>PDWI01000135.1_pt1 | contig 102589 bp, 98 predicted proteins | sample 1430891 | NCBI WGS metagenome assembly PDWI01 (sample SAMN01162508, study PRJNA174530) | Oral metagenome, whole genome shotgun sequencing project. | biome: Marine environment; feature: Marine mammal; material: Swab sample of the gingival sulcus; isolation source: swab sample of gingival sulcus... | reverse complement strand
AATCATCATACCTTGATTATCATAAACTCTTAGAGATAAAAGTCTATGTAATAGCATTTTCGGTATTTCGTTGATGCCAAGATCTGCTCTTTTTGCATTTTTTCTCACAAATATTGGTCCGCTTGCTTGATAAGGGGATGCTGTTTTATGATGCTCAAACGGTAGTAAAATTACTTCTTCTCCTATTTCCGCATCTTCAAGACTTACTCGACAAGGGTAACCTGGTTTGTTGTCTGCAATCATTTTTATAGCTCTTTGTGAAGCCAATTCTTCTTTACTTAAGTCGAATAAATGATTAAAGTTGTTTTCAATAGCTGAGATTTTAAAGTTTACACGCGTAGTTTTATTATCTTTTTGTTCTTTTTTCATACTTACTCCTTTTTAATTCTATCTAAAATTGAATGATTAAATTCTAATTTTTCTATATACATAATTTACTGTCTCATTTTTCAAAATATATCGCTTAATAATTATACTTGTTTTCTTCTGTATTCTTTAATCTTTCTTCTATTTTATCATACGTTAGCCTTTTTAACTCATGCTTTTTTGTCCCTATTGAGCCAATACAAAAAGTTGTAATTCTTTATGTTATTCTCTTCCAATGTTTTTAATACTTGACTTATCGTGGAACCAGTTGTATATATATCATCTATTAATAGAGCTATTTTAATACAATTTAATCATTCCTCTTTTTCTAACTCAAGGGGGTGTGCATTTTTTGTTAAAGTTGAAAAGGGGGTGTGCACACGTGTAACTAAAACAAAAAAACCGTTCAAATTTCAGCGTTTGACACGACTTAAAATATCTCTAGTTTTAGTATGACAACACTTTTTCTCGATTTGTTACCCCTTTACTACCAATTGAACTCCATAATTCCTTATATATTTAGTTTTTCATTTTCATAATAAAAATTATTTTGTTTCATTTTTCAATTTATTTATTTTACTTTTCACATTCACGCTTAAGTGCTTGATTCATTAATTCAAATCCCATTTTAGTTTTTTTAATAATTTTTCCTGTTAAACTAACAAGAATACCGCTAAATTTTTCTCCTTGAATAAACTTTGTTTTGCCATCACATTGTTTTGATAGAATAAAATAATGCTCTCCATCAAAAATTCCTTTTACAATTAGTTTTCCCTTCCATCTAAGTTCTTTATTTTCTTCAAGTTTTAATAAAATTGGTTTCAATGTCATTTCTTTAACATCAGGTGGACTCATTTTTACTATTAATGTTGAACCAATAGTTTTACCTCCAGATATACTTTTTATAAAAGGATTCCAATCTGGATAACTTTTAAAATCCATTAAAACTGTCCATACTTGTTCTGGTTCTGCATTTATAATAATCTCCGTTTTCATTTCTTTCATAATAATCTCTCATCTTTCCTATACATTTACGTCAAGTAGCTTTTTTAATATTTTTACAAAATTCTGTAACTCTTTTTCGCTTAAAACAGAAAATTTTTCATTTAATATGTTTTTAAATATCTCATCACGTTTTTCCAAATATTCATTAATACAATCATTAAATCTTAAAAAATACTCTCGCTTATCTTCAGGATTATTAACTTTAATAACATATCCTTTTTCAATAAATTTGCCAATTATTTGTGTTCCAGCCGGTCTAGTAATACCTGCTTTTTTAGAAAATGATGTAAACGTTGGATTTTCTAATGATGCTAATATTGCCAAATAACGTTCTTCTGATTTTGTTACACCCTTACTTTTAGATTTCCCGCTTATTTTTCTTTCAATTAATATTTTTTCTACCTGTTCCTTGAACATACACATATGATCATATACTGCTAGATTATCCATAAAACACCTTCCCCATTATTTCTATAAACAGAATATAGTTAAGTAAATTAATTAATTTACTTAACTATATCATAACAATCACTAATGGTCAAATTAAATAATTCCATTATCTATAATATTTTCAATCAACCTATCTCTTTCTTTTGGGTCAACTTTAGTTGATTGTTGAACTAATAAACTAGCCAATCCGTGTACTGCACACCAAAAAAACAATGTTTTATAATTTATTTGATCAGAATCATCTATTTTGAGATTTTTAGTAACCGCTTTTTTTAAGAATATTATTGGTCCACTAGTTAAATCGAGAATAGTTTTATTAGAAAAGTCGATGAAATTAAACTTTCTTTTATCAAAAAGAATTTTTAAATACTGAGAATTTGTAACAAAAAAATCGACATAGCAAATACCAAGATATTTAATTAAATTTTCATCCATTTCATGCTTTTTATAAACTTTCTCCATTTCAAAATAGAACTCATTCATTATTCTTTCGAGTATACTTTCTATAAGCATATCTTTATTTTTAAAATGCCTGTAAGGAGCAGTGTGACTAACATCACAAAGTGATGCAACATTTCTAATTGTAAGCTTCTCAAAACCTTCTGTATCTATCAAAAATATAGCTTTTTCTATCAATTGATTTTTTAAATCTCCATGATGGTATTCTTTCATAATCGCCTCTCTTTGTTTATCATATTATACTAGAATTTCAAAAAATACAAGCAAAAATGTTGACACAGTAAACATGTCGGTGTATACTTTAGTTAATATGTTTACTGTGTCAACTTTATGTATACTACACGACAAAAAATAACAATAGAGTATTTAATGAAGGGAACGATTATGAATAGTTTTAATAATAAAAAATCTACTAAAATTCAATACGACGTAATAGTAATAGGAGGAGGACTAGGTGGTTTAATCGCTGGTGCTACATTAGCGAAAAAAGGAAAGAGTGTGCTTCTTTTAGAAAAACACTATATACCAGGTGGTTGTGCTACGACATTCAAAAGAAAAGATTATGTGATGGAAGTTGGGCTACACGAAATGGACGGCCTCAATGAGTACGACATTAAAAATAAGATATTTGAATTTTTAGAAATAGACAAAAATATTAATTTTCTTAAGGTTCCCGAACTTTTCAATTATAAATCAGAAAATGAAGATTATATTGTCCCTGATGGAAAACTGAACTTTCTTCAATCAATTATAGACAGATACCCTAAAGAAGAAACTGGAATTAAGAAGTTAATAAATACTATGGAGGGAGTACTCAAGGAACTGTCTTCATACCCAAAAAAACGCTGGCAACAGTTAGCTATTTTTCCAGTAATGCCTTTCATATATCCGAATATCCTAAAAACATCAATAATGAATTTAGGAACTTGGCTTGATCGAAATATTAAGGATGAATCTTTGAAACTATTAATTCAAGCAAATCTTGCATATTATCATGATGATCCTTATACAATGTCAATGTTATATTTTAGTACTGCTCAGTCAAGCTTCATTGGAGGTGGAGGTCACTTTATTCAAGGCGGATCTCAAAAGTTGTCTAATTATCTAGCAGAATTTATAGAAAAAAATGGAGGAAAAATCGCACTTGGTAAAAGTGTTGAGAAAATTATTATAGACAATGGCAAAGCAGTAGGTGTTACCTTTAAAGATAATTATAATTCAGATAAAAGCAAAGTTGATGCTTATGCTCAAGCAATTATAGGTAACGCGGCAGCACCTCTAATTGCCAATATGTTGCCAGAAAAATATGGTAATCAACTGAAAAGAAAGCTTTCTAAATATAAACCAGCTTGCTCTTTAATATCAATTTATATTGGATTTAATAAAAATCTTAAAGAAATTGGGGTAAATCACTATACAACAATTAGTCAAGGTACTGATGTGAAAAGTATCAAAGATGTATACCAAAATTATAAGGGTGATTGGTCAAAAAAAAGTTTTATATTTGTAGATTATGGTCAGATAGATTCTAAATTAGCACCTCCTAATAAAAGTGTGGGTGTAATTGCAAGTACAGATTATTTTTCGAATTGGGAAAACTTAGATGAAGAAAGTTATAAAATCCAAAAAGATAAAATAGCAAACCTGTTTATTGATAGGTTAGAAAAAATTTATCCTGGTATTCGAGAATGTATTGATTACTATACTGTAGGTACTTCAAAAACAATAAACCGTTATACATCAAATCCTATGGGTACACCTTATGGATATGCTCAACTTCCAAATCAATCTGGATTAAAACGACTGCCTATTCGTTCACAAATTAATAATCTTTACTTCGCTTCAGCTTGGTCTTTTCCAGGCGGCGGATTTACAGGAACTATTATAAGCGGATTCCAATGTGCAGATGAGGTTGCTAATCAATTAAAAGATACTTCTTTAGAAACATTCAATTATAATGATGATAGAGTCGTTAGAGTTATTAACAATAGAATTATTGCTAAAAATACAATAGAATTAACAATAGAAAAACCCAAAAAATTTACATTTAATCCAGGTCAATATGTGATACTAAAACTTCATAATATGCCTAATGATGCAATTGATATTTCACATCGCGAATTATCAGTTGTATCTCATCCATCTGAGAATAACATTAGACTGGCTATGCGAACTGGAAATTCAGAATTTAAAAAAATCTGTTCACTATTAAAAGCTAACGATTCCGTATCAATTTATGGACCTTTAGGTAACTTTAAAGTAACCGAATCAGAAAAAAATATTGTATTTTTAGCTGCTGGTATCGGGATTACTCCAATTTGTTCTATGCTAAGTGATATGGAAATTAAAGAATTTAATGGAAATATAAAAGTTATAGCTTCTAATAAAAACGCTGACTCAACACCATACAAGGATTTTCTTAATCAGATTGGTTTAAAAAACTATGATTATATTCCAATATATACTCAAGAAGAAGGTAGAATTAACGAAAGTAAATTAAAAGAAATCCTTAATAAAGAAGTTAACTACACATTTTATATTGTTGGAAGCAATCGCTTTATAAAAAACATGAAAAATATATTAAAAAACATTGGTTTTAATTCCGAGAATATTAAAATTGACGATTTTAGATAAATTACAAATTAAAATTAACAATATATTTATTCAAAAATTATAAAAAAATAATAAACCAAATCCTATTATTCCACTCAACTTCTAACTCTCTATCTTCATGTAATTTATCTTTTGCTACACAAAATCCCATACATACTCTTCAATTATCGCTTTGTGATTATTTTTAACGTAGTACTGTGGGATTTATCCCATATTTCCCTTTTGCTTTTTCATTAGAAAATTAGAAGTGTATATTTTACTACCTATTGTTCTCTATTAATCTAATCATAAAAAAGAGGAAAGCTTATTTACTAAACTTTCCTCTAAAGATATTAAAATCTTCTCTCAATACCCTCTCTTAATCCTAAATGAACTTATAATCGCAAGTATTGTAACTCCAACATCGGCAAACACTGCTATCCACATATTTGCAATTCCCAAAACGCTTAGTATCATAACTCCTATCTTAACTGCAAATATAAATATTATATTTTCTCGTATAACTCTAAGTGTCTTGTTTGACACTTTAATAGCAACATCGACAGAATATAAATTATCATTCATTATAACGACATCGGATGATTCAACCGCAGCGTCACTTCCTATGCCACCCATTGCTATCCCAACGTCACTTGCAAGAAGTACTGGTGCATCATTTATTCCGTCCCCAACAAATGCTGTAGTACCCTCACTATTATCTCTTATTTCAAGTGCGTAGTCCATCTTATCTTGTGGAAGCATCGAATGTTTATAACTATCTACTGATAAATCGGAAGCAACTTTCTTTACATTCTCTTCCTCATCACCGCTAAATATAATCGTACTTATTCCTTTTGATTGAAGGCTTTTTATTGTCTTAGCTGCTTCTTGTCTCTGTTTATCGCTAATTATTATTCTTCCTATCAGTTCACTATTCTTTGAAACAAAAACAGATCTGTTATCTTTATATTCTTCTGGCAATTCACATTTTTCTTTTATAAAGAAATAACTTCCTACACAAAAAGTATCTTCGTTATAAACCGCACTTAGTCCCTTACCACTTATTTCTTTGACATTTTCGAGTTCAAAAAGCTCTTTATCCCCATAATAATCTGTTATTGACTTTGCTATTGGATGAGATGAATATTTCTCTATTGAAGCGGCGTATTTAATTACATCCTCTCCCTCTTTAAGCACTTCTACTTTTTGAACTTCAAACCTTCCATCGGTAAGCGTCCCCGTCTTATCAAAAATTATATTTTTTATTTTAGAAAGTTGCTCTATAATGGACGCTCCTTTTAAGAGAATTCCATTTTTCGATAGCGTTCCAAGCCCGACAAAAAAACTAAGAGGAACACTTACAACAAGTGCACATGGGCAGGACACTACTAGGAATATAAGAGCTCTATAAACCCATTTTTCAAAAGGCTGCCTCAATATAACAGGCAATAGTGTAGCTATAAACAGTGCTGCAAAAACAACGATTGGAGTATAAGTTTTTGAAAATCTAGTGATAAATCTAATTGTCTTTGTCTTCTTATCAGCTGCTGTTTCAAGCAGTGAGAGTATCCTTGAGACAGTTGAATCAGAAAATAACTCTTCTACTTTTAGTTTTAGAACGCTGCCCTTACTTATCGAACCACTCATAACACGTTCGTTTAGTTTCACCTTTCTAGGCACCGATTCTCCTGTGATAGCAGAAGTGTCAATAAACGCTTCTTCATTTAGCATAACTCCATCTAAAGGTATTCTCTCTCCTGAGTGAACTTCAATTATATCTCCTATTTTAACTTCTTCCGGTTTTACTATTTTCTTTTGACCAAAAGGATCTACTATCCTTGCAAATTCAGGTCTTATATTTGCAGCTTCCTGTATCGACCTCTTACTTGAATTTACAGCTATCGTCTGGAGTATCTCTCCAATTTGATAGAATACCATAACAGCGACCGCTTCAATTCTCTCCCCTATTATAAGAGCTCCTACTGTGGCTATTGTCATAAGCAAGTTTTCATCAAAGAAATCAAAATTTTTAACCCTCTTAAGACCTTTTAAAACAACATCATAGCCACTTATAATATAAGCTGATATGATAAGTATTAGAGAAATATTTTCATCAAAAAATAGAGAAGCAATTACAAGGACAATAGAGACAATAACTCTATACATAACCTTCACATAACTATTGTCATATACATTTTCTGAAGGCTTTTGATACTCACTATTATCTACTACGGTAACACCATCTTCTATGGAATCTACTATTTTTTGAAGTTCAGAAATGGTATTTTTATCTCCTTTTTGAACGGTAAGTACCATATTCATCAAATTAATATCAGCAGATCCGTATTTCTTCTCTTTTACTACTGCATCCTTTATCTTACCTGCACAGTTAGGGCAAGTAAGTCCCTTTAATAAATAACTCTTATCCATGGCTTATATGATCCACTCCTTGCATAAATATATTCATTACATGATCATCATCTAGCTGATAAAAAATTTCTTTACCATCTTTTTCATACCTTACAAGTCTATGATTTTTAAGTATTCTAAGCTGATGTGAAGTAGCTGACTGACTCATATCTATTTTTCTAGATATATCATTTACACTCAGCCTATCTTTTGATAAAACATCTATAATCTTTAATCTAGTTTCATCTCCAAACACTTTAAAGAAACTAGCGAGTTCTCTTAAATTAGAAATACTCATACATCCTCCTTATATGAATGATTGTTCATATGTTTTTACGTTCATATTATATATTATAAATTTTATAATGTAAAGTCTTTTTATTAAAAAAAAAGAAAAGACATGTTAAAATGTCTTTTCTTCAAATATATCAGTATTATTAAAGTAGATAATTACTTTTTAATTTTACTAGAAGCTTCTATAAATCCTTTAAATAGACAATGTGCTCTAGTTGGTCTACTTTTGAATTCAGGATGGAACTGTGACGCAATATAGAAAGGATGATCTTTGATTTCTACTATCTCAACAAGTTCCCCATCAGGAGATATCCCAGATAACTCCATTCCATTTTTGGTGAACTCCTCTCTATATTTATTATTGAACTCAAATCTGTGTCTATGTCTCTCACTACAGGTATCACTACCATATAATTTATGGGCTAAAGTATTTGGCTTAATAGTACAATCGTATGCACCAAGTCTCATACTTCCACCCATTCTCTCAATGTACTTTTGATCTTCCATTATGTGTATAACAGGATCAGGAGTCGTTTCATGGAATTCAGTTGAATTTGCATCTTCAAGATTTAGCACATTTCTAGCAAATTCAATCACCGCTATATGGCACCCTAAACACAGTCCGAGATATGGTATTTTGTTTTCTCTAGCATATTTAGCAGATAAAATCTTACCTTCTATTCCTCTAAGTCCAAAGCCTCCTGGAACTAATACTCCTGAAACATCTCCCAAAAGTTTATCTACACTTTCCTCGGTTACATCCTCTGCAGCAATAAACTTAACATCTACTTTTTTTCCGAGCTCTACACCTGCATGTTGAACTGCTTCAAAAACAGATATATAAGCATCCTTCAATTCAACGTACTTACCTACAAGTGCAATCTTTACAATTCCTTTTCTATTTTTGTATTCTTCAACCATTTTTTCCCACTCAGTAAGATCTGGTTTTCTGCACTGCATATTGAAAATCTCGCATGTCTTGTTCGCAAGTCCATCGGCTTCAAACATTAAAGGTATCTCATATAAATACTCTGCATCAATATTTGTAAATACATTATTAGGCGAGATATTACAGAATAAACCTATTTTTGCCTTTATTTCATCACTAAGTACCATAGGACTTCTGCATATCAGTATATCTGGTTGAATACCTATACTCTGGAGTTCTTTTACCGAGTGCTGAGTAGGTTTAGTCTTTAATTCTTCTGCCTTTTCAAGATATGGAATTAGAGTGACATGTATGTATATGATGTCATCTGGAGCTTTCTCATATTTCATCTGTCTAATTGCTTCTAAAAAAGGAAGAGACTCAATATCGCCCACAGTACCACCTATTTCAGTAATAACTATATCGTTAGAATCTCCTAAAACATCTATCCTCGACTTTATTTCGTCGGTAATATGAGGTATAACTTGGACTGTTCTTCCAAGATAATCCCCTCTTCTCTCTTTATTTAATACTTCCCAGTATACTTTTCCACTCGTCACATTACTATATTTATTTAAATTTTCATCTATAAATCTCTCATAATGACCAAGGTCCAAATCCGTTTCAGCACCGTCATCTGTAACAAAAACTTCTCCATGCTGATACGGACTCATTGTACCGGGATCAATGTTTATATATGGATCAAATTTTTGAATGGCAACTTTGTATCCTCTAGCTTTAAGCAATCTTCCAAGTGAAGCCGCCGTTATTCCCTTACCTAATGAGGATACAACTCCACCAGTTACAAAAATATATTTTGTGTTCATTATCAACTCCTTGATTAACCAAAAATATTATATATACTTTCCGCTGTACTAACTGTCAAATAAGTAATAATTCCTGCAACAACAACTCCCAAAACAAGCGGTAAAATAGCCTTTTTACGATTCATTCCTATAACGATACTTGCAACTATTCCTGTATAAACCCCAGTAGTAGGAAGAGGAATAGCAACAAATAGAAACAAGCCTAGTTGTTTATATCTATCGTATTTGTCCATTTTTTTCTTTGCTCTGTTTTCATACTTTTCGATATACTTTTTAAAAAAGTCATACCTCTTTAAAAAATCAAACATCGGATTTAGAAGTACAAAAACAAAGGGAATAATCATAACATTTACCGCAATCGGTAAAAGTAAAACCCATGGAAGTTTCATTCCATAAGCAAGTGCATAGGTAATTCCACCTCTTAGCTCACTAATTGGTAAAGCACTTAAAATAATTGTATTAATTATCGTATTCATTTTCAAGCATTTTTTCAAATTTATCAACTAAAGTTTTGAATAAATTTAATCCTTCCTTTATCACATTTTTATCAACTATATTTAAACCTGCATCTTTTAATACATCTACTGGGTATTTGCTAGAACCCGCTTTGAGGAATGACATATAATTCTCAAGAGCACCAGCCTCTTTATTTAAAACTCTACTGCTAAAAGTAGTAGCTGCACAAAGGCCTGTTGCATACTGGTAAACGTAGAAATTATAATAAAAATGAGGTATTCTACTCCACTCATATTTAATCTCGTCATCAAAATAAACATTATCTCCAAAATATAATTTATTTAATTCAAGATATAAGTTGTTTAACAGATCCGGACTCAAAGCTCCGCCACCTTCTACTATATCATAGATTTTCTTTTCAAATTCGGCAAACATCGTCTGTCTAAAGACAGTTCCTTTGAACATTTCGAGGAAATAATTGACGATGTATAATTTCTCTTCTCTGTTTTTAGAATTATCAATTAAATATCTACTCAAAAGTGACTCATTAAAAGTAGACGCTATTTCAGCTAAAAAGATAGAGTAATTTGAATATGTATACTCTTGATTTTGTATCGAGTAATATGAATGCATGGAATGTCCCATCTCATGGATCAAGGTAAACATACTATTTACATTATCCTTATGATTTAGAAGCATATAAGGTGGAGTGTCATAGGAACCACTTGAATAAGCACCGCTCCTTTTTCCAGGTTTTTCATACACGTCAATCCATCTTTCATTAAAAGCTCTTTTTACTATATCTAGATAATCTTCTCCCATAGGCTCTAGTGCCTTTAACACTTTAGCCTTTGCCTCTTCATAATTTATGTTAAGATTTAAATCTTTTACTAAAGGTGTATACAAATCATAGAAATGTAGTTCTTCCACATCCAGCACTTCCTTCCTAATCTGAAGGTATTTATACATTGTAGGAAGCGCCTCATGAACAGCTTCTATTAAATTATCGTAAACTTCTATCGGAATTTTATTGTCGAAAAGGGCAGCATGTCTAGCTGATTCATATCCTCTTATTTTTGAATTTATTACATTTGCCTTAACATTGCTTTCCAAAGTAGATGATATCACATTTATGTGATTTTGATACACTTTATACATTTCTTTGAACGCATTCTCTCTGAGTTTTCTGTCTTTGTTCTCAAGTAACTGGCTGTATTTTCCTATACTCATCTTATGCTCTTCACCGTTTGAATCAATAACAGAATTAAATTTGAGATCCGCGTTATTTAAAAGCATAAATGAATTTTGAGGTGCACTAAACAGCTCGGAACAACTAGCAAGTATGGACTCTTCCTTTTGAGTAAGTATGTGTTCTTTCTGTCTGACAATATTATCTAGTTTATGTTTATAATGAAGAAGAGAACTGTTTTCATTGATGTATTTATCGACAAGTTCTGATTTTTCTATTATTTCAGGCTCAATAAAACTAAGTTCTGAACCAATTCTTGCAAATAATGATCTAAGCTTTGACATTTCCTCTTGAAAATACGAATTTCTAGTATCAAGATCCATATTTAGATGAACATACTGTACTATTTTACTTATGATTCTAGAAACTTCTTCTGATTTTTGTATTACATCCAAAAGATTTTGCGAACTGCTCATAACAGAATTTTTATATTTTACAATCTCAATAATTGAAACATCCACTTTACTTATCTCAGCTTCGTATTCATCTTTACTCTTAAATATCTTTGTAAGATCCCAATTGTATTGTTCTTTGTTTTTCATATTAATCTCCCGAAACTAATTTATTCCTAATATCATTTAATATAATATATCCATTTAAGTTCCTTAAATCAATCTTATTGTATGAAAGTAATTCCCCGCTTAAGTCTGTCATTATTCCACCTGCTTCATGAATTATTATATCAGAAGCAGCCGTATCCCACTCCATAGTTTTAGAATCCGAATAAACTATATCATATTCACCCTTTGCTATAATACATGCCTTTAAGGCTGAGCCTTTTTTCTCTACCATTGATACCCTACTATCATCAAGGTATTTAAGAACCGAATTACTCATTTTAGAATGAGTTCTTAGAACCCTTAAATCGTTAAGCCTATTTGAAACTTTAATCTTTCTCGATTTATTATCACTTAAACAAAAGGCTCCCTCACCCAAAATCCCATAATAAACTTCTCCAGAGACCGGACTCATAATTAGACCAAAAACAGGTCTTTTTTCTATTATTAAAGCAATATTGACTGAAAACTCACCACTTTTCTTAATAAACTCTTTAGTTCCATCAAGTGGGTCAACCAGCCAAACTCTCGCAGATGAAAATCTATCATTTACAATGTCACGTTCTTCACTTACAATTGCATCTTTTGGAAACTCTCTCTTCAAAATAGAAATAATCTTATCATTTGATAATCTATCTGCACTAGTTACAGGAGTGCTATCAAATTTTATATCAGTGGCAAAATTACCACTGATATAAATATCCATTATTAAATTACTAGCTAATCTTGCAGCTTTAAGTGCTGCATTAAATTCTCTTTTCATCAGTCAAATTGAGGTAATATAAAGTGCAGAACATAATCCTGAATCTGAGAATAAAGGTCTTTCATTTTACCTGTTTGTTTTTTAGCCCAACCAATATCTGTTGCGTACTGATAACTTGGATCTTCATAGTTCCACTTCATCTTATATAAAGTATTTTGATTATCGCTATTGTGGATATATTCTTCTCCTATCCACTTAGCTCCTCCTATAATAGCTCTTTCAGGTGTTGTCCAACCATTTTCGTAGGCTGCTTTAAGACCTCCGCTAATAGGATTAGAATCATAAGCACCTATTCCATACATGTTGTAAACTTTAACACCATTATAATAATCCCCATTTGCAAGTAGGCTAGTTCCGTTTCCGGTTTCTAAAAGTGCATGAGACACAAGATATAATTCATTCACATTATATTTTTTAGCGGCATCTACAAAGGCTTTTCCTTTGCTCTCCAGTATACCTTTTCCAACTAATACTTTGTTTATTTCATTTTTATCAGTTTTTGTAGATTTAGACAAATCTAAAAACTGATACATTTGTTGGCTGACCTCATCTGTTAGAACTAATCTTGAACGTGGAACCCAACCTTTTAAATCTGCTGTCTGTATTTTTGCCCAGGATCCACTTGTATCAAGAAGAAAACATACATCATCTTCTCTTACAACTCCTACGTTTGATGAATTAGAAGAGTTTCCTGACTTAACATAATTTGTAGAAGTCATTTTTATAAATGATCCAAGAGGAAGTGTAGCCGATTTTTCTGTCATTAACTCAGCATAGCTACCGTGTATCCAGCCATATTTACCATCAACCTTCAACTTATAATAAATATATCCCCCATATCCTTGGTAGTCATAGACCACATGTTCCTCATCTTCGTATAGAACTTTAATAATCTTTCCACCTGGAACTTCTCTAAAGTTCACTGCGTCAGATATAACAGCCGTATCTCTATGGCTAGAACCATCATCATAATCAAATGGAATACTGTTTTCAGGATTTGCTGCGTTATATATTTCTTGTTTACTAGCATCAGTCCAGCCATTATCCCATTTAACATTTCTTCCCACTTCTTCATAAGCGAATTCGCCTAGCTTCATTCCAAAATAATCTATCTTATATGTGTTTTTACTACTTCCTGCTGATATTTTCACTTTATGTGTAGAAGTACTTTCAACAGAAGATGCAGCAACATCTTTGGCATAAACTACAAATTCATATTCTCCTGATTTTGGAGGTTGCCAATAATGTTTATTATAATAGCTCCAATCTCCTATATCTACCAAAGTTCCATCAGGCTTTTTAAGAGCTACCTTAGAATAATATCTATTTGTGCCTTTGGCTTTTACATATATTTCAAGCTTATCACCTGTAAATCGTTTACTGGAAAGCGAAATATCTGTTCCGGTAACCCTCTGTTCTCCGACATCAACCAGAGAACCGATTACCCACAGACGTCTTGAACCATCTATAATTCTGTACCATGTAATACCATCAGAGTCCTTAGCTGTTTTATCATATTTCCATACACTGAGATCTGGTAGCACTTTAATAACATTTCCCCATATATCATCTCTAGCATTTAAACCATCATAACTTACTCTAATTACCTTGTTTACAGGTTCTTCAAGTAATTCAACAAAAGGTTTATATATATAAGCGTTTCTTCCTCTAAACTCTATTTTACACCACTGCGTACCATCATCATGAGTAACTATATCTATATAATTATAACTTTCTCTATTAGGAGCATATCCTATGATATCTCCCCACGGCGAAAGCCTAACATTTAGTCCTAGAAGATAATCGACTTTAAGTACTCCTTTTTCACCACTAGAAGAACTAGTTCCAGAATCTACGTCTGAAGAAAAATCTACAAATCCACTATGAACATACGCATAAGTATTTTTAAATTTGATCTTATACCATTTAGATCCATCTGTATGAGTAACTTTATCTATTGACTTAAAGCTTTGACCATTATAAGCCTGATCTATAATGTCTCCCCATGGCGATTTTCTTATATTTACAACGCTATAATTGATTGTAACCTTACCCGGTGTTGAAGATTTCGAATAGGATTGTTTAGTATTTTTTTCAGTGAATTCAACTACCGTCTCACTTAAGTAAGCTTCATGGCCATTTCGGTTTATTTTATACCAATAGTGACCTTCACCATCATCTTTTTTTAATGTAGTTTCAAACTCTTCTCCTTTTACAGGAAAACCTATAACAGTTCCCCAAGGAGCAAGTCTAGCTTTAGCTCCGTATTCATGAGTAACCTTAACAATACCCTCAACTTCAACTACTTCACTATAAGATTCATTAGGCGTATATTCAACCATAGAAGAATGTATATATGACTGGTTACCATTATAATTAACCAGATACCATGTGGAATTATCTTCATGATTAACCTTGCCTGTTGTTTCGAGAACATCACCGCTAGGAACAACTCCTACAATTTCGCCCCATGGTTCCTTTCTTATATTGACATTTCCATTAAAAACTACTTCGACAGTTCCATTAACATTATTAGCTTCACTCTCAAAAGCGAAAACACTTAGTAAAACTAAGAGCATCAAAGCTATCGATACTGTTTTTTTCATAATCAATTCCTTTCTTTAAAATACTATATCATACACTGTAAACTATATTATAACATATTTAATGAACATGAACAATTTTTTTCAAGTGCTCATCTCAATTAGAACTCTTTTGTTCCAAAGCGTATTCATAGTGAGATAACAGTTCATCTGTCAGCACAACCCAAGTTTTTTTCATTATATAGACCCTTGCGTTTTCGACAATTTGCCAGTACTTGTCCATATCAGAAAACAATTCTTTTACCTTCTTAACGAATTGTGTAGGAGTGTTTTCAACAATTGCTATGCCGTTATATCCATCAATAACATTTTCTATAATTCCACCTTCAATACTTGATATAACGGGAATTCCAGATGCCATAGCTTCGAGTATAACATTGCCAAATGTCTCGTGCTCAGAAGCAAAAACAAAAGCATCGCTATTTCTATAAATTTCAGCTAGCTTTTCTCCTTTTAATATCCCAAGAAAATTCACATTCTCTATTTCTTCTTTTTTCAAGTTTTCAAGTATAGGGCCATCGCCCACCAAGTTGAGTTCAAAATTGTATTCCTGCCAATTTAAAATTTTAGCCATTTCAAGAAGAACTTCTATATTTTTTTCCTTAGCGATCCTGCCCACATACAATAGTTTTTTTCTTTCTCCCACTTTTCTCTCACAGGGATGGAATAGTTTGGTATCAATTCCTCTTTGCCAAATAACATTATTGTATACATCAATATATTCCATCTGTTTCAGAGAAATTTTGCTGGGAACTAAGTTTAGTTTTGCATTCTTATGTACTATCTTAAGATAGGATCCAAGAGCAGGTTTTAATGAATCAAACGCATAATATTTGAAGTAATTAAAAAGATCAGTAGTGTAAGAAGCTACATATGGTATATTAAACTTATTGCAGTATCTAGCTGCAACAACACCGAGAGGTCCCTCAGTGACTATATGGCATATATCAGGCTTAAAACCCTCTATAGCTTCTTTAAACCTACTACTACTTACAAACGAAAGATCCATTTTATTGTAGAAGAGAAACTTGACCGCCTTAAAAAAATGATGAGATTCGTCATTTAGCGTTTCATCTCCAGGAGCAAAAATCTTATATTCAATTTTTCTCCTAATAAACTCTTCTTCAATTTTTTCAACAGTATTTACAACTCCACTTATATATGGAGTGTACGCATCAGATATAATAGCTATTTTCATAATAAAAACTACTCTCCGTAATATCCTGTCATATTTTGAATATAATAATTGATCTCATTTAATTGATCACTCACAACATAATCTTCAAAATCAAATAACAGCTCGTGAAGCTCTATAACATTTTTATCTAGTGTATTCGGTACAAAATAAAATAAATCATCTGATAAGATAGCCTCTGCTTTGTAAAAAGGATACTGATAGTCTTCAAATGACACTCCATCTTTGATTGATTCATAAATATTAATGAACTCATTTATATCATCATATCCATATGTAGTAACTATTAGAGGAAGTATCTCACTAGCAAAATCGTATAATTCTTTTTTACTCATGTCTTTAGCAGCTTGAAATATGTATTTTATTATGTCTCTCTGTCTTTTATTTCTACCCTCATCACCGCCTGAATTATATCTAATTCTCGCGTACATGGTAGCCTGTTCACCAGTTAGAACTTGATATCCACTGTCAACCACATATTGCATATCCATAGCTTCTTCTGGAGTTACTTCAGTAGGATAGCCTCCTAAATGATCTATTACTTTAGAAATAGCGTCGTAATCAAAAACCACAAAGTCTTTAACATTTAAATCATTGTTCATGTTGACTGCTTTTAAAGTTTCTTTAGCTCCGCCATAAGCAAATGAATGATTCAGTTTCTCATATGTACCATTAATAGGAATATACGAAAGAGTATCTCTTGATATAGATATCAGTCTAATTTTACTGTTTTTAATATCTATATTCATGATCATCATGACATCACTTCTACCCCCTTCATATCCTCCGGCATCAACACCAACTATCAAGATATTGATACTGTTTTCTCTTGCTAGTCTATAGACTTCTGCCTGATTCTCATTCAAATTCAAATTTTCTATTTTGACTATTCCTATATCCTCTTCATTTTCAGATATATGTACCTTATTAATTTTCGGTAGAAGTTCACTAAACGCAGCAACTCCAAGACCTAAAACTAAAATTATTGTAAAAATAATTCTTAGTGTCTTTAAATATGCAGGCGTTTTTTTATTGTCTTTCTTTTTTTCTTTCTTTTTTTCTTTTTTCTTATCTGGTTTTTTATTTGTAGCTTCTACATTATCTACTTTTCCATTTATACTGTATCCCAAATCGTTTACTCCTTAACTAAAATACTCTAAAATATCAGACTCTATCCTATCAAAGTGAACATTCTTAGATTGTTCACAATCAACTAGCTTAACTTCATACTGATTGTCTTTTATTGTTCTTCCAATAGTTATTCTGTAAGGAACACCAATCAATTCCATATCATTAAACTTAATACCCGCTCTTTCATCTCTATCATCTAAACAAACATCTAAATCCAATTTATTTAATCTATCATATAAATCTAGCGCCACATTCATTTGCTCTTCATTCTTAGTATTTATTACAACTATGGCTACTTGTATAGGTGCTATGTGCTTTGGCCAAACTATTTTATCTCCTAAATTATTTTGCTCAACCATTGCTGCAAGGCATCTTCCAAGGCCAATTCCATACGAGCCCATTTGTGTTGGGATTCTTTCTCCCTTATTATTTACATAAAATAAATCAAAAGCTTTGGAGTATTTATCCCCTAACATAAATGTATTGCCAATTTCTATTCCCTTCTTAAATAGAACTCTATCCGAACCATCTTCAGTAAGATCACCTTCTTTTATAAGCCTAACATCCGCTTCTTTGAATACATTTATATCAGAAATATTTGTGTTTTTATAGTGATAATCTGTCTTATTAGCTCCAACTATAAAATTGTGCATAGAAACAACTGTATAATCTAATATTACAGGAACCTCAGTTGAAACAGGACCTACAAAGCCCACAGGACAATTCATATATTGTTTTACTTCATCTTCTTCGGCAATTCTAGCTTCAAAGCCCTCTAACAGTTTCAGTAATTTAAATTCATTTACTTCATGATCCCCTCTTACACAAACCGCAAAAGGCTTATCATCAACCATATATAGAAGTGTCTTTACAAAGCTATCTTCACTTTCCCCTAGGAAATCAGAGACCTGTTTTATCGTTTTAGCGTCTGGTGTGTGAATTAATTCTATATCAAATTCTTCCTCTTCCTCCACAGGTGGTTTGTAACATGCTGCCACTTCTATATTGGATGAGTAGTCTGTACTTTCACCAAGCACAAGTACATCTTCTCCGATATCAGTAACTGCCTGGAATTCTTCTGATAAAAGACCTCCCATAACACCAGTATCTGCTTTCACTATAACATACTCAAGTTCAAGTCTATTAAAAATCCTCTTATATGCCTCAAACATTTCAGAATACGACTTTTTAAGTCCTTCTACATCTAAATCAAAGGTATAAGAGTCTTTCATTATAAACTCCCTTACCCTAATTAGTCCAAACCTCGGACGTGGTTCATCTCTAAATTTCCTCTGAAATTGGTATAAGCTAAATGGTAAATTTCTATAACTTTTTATATACATCTTTGCTGCTGACGCAAATAGTTCTTCATGTGTTGGTCCGAGTACAAAGTCTTTATCAAATCTATCTTTTAAAGAAAACATACTACTACCAAAGAGATCTCTCCTACCAGAATTAACGTATATTTCTTCCGGAATAAGGACAGGCATGCTCAGCTCCTGAGAATCAATGGCATTCATTTCTTCTCTTATTACCGATTCAATTTTTTTTAGTACCCTTTCTCCAAGTGGCAACATCATATATACACCAGATGAAGATTTCTTTATCATTCCAGCTCTAACAAGTAGATTACCGCTTACAGAATCCTCATCTTTACTATCTTCTCTTATCGTAAAGAAATAGCTTTTACTAAGCCTCATCTCTCCTCCTAATCTCTGTTAAACACATCTCTAGTATAGATTTTATCTCTGACATCAGAGAGTTCTTCTGAATATCTATTTGAAACTATTACATCACTAGTCGATTTAAATTCATCTATATTTTTAAATACTTTTAATCCGTTGAATTCTTCCTCTAAATAAGTTGGTTCATATACAACGATATCAACACCTCTAGAAATTAATATTTCTATTATGTCTATTATAGCTGCCGACTTAAAATTGTCAGAATCTTTTTTCATGTTGAGCCTATATATACCCACAGTTTTGGGCGACTTACTCAAAATTCTTTGCGCAATAAATTCTTTTCTTTTATAATTGCTATCAACAACAGCTTCTATAATGCTATTGTCGATCCCTTTAAAATTAGCTCTTAGCTGCTTCGTATCTTTAGGGAGGCAATAACCTCCATATCCAAAGCTAGGATTATTATAGACATTTCCTATTCTTGAATCGAAACATACTCCTTTTATTACATCTTCACTCAACAACTCATTCACTTCACAAAAACTATCAAGCTCATTAAAGAAACTAACTCTCATAGCTAGATAGGTATTGGCAAATAATTTTACAGCTTCTGCTTCCGTAGTTCCAGTAATTATTATATTGTCTTTTTCATTTAATGAACAAGAAGACATTAACTTCGCAACTCTCAATGCTAGTTCTGAGCCTTTCTCATCTCCTACTATTATTCTGGAAGGATAATGATTGTCGTACAAAGCACTGCCCTCTCTTAAAAACTCAGGAGAAAATAGTATTTTTAATTCTCTGTATTCCTCCCTCATTTTTTTGGTGAAACCAATCGGAACAGTTGATTTTATTACAACTACTGCTTCTCTGTTGTATTTATCTATATTTTTTAAAGAAGAAAAGATGCTTTCCAAATTAAAACTATCATTCTCATCATCATAATTAGTAGGTGTAGCTATAAATATATAATCAGCCCCCTCTATAGCAGTCTTGACATTATGAGTAGAAGAAAGTCTCTTTCTTCTTTTAATGTGCTTACTCATATATTCATCTTTCACAGGCGAAACTAATTCATCTATTGAATCTACCTTTTTCTTGTCTATGTCATAACCTACAACATCGTATTTCTCGCTTAATAAAACACTCATAGATGTCCCAACATAACCAAGACCAAGTACAGCTATCTTCATAATCGATACCTCCTAACTGCCAAGTAATTATAACACATTAATTTTATTTTTGCTAAGTTTTGATATTAAATACCCTTCTCTAACACCTTTATCTGAAATATATATTTTGTCTATATTAAAATAATCACAGATTTCGATTAATATCAAAACTCCTGTAGATATAGTGTGAAGTCTTGAAGGCGCCACTTGTAATATCGTTCTCAAAAATTTTTTATCATTACCGATTATGAGATTAATTAGTTCTCTCAGCTCCTCAACAGTAATCTTATTATTTGTGTCTTTATTTTTTAACTCTTGAAGAATATTTCCAGCAGCTCTTATTGTACCTCCGGTTACCGTTGCAATACTATAATTTTTCTCATTTTCAAATATCTCTTTTATCATAGAACTTATTTCTTTTTTTATTGATATAATTTCATCTTCATCTGGGAATATTTTTGAAACATATTTTACATACGTAGATAGAGAACCCTCGGCAAGACTTGTACATTTGTGAGGTTTATTGTTATCAAAAAGTAGGATTTCACTACTTCCTCCACCTATATCTATTTGAACGCCTTCACTAAAGTCATAGTCGCTTCTAACGCCTATAAAACCGTACTCAGCTTCTTCTTTTCCACTTAATAGATCAATTTTTAAATTTATAGCCTTCTCTATTCTATTTATTATCTCTTTTGAGTTAAGAGTATTTCTAATAGATGCTGTAGCAAAAACGTATATTTTATCAGCACTAACTTTTAAAGCTGTCTTGTAAAATGAGGAACATATCTTAATCGCTTTTTTAATTCCTCTTCCAGACATAAAACCTTTTTCTACATAACTCGCAAGACCGGCTGTTGTATCTTTTTTTATAAGTAATTCTAAATTATCTTCTATTAGCTCGTATACATATAATCTTATTGTATTAGAGCCCATATCAATGACTGCATATCTCATTATGACCTCAAAAAAATAACCCAAGGAATATCTTGGGTTATTCGTAAAACTTATTTAGCGAATTCAGCTCCTCTTTCTTTACATAACTTTAACGTTTCTTCATCTGGCTCGCCATTAAAAATGATACCCTCATCCATGAAAACTTTAAGTCCTGCTTCATCAGCACGCTCTACCCAAGCTTCCATCCAAGGGCCTCCTCCCCATCCATATGAACCGAAAAGCAAAACTTCTTTTCCGTCAAGTTTTTCTTCTGCCGCTTCATAAAAAGGTTTGAATTCCCATTCTTCTAATTCTTCAGTTCCACTTGCAGGGCAACCAAAAGCCACCTTATCATATCCATCTATGTCATCTTCATTAGCATCTGTTACAAAAAATAATTCAGCATCTTTGTTAACACTTTTAATACCTTCATAAACAGCATTCGCCATCATTTCCGTACAACCTGTTCCACTCCAGTATATAACAGCTATTTTTCCCATGTCCCCTCCTTAAGTTCTATTTTCATTGAAAATATAGCATAACTTAATCACTAGGTCAATAAATTTTTTTATATGTGATAAAATATCATCGGAGGTATTTACAATGTTAATTCCGAAATATGTTTTAAAATCCATTGAACTATTAGACAAATCAAATTTTGATTCATACATAGTCGGTGGCTGCATAAGAGATATGATGTTACATAAAAAACCAAGCGACTGGGACATTACAACTATCGCAAAACCTGATGAATTAAAAAAAGTTTTTTCCGACTATAGAGTGATAGAAACCGGTATAAAACACGGAACTCTAACAGTGATTATTGATGAAATGCCTTTAGAAATAACAACTTTTAGAACCGAAAACAAGTATGTGAATAATAGAAAGCCAGAAACTGTAACATTCGTAAACACAATAGAAGAAGACCTCTCAAGAAGAGATTTTACGATAAATAGTTTAGCTTACCATCCACAAAAGGGAATTCTCGACATGTTCGGAGGGAAAAATGATATAGATAGTAAACTAATCCGCTCAATCGGTAACCCAGACAAAAGGTTTGAAGAAGATGCTCTTAGAATTCTAAGAGCGCTCAGATTTTCTTCCACTCTTGGTTTTAAAATAGAATCAAAAACTCAAGAATCAATTTTCAAAAATAGAATGCTACTAAAAAACATTTCAGCAGAGAGAATTAGAGAAGAATTTACTAAAATCTTATGTGGTAATAATGTTGGCTACGTTCTCAAAAACTATTCTGACGTAATAAAAGTCTTTATACCAGAAATTGAAAGTACAATAGGATTCGATCAACAAAATGACTATCATATATACGACGTGTGGAATCATACAATAAAGGTTGTTGAAAATATAAGAAACGAAAAAATACTCCGGTGGAGCGCATTTCTGCACGACCTTGGAAAACCGGATTGTTTTAGCATAGACGAAAATAATGTAGGACATTTTTATTCACATGAAAAAAAGTCAGAAAAAATGGCTTCTGAGATTTTAAACAGACTAAAATTTGACAACAACACAAAATACATAATAAAGAAATTGGTATTAAACCATCAAAAAGAAATTCTATTGAATAAAAAATCAGTTAAAAGACAATTAAACAAACTCGGAGAAAAAACTCTTTTCTTATTGATAGAACTTTTTATAGCAGATGCAAAAGGGCAAAATCCAAAGTACATAAACAGATTAGAAAAATATAGAAGCCTAAAATCCATGGTTGAAAACATTGTAGATGAAAAGGATTGTTTTTCATTAAAAGATCTCCTCATAGATGGAACTGATTTAATACGTCTTGGATTTAAAGGGAAAGAGATAGGTGATACTTTGAAAATAATTCTAAATGAGGTAATAGATGAAAACCTAAAAAACGACAGGAAAATTTTACTAAAAAAAGCTAATGAGATAAAAAATAAAAATGAGAACAGTTAATTCTGTTCTCTTTATTTCTTCTTTATTTTCTTGTCAAGTTTTTCCAACTCTTCCATATCTTTTATCTTTATTCTTCTCAGGATAAAGAATGAAACAATTAAAAGTACTCCTCCTAGTCCAAGAAAAAGATCGGAATACGAATTACTTAAATTAGTAAATTTTTTAGCAATAAAACCGATTATTATTAATAACAGTCCTATAGAAGGCATTATTTGCACTAAGCCATTTCTTTTCAAATTAACCACTCTCCCATAAAAGAACCTATAAAAATAGTTGTCATTTCCGCAGTCTTATTTTTGTCATCTAAAAGGGGATTCACCTCCACAAAATCAGCACTTTTTATTTTTTCTTCCTCCGCCAAAATTTCAAGGAACAAATTCGCTTCCCTATAATTAACTCCACCCGGAACTTTAGTTCCTGTTCCCTGTATAAAAAGAGGATCCACACCATCTACATCAAAAGATAGATGAATTGCATCTGTGTCTTTAGATGCTATTTCTATAGCCATCCTAGCAACTTTTTCTATTCCGTAGACATCGATATCGTTCATGGTGAAAACCTTTATTCCAAGTTTTTTAAATAGCTTTCTCTCTCCTTTGTCAAGATCTCTTGCTGCAACATAAACTAAGTTTTTAGGGTTGATAGTCAGTTCTTTCCCACAAATATTGTTAAGCTTTTCATGAGCAATCCCAAGAAGTGCAGCAACTGACATCCCATGTATGTTTCCACTTGGCGAGGTTTTATGAGTATTTATATCTCCATGTGCATCAAACCATATAAGACCAAGATTTTTATTCTTCTTTAACGCGCCTTTAACCGTTCCAATAGCGATAGAATGATCTCCTCCAAGAATCAAAGGAAATTTGCCCGCTTCTAATATTTCATATACTTTATTACCGACTTTTTCATTTATATCCATGACTTCATATAAGTTCTTAAGGCCTTTTACTGGCTTCCCAGCCTTGATATCCTTACTGTTTGATAAATCTCCCTCATCAGAAACTGTATACCCTATCTTTTCTATTCTTTCTTTTATTCCTGCATATCTTATTGAACTAGGCCCAAGTGCAACGCCTGGAGTACCAGCTCCCTTATCAAAAGCAACACCAATAATTGAAACCCTATCATTAAAACTTACTTTCATCGACCCCTCCAAAGTTATATATTATAATACAATGTTATCATGAATAAGCTTTATTGTTTTTTAAGAAAAAGACACACTTAAAGAACTTGATATATCTCCAATAATTTTGTCGTCTATATTTCCAGATTCATCACATTCTTTTCTAACTGCTTTTCCGATATGAATATCTACCGCTCTGTTTAGGTATTCAAATAATTCGTTTGCATTATTTAAAGTTATCCCACTTCCCACTACAATTTTTTTATTGCTTATATTTAAAATATCTTTTATTGTATCCTTATTTGAAAAGGCCTTACCTCTTCCTCCTGAGGTCAAAATTCTTATTACTCTTTTCATGCTATTAATTTTTTTCACAGAATGAATTATATCGGCAGACTCATCGATAGCTCTGTGAAATACAGCAAACAAGTCAGTTCCTGAAAGCACTTTGTCAATTATCTTTTCATCAACATGGCCATCCTGATTAAGTCCACCTATTACGACTTCTTCCACGCCCATCTGTTCCAAAACCTTTGCATGTTCTTTCATAAGATCAATTTCTTTTTTATTATAATGAAATGATCTGTCACTAGGTCTAAGCATTACACAAATTGGTATATTTATGTTGTTGATACAATCCTCTACAACACCAAAATCTGGAGTCAGTCCCCCTTTTTCAAGACTGGACACAAGTTCAATTCTACCTGCACCTGACTTTTCTATTTTTTTACATTCGTCCAAACTCTTCCCAATTATTTCTAACATTAAAGCTCCTCCTTAACATCCTTGATAGCATTTATCAATTTTTCTTCACTTATCGAATACTTATTGAGCTTTTTGATAAAAATTTTTGTGTTATTATGTCCAATTGACAATCTCATTCCAACTAATTCCCTTAATTTCCTACTATTTTTTCCAGTTAACCCAAATCTAAGCATATCTTCATAAGTATACAGTTTTTCCAATGCGCCTTCTTTTTCAGTTATTACTTCACTAAGTGCTTTTTTTATATCCGCACAGGAAGCATTTTCCACTCCAATGTTTCCATTTAAATTAGCTGACTCTCTAGATATATACGCGTGTTTTGCATTCGGAAATTTTTCGCTTATCTGTCTTCTTATATTTTTTCCTGCAAAATCGGGATCGGTAAATATTATTATCCCTGTATTCTCATAGGCCATTTTAATTTCATCCCATACGCTCTTTCTTATTCCAAACCCATGAGTAATTATTATGTTCGCTTCTACACAAGAACCCAAGGCCGCAGCATCATCACGGCCTTCGACAATAATACTTTCCTTAATAATCATAATTTAAAAACCCTTTTTGCATTTTCTAGAGTTTTAAATGCTATTTCTTCTGTACTAACTCCTCTAATAGAAGCTATACTGGCAGCTGTAAACCTCACATACGAAGAATCATTTCTCTTTCCCCTAAAAGGATGCGGCGTAAGATAAGGGGAATCTGTTTCTATAAGAAGTCTATCCTCATCTACAATTTCAGCTATTTTTTTTGGAATTATAGCATTTTTATAGGTAACAGGACCAGCAAGAGAAATATATGCCCCAATTGATAAGTACTCATTTGCGTACCATTCACTTCCACTAAAACAGTGCATAATTATTCCGTTTTTTGGATCAGCATAGTGTTTTATTATTTCTAATACGTGCTTGTTAGCATCTCTATCATGAACCGAAATTGGAAGTTTATATTTATTTGCAATCTTTATCTGCTCTATAAAAAAATGCTTTTGTAAATCAAGATTGTCCTGCCTCCAATACAAGTCAAGACCAATCTCTCCCACACATATACCCCCATATTTAGAAATATATTCATCAAGCAAAATTAAATCACTTTCATCGGAAGAGTCCATCTCCTGTGGATGAATTCCATAACCCGGATAAAAAATATCCTCTTTTGACATCTCTCTAATATAGTCCCAGTTAGCTTTCGACTCACTTGGAATCATAACGCCTACAACATCTGCTTTTTTTAATTTTAAAGCAAGTTCTGCGGGAGACTCTGTAAACTTTTTATCATAGAGATGAGCATGAGTATCGAAAAACATTATCCTATCTCACTTCCGGATTCTAGTTTAGCCTCAAGTAAAAGTACTTTTTCACCTCGTGCTTCTGCAAGCAACATTCCTTCGCTCTTAATCCCTCTTAATTTAATGGGCTTTAAGTTCGCAAGAAGTACAACATGTTTTCCAAGGAGCTCATCTTCTTTATAGTACTCCCGGATACCACTTACAACCTGCCTACTAGAATTTCCAACTTCAAGGTTTAAAACATACAGTTTATCTGCTTTATCATGTTTTTTTACACCTGTTATTTTTGCAACTCTTATATCAAGTTTTTCCCAATCGCTAAATTCTATTTCTTCTTTAAAAGTTTCTTCTTCCTCTTCGGTTTCAATTATCTCTAAGCGATCAAAGATTGGTTTTCCCTTTCCTACAACAATTCCATTCTCAATAGAACCATAGGACTTTATACTCTCATAACTCCTCATTTCAGTTCCTATCTGATTAAAAACAATTTCGCAAGTGTCAGGGATAAAAGGTTCGAGCAGTACAGTTGATATTCTTATATTTTCTGTAAGTACATACAAGACGGTTTTAAGCCTATCTCTTGAAGCTCCATCTTTCGCCAAAATCCAAGGGGTGGTTTCATCTATGTATTTGTTACTCGCCTTTACAAAACTCATAACAGTTTCAATTGCCTCTGCTATATGAAGAGAATCCATTTTTTTCTCATAAGTATCAAGTGTGTCTCTATATAGATCTATCATTTTATTGTCTATATCCAGAAAATCTCCCTTTTCTACCTTCCCCTCAAAGTACTTATTATTCATCGCAAGTGTTCTGTTTACCAAGTTTCCATAACTGTTTGCAAGATCGGTATTTGTTCTAAGGATAAGAGTGTTTTCATCAAATCTTCCATCATTTTCAAAAGGTATTTCTCTTAAAACACTGTATCTAACTCTATCTTTTCCGTAAGTATCAACGAGATCACTGGCATAAAGAGTATTTCCGAGTGATTTACTCATCTTACTGCCATCTCCAAATAATAGCCAAGGATGTCCATACACCATTTTGGGAAGTTCTATACCAAGTGCAAGTAGAAATATAGGCCAGTAAATAGTATGAAATCTTATGATATCCTTTCCTATTAAGTGAAGATCTGCTGGCCAGTACTTACTAAATAATTCATCGCTATCTCCATCTGAATTATATCCAAGAGCAGTTATATAATTACTAAGTGCATCCAGCCAAACATATACAACGTGATCTTTATCTATTTCTACTGGTATTCCCCACGAGAAACTACTTCTGCTAACACATAAGTCTTTTAAACCGGGTTTTAAAAAGTTGTTTATCATTTCATTTTTTCTTGATTCAGGATAAATAAAATTAGGATTATTATTTATGTGCTCCATAAGTTTATCCTGATATTTAGAAAGTTTGAAAAAGTAAGCCTCTTCTTTTTCATTTTTTACATCAGCTCCGCAATCAGGGCATTTTCCCTCATTGAGCTGAGAGTCAGTAAAGAAGGACTCGCAGGTAACACAGTACATTCCCTCGTAGTGCCCTTTATAAATATCTCCCTGTTCATATAATTTTGTAAATATCTTTTGAACTCTCTTAACATGTCTATCATCTGTGGTTCTAATAAAATCATCGTATTCCACTCCAAGTTTATCGTAGATATCAATAATTTTTCCCGCTATAAAATCAACATGTTCTTTAGGGGTAATATTATTTTTCTTTGCCTCACCTTCTATTTTTTGTCCATGCTCATCAGTCCCCGTTAGAAACCTTACATCATAACCTCGTTTTCTCTTATACCTAGCTATTGCATCCGCAAGAACCCACTCATATGTATTTCCTATATGAGGAATTTTTGAAGTATAGGCAATCGCCGTTGTAATATAATATTTTTCTTTCATCAACCTCTCCTTACATAAATAAAAAGTGGACTTTCGCTAGGGGCGAAAATCCACGGTACCACCCTAATTAACAAGATAACTTGCACTTTTAAACTATAACGCGTTTAACCTGATAACTCCAGAACCATCTTCACACAAAAACAGCAATCCTCTTTCACCAAATAAGAACTCTCTAAATACCAATTTTATGTTACTCTTTCCTTCTCAGTCACTACGCTAATTATAAACATATTTTTACTTTGTGTCAATTCCAACAACCGACAGTATTCTTTCGAAAAAACCCGAGGTCTCAAGCAGGCTAACGGTTATTATCTGAACGGCAAAATTAACCCCGAAAGCAACACTTCTACTTATAAACATCTTTTCAAAAGATATTCCAGTTATTACCGTAATCCAATACGTATTAAGCAACATAGAGCATATGACCATATTGATAAAAAATACCAATACTATCTTAGGAATACTCCTGTTCTTATGAAGGCCATAACCCAAAATAAATCCGCTAATTGCAGCTGTTAATGTAAATCCAGGAAAAAAGGCGCCTATAGGAAATAGTACAGCTCCTAAAACATCAGCCAAAGCATAAAATCCAGCCGTAACTATAGGTTTAAACATTATCGCAACAAGCACAACAGGTAAAAATCCTAGTCCTATTTTTATATTAAATGCACTAATAGATAAAAACCTTGATAGTACTATCTGCATCGCTAAAAGCAAAGCTAAAATTGTAATTTCTTTTGATTTAATTTTATTATTTCCCATATTACCTCTTTCATTAAATAGTTATATTATTTCATTTATTCATTAAAATGTATTTTACAAAAAATTAGCTCAAAAGTCAAAATCCAAATTTGTCCACATTATCGGATTTTATAAATTTATTTGTGGTATACTTGTATATATAAAAATAATTGAGGAGTAATAATATGAACACACAAATAGTTTTTTCATTAAAGGAATTAATTGTAAGCTTACTTTGGGTTGCCATTATAGTATTCATCATCTATTTAATCGTTTTATTAAAAGAAGTAATAGTAACAGTGAAAGATGTTAGAGGAATACTAAAAGACAAAAGAGAAGAAATCGACCACATCCTAACAAAAGCACCAAATATAGTGGATTCAGTAGATAAAATATCTTCAATAGCATCTAAAACAGTAGAAGGCGCATATAATGGAGTAAATTCAGTAGTAAAAAAAGTGAAGAGGAATAAGGAGTAGTAGAAATGCACATGCCTAAAATAGAAGACTTAGTCAAATTTAAATTTATGGGCTCTCTTAAATATAGCCCTGATTCAAAACACCTATCACATATATTATATTCTTCAAATATGGAAGAAAATGACTATTATAGTGATATTTATTTAATTAATAATAAAACGGAACCACTGAAACTTACCTCAAGTGGCAATGTCGGAAATTATTGTTGGAAAAACGAAGGGGAAATCATTTTTTCTAAGAAAGAGAAAGAGGAGGAAAAAAGTTTCCCACCCAGCACAAAGTTTTTCTCTATATTTTTAGATAAAGAAGAAAAAGAAGTCTTCACCATAAACAAAAAAGTAACAGAAATATTGTACTTAGAAAATGATAAGTTTCTGGTAAAAGCAGTTCACGACATGAATGAAAACGCATTACATGCGATGAGTGAAGAGGAAAGAAAAGAACAAAAGGATTACGAAGTCTTAGACGAAATTCCTTTCTGGCTTAATTCTGCGGGTTTTACAAACAAAAAAAGAAATCATTTATATATATACGATTCAAAACAAAATACCTTAAAAGACTTCACAGATGAATTTTCAAATGTAGAGTTTTTTCACCTAAAAAATGACAAGAAGAAGGTTCTATTTATAACAAATACTTTTTCTGATTGTATGGATCTCTATACCGAACTCTATGAATTTGATTTGGTGTCAGAAGAAGTTAAAAACATATCCCCTATAGAAAACTTTTTCTACAGAAGAGCAGTATATCTAAAAGATACTGTTATTTTTGATGGGACAGATATGAAAAAACACGGCTTAAACGAAAACTCAACGTTCTATTCTATTGTCAACGGAAAAGAAAAACTCCTAGCATTTCCAAACTCCGGTCTCGGAAATAGAGTTGGAAACGATGTGACGATGGGTTCTTATAAGGACATTTTATCGAGTGATAACTTTGTGTATTTTATAATAACAAACAATTATAACAGCGAAATAATGAAATTAGATCTATCTGGTAATGTGACCAGACTCTTTAACAGTAAAGGTGCAGTAAACGGAATAGCGAATCATAATGATGAACTAGCATTTGTAGGACTTCAAGAATTTATGCTACAAGAAGTGTATCTGAGTGATGTTGAGCCTATACAACTTACTGACTACAACTCAGACTTTCTAGAAGATATGATTCCAGCTCAAATAAGAAGAATGGACTATACGAAAGATGGATATGATAGAAGCGGTTGGATAATGCTTCCTGCAGGATACAAAAAAGGAGTAAAATTCCCTGCTATATTTGATATACACGGAGGTCCAAAGGGTGTTTACGGTGAAGTATACTATCACGAAATGCAGGTATGGGCTGCAATGGGTTACTTTGTATTTTTTACCAACCCTAGGGGAAGTGATGGATACGGAAATGACTACATGGACATAAGAGGTAAATACGGAGTTACAGACTACGAAGATCTTATGGACTTTACAGACAGAGTACTTAAAGAATATCCTGAAATAGACGAAGATAGAATTGGTGTCACTGGGGGAAGCTACGGCGGATATATGACAAACTGGATAATAGGACATACAGATAGATTTAAATGTGCCGCTTCACAGAGAAGTATAGCAAACTGGATAAGCAAGTTTGGAACAACAGACATTGGTTACTTCTTTGTAAAAGATCAAAATGTACACACTCCTTGGAATAATTTTGAAAAACTGTGGTGGCACTCACCTATGAAATACGCAGATAAAGTGAAAACTCCTACTCTTTTCATTCACTCAGAGCAAGATTACAGATGCTGGCTACCAGAGGGGATTCAAATGTTTACAAGTCTTAAATACCACGGTATAGAAAGTAAACTCGTTATCTTCAAAGGTGAAAATCATGAGCTGAGTAGAAGCGGAAAACCAAAACACAGAATACGAAGATTGACTGAAATAACAGATTGGTTTGAGAAATATCTCAAATAAGAATTTTAGTATAATTTGAAAAAGAATACCTCATATGAGGTATTCTTTATCTTTTTTTAGAACATATTTTTTTTAGTTTACTATTTGGTTTATTATTTCAGGTTCTGACCTTTTATATCCATTTAATTTTATCTCTATCTTTTCTATCTTGCATTCTTTAATCGGTCTATCCATATCTCCAGTTTCAACTGAAGCTATTTCGTCAATTACTTTTTCACCGCTTACAGTCTTACCAAATGCTGCATACTCACCATCTAAAAACGCGGAATCTTCATGACAAATAAAGAACTGAGAGCCGGCAGAGTCAAAATCTGCACCTCTTGCCATTGATATAACTCCTCTTTCATGACTTAATTCATTTTCAAAACCGTTACTTTTAAACTCCCCTTTTATCGAATAATCCGGTCCACCTGTACCATTTCCTAGAGGATCACCACCCTGTATCATAAAACCACTTATTACACGGTGAAAGATAAGCCCATCGTAAAAACCTTTATCGGCTAACGATATAAAGTTATCCACTGTGTTTTTCGCAGTATCTGGATAGAGTTCAACCGATATAGTGCCTACTTCAGCACCGTCTATTGAAACATAAATATCAGCAACAGGATTTCCAGAATCTATATTTGAGTCATTTCCCTTACAAGACGAAAGAAAAACAGACAGTATTAAAATAATAAATATAATCTTTTTCATAAAATAAACCTCTAATCTATTCAACCTTCAAAATATGGAACTTATCCCCATATTTATTACCAGTAACTTTTATAGTGTCTCCTTTTTCGACGAATAAAAGCTGCTCTACAACTGATTTGTCAGCTGATATAAAAACAGTTTCTTCATTCTTAACCTTGAGATAGAATACCGTATTTCCGTCAATTATAACTGATTTAATATCGTCAACCTCTACACTCCTTGTAATCGATTCATCACCTATTTCTTCTTTAGTAGTATTGTCTTTGAGATAATTAACGATAAGCTTATCCACGCTCTCTCCAACTATAACAGATGTAAACTGCTGGGCATCTACTAATGCGTACATCTTAGCAACTCCAGCCGCATCCTTTAAAGACATAAAATAAACAGGTCTATTTTTAAGATTTATAACTATCGGGAATGTAGGATTATAATTTTTCTCCTGAACTTTTCCTTTAGCACTTGCCATAGCAGCTACTTCTGTAGCAGATGAAACTGGATAAAAATTAGCTTCTTTCGTTCTAAGGTTTACAAAATAAAAACCTAAATTTGATTCGTCACTTCTTACAGATGTAACACCCGTTATCAGATATATATCTTCACCTATAGATATATAGTTATATCCTTCAGTAGTTCTAGTAACATTTTTTTGTGAAAATAAAGTATTTATAAATCCATTCTTAAATTTACCGTATGAATTCAGCTGAGAAATAATTATCTCTGCAGGATATACTCTATCAACCCATGTAGGAACTTCATCAACATCATATCTTTTATTCTCACCTGAATTAGCATCTGTGATTATCACCGATTCAATGTCCTCCCCACCAAAGAAACCTATTTTTTTAGTGATTACTGGAGTCACATAAAAAGGATCTCCATCATCATTTAGCTCAAAATTAGTCTCGCCAAGTATAAGGAAGGGATAAGAAAATCTTATATGCCTATCAATATTTCTAAGTAAGTAATCACTTTTTGAATACTTAATCGGTTTATCAAGTCTTTTCACTTTAGCTTCCTGTGACGTCATATCTACACTTACATATGCAGGTATTCCATTTTTGAAATTACCTAAATATTTAAAAAGATCAGAATACCTAAGAGGACTAACTCTTATAGGTTTTCCTGCAATATTTACCTGTGAATAAACATCATCTATTTCAAACTGACTAACCAAATCAGTCATAACGCCCATTTGCTTGGAACCAATTATCCTAGCAGCACTTCTGTCAACGATGGGTATTTTGTTGAAGTTTATCTCTTCAATATTTTCTTCAAACGCCTTTTCTTCTACACTTATTAGCTTATAGTAACTTTTCGCCCTAAAAACATGTGAAGAAAGAAATCCTCCAACTATAGGAATAATAAGAAGTATAACTATAGCTGAAATAAGATATTTCCTTACATTTAAAGAGAGTCCAGCACTAAAAACCTTATCCAAAAATAGGAAAAGTCCTATACCAATAGCCAAAAACGAATATAAACCAAATGTCATAGGACTGAGTGAAGGAAGCGAGAAGAAAAAATATACAAACATAACTAAAACTGTAACTATTAAACAGAATAAAACACTTTTCTTCTTTAGCTTAACAGGTCTTTGACTTGTGGTCTCAGTATGTTCCCTATTACCTGAAAAAATCGTCTTGATATTTTCTAAAAAAGATTCAAAATCTGTATTTTTCATGTAAACCAACTCCTAAATATATTTATCAATAATAATTATAACACAATAGAAAGAATTTAGTCACAACTATTATGCATATTGTTATAGGCGATAAAATAAATATTTTCTTTTAAATTTCTATCACTTCAATACCTAAAATGAAAAAAGGCACCCTAAGGTGCCTAAATTTTTTCTACTATAAAAACCATTTAGCTAACATGAATGCTACTGCTATAACATATGCAAGTGGATGTACATCTTTACTTCTACCTGATATCAACTTTATAATAACGTAACTCACTACACCAAAGATAATACCTTCAGATATGCTGTAAGCAAGAGGCATAATTATTATTGTAAGAAAAGCAGGTATTGCATCAGTAAAGTCTTCCCAATCAATTTCTTTAACTGGGCTCATCATAAAACTTCCAACTATTATAAGAGCAGGTGCAGTAGCTGCGGCTGGAATAACTAAAAATAGCGGAGCAAAGAAAAGAGAAAGTAAGAATAAAACAGATGTCGTAACCGCTGTCATTCCAGTTCTTCCACCTTCCGCAACTCCTGACGCCGACTCGACATAAGTAGTTACTGTAGATGTTCCAAGACAAGCTCCAAGGGTAGTTCCAACAGCATCTGCAAAAAGAGCATGTTTAGCCCTTGGCAGTTTATTGTTTTCGTCTAACATTTTAGATTTTGTAGCAACTCCTATTAGAGTTCCAACTGTATCAAACATATCAATCATAAGAAAAGTAAATACAACAATCACCATTTCTTTAGAAAAAATATTATTCCATTCAAACTGAAATAACGTCGATGTCATACTAGGAGGTGAACTAATTAGTTTTTCTGGTAATTCAACCAGTCCTGTAGCTATTCCCATTATCGTACCTACTATTATTCCGATTAATATAGCTCCCTTAAATCTATAAGCTAATAAAATGCCTATTATTATTAAACAGATAATAGCAATAGAAGCTTCTTTACTAAATAAATCCCCTAGCATTACCGGAATTCCCTCACCCTGTACAATAATTCCAGAATTTGTAAAACCTATAAAGGCAATAAATAGTCCAATACCTACTGAAATTGCTTTTTTAAGTGCCATAGGTATTGAATTAATGATAGCTTCTCTAACATTAAAAAATGTAAGTAAAATAAATATAATTCCTTCTATAAATACTGCAGTTAGAGCAAATTGCCAACTCTTACCCATTGATAACACAACAGAATATGCAAAGAATGCATTTAGCCCCATTCCTGGTGCAAGTGCAAAAGGCAGATTAGCTAAAAGTCCCATTAATAAAGTAGCTACTGCAGAAGATATTACAGTTGCTGTAAAAATCGCCTTAGGATCCATGCCGGTTGCCGATAGAACTAAAGGATTAACAGCGAGTATATATGCCATTGTCATAAATGTAGTAAAACCAGCATTTATCTCTGTTGATAACTTAGTTCCTTTCTCTTCAAATTTAAAATAATTCTCCAAAAAACCCTTACTTTTTTCCATTTTTCCTCCCAACGTTTGTATTATTACGAATAATTTCAATTAATTATACAATAATATTTATTAATTAACAAGGAAATTATACAGATTTTTAATAAAAAAATATAACAAATAACTTTGTATATATTTAATAAAAATCATAAAAATATATTCTTGTTCAAAAAATAAATGACCCCTTTAATCCATGCATGGATTAAAGGGGTCACTTCAGTATTTTTTAAATATACTAATACCATCCTCTGAGCTTCATCGCTTCAGCAACCTTCTTAACAGATATTAAATATGCAGCGTCTCTAAAAGAGACATCATACTCAAGCTTTAAATTCCATATTTGACGGAATGCTTTTGTCAAATTTTCATCTTCTTTCTTTTCCACTTCTTCTTCTGACCAATAATATCCATATAAGTTCTGAACCCACTCAAAATAGGATACTAAAACTCCTCCTGCGTTAGCAAGTATGCCAGGAACGGTTATTATGCCTTTCTTATTTAGAATTAAATCAGCCTTAGGAGTAATAGGACCGTTTGCTCCTTCTACTATGGCTTTTGCATTTATTAACTCCGCCTCTTTTTCGCCGATAGCATTTTCAAGCGCTGCGGGGACTAAAATATCCACATCAAGTTTCCAAAAATCATCCATTTTTATAGTCTTCGACCCATGGAAACCTTTTAAAGTTTTCTTATCAAGATAATATTTTCTAAGCTCTATATAATTAATACCATTCGGGTTGTATATAGCATAAGCCCCAGACGGTTCCCACTCTGAAACAGAAATTATAGTAGAACCAAGTCGTTGAATATTTTTAGCAGAAAAAGAACCTACATTTCCAAAGCCTTGTACAGAAACTTTAGCTTGACTAAGATCAATTCCCAGTTTTGCCGCAACCTCTCTTGTCGCAACTGCAACTCCATATCCAGTAGCTTCATTTCTTCCTAGAGAACCTCCAATTTCTATGGGTTTCCCCGTAAAAGTTCCTCGGTCTTCTCTTCCTGTAAGAACCATATATTCATCAATCATCCATCCTATGATTTTACCGTTTACACCCACATCAGGAGCGGGAACATCAATTTTTTCTCCAAGATAATTGTAAATAGCTCTTACATATCCTCTTGATAAACATTCAAGTTCTCTTTCAGAAAGTTCACTCGGATCAACTATAATTCCTCCCTTTCCTCCACCATAAGGAATACCAACAATACCACATTTAAAAGTCATCCAGGTTGAAAGAGCTTTAACTTCATCAGCGTTTACACCTGTGTGAAATCTGATTCCTCCTTTTCCTGGGCCAACTGCATCATTGTGCATAGATCGGAAACCTTTAAAAACTCTGAGGCTTCCATCATCCATTTTTACAGGGATCTTAATCTCGATAAATCTCTTAGGCTCTTTTATAAGCTCGTATACCGCAGGCGATAATTTAAGAGTATCACACGCTTTTTTCATTGCAAGTTGAGCACTGTTTAAAGGGCTAATTTTCTGATTTGCCATTGATTTTCCTCCTAAATATATTTATTAAACTCATTCTAACACCAACACTATAACAAAACAATCATTACAATCAATATTAAATTAATATAATATCTTTATCTGAAATTTATCATTTTTTTATAAAAAATCACTTGATTAGCCTCGCTAATTGTTATATACTCTAACTATAAAAGATAAGGAGGTAATATTATGTCATTTGTAATTCTAGATTCTTGTATTTCATGTGGCGCTTGCGAGCCTGAATGTCCAGTTGGTTGTATAAGCCAAGGAGATACTCAGTTTAATATTGACGAAGCTTCTTGTATAAACTGTGGAGCTTGTGCAGACGTCTGTCCAGTTAACTCTCCAGTTCAACAATAGAAATACAAAAACCAAAAAGGTGTAAATATAATATTTACACCTTTTTATTTATTTTGATTTAATAAATATGTTAAAGTCATCAAACTATCAACCATATGTATATCTTCAAGTTCAACGTTTTCCGGAACGACTAAATCCACTTGAGAAAAGTTCCATATTCCGGAGACACCAGATATACATAGCCTATCGCTAACATCTTGGGCAACTTGTGCAGGAGTTGTAATGACAGCAATATCTATATTGTTATTGGAAAGATATGTTTCTAGAATATTGATATCTAGTATCTCTATTCCTTCAATATCCTTTCCTATCTTTTCTTGGTCTATATCAAATATTGATTCAATTTTGAAACCAACATCTTTAAAACCATACTTTATAAGTGCATTAGCCAAATGACCCGCTCCCACAACAATCACACTATACTGCCTAGTCAGACCGATAATTTTTTCAATCTCCGAATACAGTTCTTTTATATTATAACCATATCCTTGCTGTCCAAATGCTCCAAAATTATTAAAGTCTTGCCTAATTTGCGAAGCAGAAAATCCTATAGCCTTACTCAGTTCTTTGGAAGATATACGCTTTTTCCCTTGACCAAGCATATTACCAAGGCATCTGTGGTACTTTGGCAGTCTTCTTATTACAGCCATCGATATATACTTATTTGCCATATTCCCCTCCCGAACTATATTCTATCAAAAAAACATATTTATAACAATATATATTTTAAATATATACTATACTCATTTTATATATGACAACTATTAACATATTACAACTTAACTATTTAGCCTTAAGAATTAACTTTTTAGTTTTTTCAGTATCTACATTTGTATTTAAAAATGAAGCAAATTTCTCCAAAGCATTAATAATTTTATCTATCATTTTAGGTGTCACTGTAACATTATCTTCCCACCACCAATTTTTAATCTCAAGTGGTTCTCCGACTTTATTATTATAAGGTTCAACCCTAGCTACAAAAGAATCTCCAAATAGAACTGGTAAAACATAATAGCCATATATACGTTTACTTGAAGGCTTATAGACTTCCCAGACATATTTAAAATCAAAAACTCGTTCTACAAGCTTGCGATCCCACATTAAATTATCAAGCGGAGCTATAAATCGAACTGATTCATATGGTTTAGAAATATCAACGTCATGAAGCTCATCGATATTTTCATTTCTTATATAGAATTTCTCTTTACTTTCTTCTACTTCCACCTCGGTAATTTGATTTTCATAGAGTAATTCTCGTATTATTTCTGTTCTTAATTTTTTATCAGACAGGAAGTGTCCTAACCAACCTCCTCCACTCATGTTCCAATATATTCCAATACTTCCTATTCTCCTTTTAACATACCATTTGTAAAATTCACGGTCGCTCTCAAAAGGATCTTTAGCACTTAAAATCTCATGAGGAAGTATATTTTCTATAAGGTCATATTGTCTATTTACGTTTTTTCTATCATTAATACCTAATGTACCTATATTAAACATATAGTCCATAGCAGCACTAGATATTTTCCTGTGACCCCACGTTCCCTTTTTAGCTTTTCCCAAATCAATTTCATTCGGAAAAGTAGGACCATTTCTTTTTATTACTTCTGATATATGATGAACATATTTTATCGCTTCAAGTGAATTTCTATAGGCTAAAGATTTCTCAACTGCTAATCGTTTTCTTTCCCTTATCCTATTAAAATAAGGCCAATCACCGACTGAATATATGGACATCATTTTGTCCCAAGCATCAATTAACTTCTTATTTTCATATATAAGACTTTGAAGCATAGAAGAACTGTAGTTATCAATCCTAGCTTGCATAACAAGGTCCGCATTTCTTCCAACAATATTTAAGGGATCATATTGTATACAACCAACTTGTTTAATGTAATCAACAATTCCATTTAAGCCTTTAAATTTATCATACAAAGACAGCCCGTGGTAGGAAATTAAAAACTTTCTAAACTGCGATTTATTAATTTTTATTGTTTTCATTTTTTTCTCAGAAGGAATTATAAATGCCTGCCTTCTATCAGTTTACCTGACTGCATAGTATAAGCTTTTTTACCATAGGAAAGCGTATCTAGTTCGTGAGAGACTATGAGAAGTGTTACTCCCTCATCGTTTATGTTTTTAAGAAGCGTCATAACTTCCTTAGTGTTCTCTACATCAAGGTCACTCGTAGGTTCATCTGCAATAATTATAACAGGATCATTTATCATAGCTCTAGCGATGAGGACTCTTCTTAGTTCCCCACCTGATAATTCTTTAGGGTAAGATTTTGCGAGTTCACTTATACCAAGTTTATCTAATATAAGCATAGCCTTTTCATAAGGATCTCCCTCTCTTTTATATAGAAAGAAAGGAACACAAACATTTTCTATTACATTCAAATATGGAAGTGTAGATGATATCTGAGGTATAAATCCAATTATTTCATTTCTAATCTCAGAAATCTCCTTATCATTCTTATCCGTTATGTTATTCCCATCTAAGACTATTTCTCCTGATGTAGGAGTAATCATTCCTGCAAGCATGTTTAAAAGTGTACTCTTCCCACTTCCACTCTTACCTATTATATTTACAAAGTCTCCTCTTTCTATTTCAAACTCAACATCATCAACAGCTCTAAAAGATCTGCCCCCACGGATATATTCTTTTACTAAATTTTTTACTGATACAACCATTAAAGCCCCTCTTTCACATTGCTGTAAATTTCTTTATTAACTATTTTAAAAGTTGATATCGCAGATGCAAATACACCTGTAAGCGTCGATATCAATAGACATATTATTCCATAAATAACAAGCTTAGAGAAACTAGGAATCACAAATGGAAGATTTAAACTTTCTTTGACTATCGGACTAAAGGCAAATATTGTAACGATACCAATTATAGTCCCGATTGCACTACCAAATAAACTCACAATAAGCGACTCCCTTAAAATAATAGATATTATTTTCTTCTTAGTAGCTCCAATAACCCTGAGCACGCCAAGTTCTTTTTTTCTCTCATTGAGTGTAAGAGAAAAAACCAGTGCTATAACTAGTACAGAAAGAACAAGCATAATTATTATTATGAACTTTATATAATTAGAAACAACGATCAGGTTAGAAGAAATTTTATTTACAAATTTCTTACTATGCATTGCATATATTCCTTCTTTAGCATATTTAGATGTTATTTCTCTAGAGACCTCAACCGAATCATAACCACTTTTCAGTTTTATCATAACAGTAGAAATCAGACTTCCATCTTCTGAAAGAGGATGATCCATTATCCTCTCAGCTTCAACAGCTAGTTTAGCTATTGTTTCTTTTGTCATAAAGACACTTGCATCAAAACTCATACCCGTTTGTTCAAGTCTTCCCGCTATTTTATAGGGCTGTTCAAAAAACTTGATTACCTGCCCAGGTTCCCCCTCAACTCTAGCTCCGACAATCACTTCATTTTCTTTTAATTTCATATTCATAGTTTCTTCGAGCCATGGCTTAACGATAAAGTCAGTCTCATAGTCTATTCCTATAAGCTGAACTGGATAGGAACAACAAGACGCACTTAGAGTGGCAAGAAAAGTTTGAGTAGTGTATTTGTCAATTCCATTTATATTTTTTATTTTGTCAACCGCATCTGCAGGAAGGTAAAAATTAGTTGGTTTTCCACTTAAAAGTATACTGTCAATCCTACTTTCATATCCTTCTGGAACGATCATTACATCTGCACCGAGTCTATTAGATAAGCTCATAACACCCTTTGATAGTGAATCAGAAAGCACAATACCAACAAGAAGAGAAAATGAAAATAATAAAATTAAAATTATAATCATAAAGCTCCTAAAAGGCTTCCTCTTAATATTTTTATTCGCTAGACTACTAACTGTTAATTTTGTTCCCACTGTTAATTCTCACTCCTTAAAAATGAATATATTATACCTATAATACCAAGAATTATAATGATAGGAATTATAATATTAGTAGCCGGGACTGTTTTTGTCTGGCAAGTCATAATTCTATCTCCGATTTTTGATGCGTTGCACATTCCACACTCCCATCCTAGTTTCGCCTTATTTCCTATTTTTATCACTTGATGAGGAATTAAATAAGAAAGTGCTCCTGCAACTATTACTACTGTATTTGATAAATAAGAATACCATTTTTTATTCACAAAAAGTCCTATTACACTAAACAGTACAATAATAGCTCCAGCTATCGTCATAAATATACCGCTGTAATAACACTTCATCGGCATCCCTTTCATAAGTCCATCACAAACAGGAAATAGCACGAATGGAGTAAGTGCTAACACCAATCCCATTATAATTTTTATGATATTAAAAATATAAAATTTACTCTTTTGCATTATTTAAAGCCTCCTTTACAGCCTCTTTAAATTCTTTATAGGTTATAGTCGCTCCACTAACGGCTTCGACATCATCAATATTTTGCGTTTCTATCAAAAGTTTAGGATACTTTTTCATTGACTCAAGAGCTTTTTGAGCGATTGCATAATTAGCATCTCCTGAATCTTTACCGTAATTCTCGTCTTTTAATTCTCCTTTTTTATCATAACTATCTAAAGCGCAATCTACTATTTTATTGTCTTTAATCGTTAAAGTTACTACCGTCTTAGAAGAATCGCTTCCTTTATATTCACCCACATAAGTACCATCTTTAAATGAATCAGCACCGCCACAAGATACAAGAACTATAGAAAGTATAATAATTAAAATTAAAAACATATTTTTTTTCATCTTTTTAACTCCTTTGATCGATATCTTCCTTTATTTTTCCATAATCAAGAACTATCTTTCGCTCTGCAACGTCTCCAACTGATTGGTCGTGTGTAACAACTATGATAGTAGAACCTTCTCTGTGAAGTTTCTTAAGAATCTCTATCACCATCTGTTCATTCTCTTCATCTAGATTTCCGGTAGGTTCATCCGCAAGTAAAATTTCAGGAGAATTGATAAGTGCTCTTGCTATACAAACTCTCTGTTGTTCTCCACCTGAAAGCTGATTTGGAAGATGGCTTGCTCTTTCTTTGAGACCGACTCTCTCTAGAGCATCAAGTGCCTCTTGTCTGTCAGGTAAACTGTGATAATACTGAGCGAGCATAACATTCTCAAGTGCATTTAAATATCCAATTAGATGGAACTGTTGGAATATAAGCCCAATCTTATCTCTTCTTATCTCAGTCAGACTCTTCGCATTCTTTTTAGAAATATCTTCACCATCAAGTATAACGCTACCCATGGAAGGTCTATCCATACAACCTATTATATTTATCATTGTAGTCTTACCTGAACCTGAGGGACCCATTATAGATAGCCACTCTCCCTTTCTGACAGAAAGGTTTATTTCACTTAGTGCCTTCAAACTACCATATACTTTAGAGACATTTTTAAGTTCAAGTATAACTTTTTTTTCCATAACTACTCTCCTTTAAGTACAATCGCCGGATGTATATCCATAATCTTTCTAGCTGGCAGTACAGCAGCTAGCACTGTAATGATAACAAAGACTATAACAGTTATCGGTATTAAAGCAAACTGGAAATTAATTGCTCTGCCAAAGACATTTAACGATACATTCTGAGCAAATACAAATCCCAAAAAACTTCCGAATATACCTCCCAGTATACCAAGGGAAATACCCTCACCAATAAATTCCCTTATTATGAGTTTATTGTCAGCTCCCAGTGCTTTTTTTAGTCCTATTTCTTTCTTTCTCTCTGAAATCATCGCAAGCATTGTAGTGTAAACACTTATAAGGGTAATGATAAGCACGATTACTGTAACAAAGTAAACGAGAGTCTGAAGTTTGCCAAGCACTGTGTCCTGAGACTGAGTTACCCTTCTAACACTTTTTGCAAGTATATGAGGAAGCTCGGAGTTTATTTTCTTAGATAATACTTCAAGCTCTTCTTTATTCGCCTCAACACTGCACTCTATAATATTACTGTAATTCTCATCTTCTATCATTTCACTTAATTTATTAATGTTAATAAATACAAAAGACTCCTCTTTACCGCCAGTTGTAACAATAGCTTTCACTTCAAGTTTTTTATCAAAATTAGAATCAGTGAGATCTCTCTGTTTATTCTCGTCTGCAGTAGTTGTAATCGTCGAGCTTTTAGCTTGTTTTTTATACTTGACTCCCTTTACAACAAATGAATCGCCAATATCAAGATTAAGTGTTTTTGCTATTTCTTTTCCAATCATAACTCCTTCATCTGAGTTATCAATCCAATCGCCATCTAAATACCAAAACGGGCTATTTTTCTTCGCTCCCTCAAGGTCAGTCCCAGCAAGTATATATGGTTGCTCATTTATCTTTGCAGTATGATATTTATAAGGTGCTACTCCTACAATTCTATCTTCACCTATTATTTCTTTTATTTTTTCTAAATCTTCTTCGCTAATTCGATTATCCCCAGTCGGTATGATAATTAAGTTAGCACCATAAGATCTAAATTCCCTACCAAGCTGTCTTGGAATGTCATAATATATAGTAACAAGCCCCGATAGTATTGTAGCGCCTATCATTATAGCGAGAAGAGCGATGAATAATCTCGATTTTCTCCTCACAAGTGAACTTATAATCATTTTAAAAAACATATTTTTCTTTTTCATAAATACCTACTTCCCGTGAAGAACTTCTGTCGGCTTAAGTCTTAATAGATATCTTATTGCAGGTATACTTCCCAGCAGAGTAACAGCTACTACAATTACAGATATTATAGGAATTACCATTTTTGCAAGTTCTATTTTAGAACCAAATACACTCTGACCGATAATCTGAGCAAGACCTATTCCAAAGAAATAGCCTATAATTCCTCCGATTATACCAGTTATAAGTATCTCTGTTAAAATTAGAAGAATAATAGAAATATCAAATGATCCTATCGCTTTCATAAGTCCAATTTCTTGTCTTCTATCCATTACACTAGATGTTACAAGGTTTGAAATGGCAAGCGCTGAACCAAATGCAGAAAGTATTGTTATAAGTGTCATAAGCAGTGTTGTTTTTTTTAGTATTGTTCCCTCGCTTTCTGCAACTTGTCTAACGGGTTTAGCTACTCCATCAGTTATAACCTCTTGAATTTGATGTGATATAGCACTCACATACGCCGTACAATACCAAGTTTCATATTCATCAGGAGATAAACTTAGGGGGTCCTGAGCCGCTTTTTTAGCTAAGTCATTGTCTGGTGTGGTAAGCGCCGAAACCTCTAGATTTCTAAATCTACCTTCAAGACCAGAAATCTCTTGTACCGTTTTTAATGTAGTGATTATTTTTTCGTCATCACTTCCTCCGTCTGTGAAAATACCTTTAACTGTAAGAATTTTACTTTTTCGACCAATACTAACAGTTATTTCATCACCCACTTTTATATCATTTCTCCCAGCAAGCAAACTTCCTACCATGCAGTATTCATCATCTTTTTGAGATAACCAGTCTCCGTTTAATTCTATTTCCCACCAAGTTCTGAGATTTCTCATTCCAGTATCAACCTCTTCACCTGTTGGAAGTTTTCTCTTCATTTCAACCCAGGTACCTATTATTCTAATTTCTCCTACTCCATCCAAGTTTGAATTCACTTCAAGAAAAGGAGCGAAATCTACAATGTTAAACCCCCAGAAAATTTCTTTTATTTTAAAAATATCATCTTCAGACAGATATTTATCACTAACACCTTCTCCACTATCTATGCCGTACAAATCGCTTAATAAAGAAGCATCTTTATGCATAACATTTATATTTGCACCATAAATCTTTAGTTCTCTATTTACCTTATCTCCTACACCTAACATAATATTTATCATCGCAGTAGAAAGCGATACTCCTAGAGCAATCGTAAGGGCAATCATTAACATTTTCGATTTTTGTTTTAAAAGTACCTTAAACACCATTCTTAAAAACATAGCTCACCTATTTAAATCTCTTTTCCTCGAGTTCTAAATCCTCAATTTTTATATATATTTTTTCATTTTCTATTACATAAGGAAAAGGAATCGGATTACATCCACCTTTAAAGCCAATGGTAGCTTTGTTCATAACAACATCACATCTCTTGCAAACAATATCGTCTCCTCTTTCAAAATATCCTGCAACACCACATATTTCACATGCATCAAGTCCAAGACCGTAGGCATTAACTCCAGGTTTTTTCACGCCAATAAATCTAATATTGTATCCATTATGTGAAGTATATGAGTATCTGTGCAGCTTTCCATCTTCAAAGTCTGTCAGAGGAATAACAATCATATTTTCTTCAATTTTATATTCCTGAGGTTCTGCAAGTTCAACCTCTTTGTTCTCATAATAATTTATAACAGTTACGATAATGAGAGCCGTAGCAGCAAAGACAATTATAGAATATGACCATCTCCTATTTCTTCTAAGCCTAGCTTTTTCTTTTCTCTTCATAGCGCTATTAGAGAACTCACCTTTAACTTTTCTGTTTGTGAAAACGACGTAAATTGATGTAATTATCAACAACGGAACCATTAAAAATATCCCTGCATCCGAGTATTTATCAGCTATTATCATTATCTTAAATACCAACTTACTTATGTCTATCCATTTAAGTCTGGCAAGTGCCGTAACGGCTTTCAGAAAATAATCAACTATATATATTGACATCACTGAAAAATAAAAGATACTGTAAGCTCTATTATTTAAGTCCTTTGTAAAGCGAATGACTGAAACGTATATTAGATAGCAGAGTATTAAAGCAAGTGTAAAGCCAATAGCCCTAAGTAGTGCCATTGTACTTATGCCAGTCTCACCAAAATAAACAAACTCCTGAGTATACTGAATCACTTGTCTGAATTCATATGTTATCGAGAGTATAATTGTTATAGACAAACATATCAAATGTAAGATCCTAACCTTTTTCCAAAAATATAAAATAAGACTAATAAACGCAAAAATAAACACGCCTAAAATAAGTAGCCTATTTAGCTTGATTAATGCAATATTAGTACCTTTAGGATCTGAATATTTAATTAAAAATATGATAAAAGAAGCAATAAACCCAGCAATAAAAATAGACAGGGTAATTAACTTATTCTTCTTTATTTTTTCTCTATTTAATCGAGATGTAAATAAAGCCATAAGAACTGAGACGGTAAAAACATGTCCAGTAACAGCTATTAAATACTTTAACAAATATGCCTCCAGCAAATAATAAAGTTGCCCCTCCTAGGAGGGGCTAAATAACTTTAATTGTTTTGTAGTTGTTCTCCTGTGTAATCCCAATCAAATTCTACTGTTTGAACCTTGAAATAATCTTTAGCTCCCTGTTTAGCAGGAACACCAGTTTCATCATCAACGTGTAGTAAATAATCAGTAGGTGGCTCAATTGTAAGCTTAAGCTTATAAGTTCCAACTGCTAATAAACCTTTCTTGATGTTAGATCCATAGTGAGGACCATCATCAGCGTTCATAGGCATGAAACTACCTTCTGCTACAGTATTGCCATCTTTCATTACTTCGTACTTTACTGTTAGGTATGCTGGCCAAATATCTTCCCCAGAACCAAATCCGAACATCTTTGCAGAATCATCAACTAAATGAATATCCGCTTCAAGGTGCATATCAGACTCTTCTTTTGAAGGGTTTTTATCTGGTGGATACATATCAACCGCTTGGAAATATACAGCTGCAACTTTAAAAGGTCCAACTATCTGCTCTTCACCAATTGAAATCTCAGCAAATCCGCTTTCTCCCGGTTTTTCTGCTTCAACAGCTTCTGCAGATGTTTCTGCTGCTGGCTCTTCTTTAGTACTTTCTCCTTCTGCCGATGCTTCTTCTTTAGATGTATCAGCAGCTTGTTCTTCTTTTTCTGCTGCTTTACAAGCTACTACTGAAAAAACAAGAACTAAAACTAACAATAACATAATGATTTTTTTCATTATATTCCTCCTTTTAATATATTTAAAATGCCGTCTCGACATAATAAAAACTACTTCGACTCTTTTTTACCTACAGTATGTTTAAGCAATATATATACTGAAGCAAAAACAAGCATAATCTGCGGAATTAAAGTTTCCGCTCTATCATATACATTGAGGATTGGTATTTGGAATCCTCTCATAGCAGGTATAACCGTTCTTCCCGAGATAACATTAGCCTCTGTAAGTTCAACCACGCCAGCTCCCATAAATGAGATACACATTAGGAATAAAAGAATACTTGTAAATATAAAGAATCCTTTTAAAGGTAGCTTTACAGTAGTATATCTAAATATAACAAATACAATTACAAGAACAACAGTCGCAGCCAACATTCCAAGTCCTATATAGAGCGGATCGTCCATTCCAGAAGAAAACGAAGCTTTATAAAATAATATAAGCTCAGCTCCCTCTCTAAGGACTGCTAAAAAAGCAGCAAATATAAGGGTATTTCTACTCCTCTTGCTAATAGATTGCTCTACCTTGTCATTGATATACTTTTCAAATTTAATGTTATCTGATTTTGATAGCATCCAGTTACTTACATAGAAGAGAACTATAACAGCTAGAAACATAGTCCATCCTTCTATAAGTTCTCTGGCTACGCCACTTCCTCCAAGAGCTATTTCTATTAAAACAGCTAGCAGCACACTTGCTAGTATAGCAAGAAGCGAACCGTAATAAACGTTTTTAACAAAGTTTTTATTTCCTGTTTTAATGAGGTATGTAACTATTGCTACTATGACCAAAATAGCTTCAAGACCTTCTCTTAAAAGTAGCCCAAAAGAAGTAAAGAAAGATATTTGCTTTTTTCTATTGGGGTCAACTTCTACTCCGTTTTCTGTAGCAGAACCATTATCGACTTCCGTATCAGTGCCTTCCTCATTCCTACCCGACCAATTAGGTACTTCTCCACCTTTGTATACAGCCTCACCTACAGAATCATCTGCATTTTTTGAAACTGAACCATCTAGAATCATAGCATCTCTATACACTTTGACCTTCAAAGCTTCTATATCAGCTATTATGGTTTCCTTTGTTCCTTCCATATTACCAAGTAGTGTATGTTTTACGTCACCAAACATTCTTTCTATATGATTAACTCTCTTTGAAGAGATATAGACCATAACATTTTTTTCAAAGCCTTGAACTTCATAATAACCAAAATAAGCCTCGTTTATGTGATCTCTTGCAGCTTTATAATCGTCATTATTCACATCTTCAATAGCCTTGTCAAATTCCTCAGCCATAGCAAATGCTACATCTTGCCAAGTATCAAATTTTTCTTTTGCAGCAAATGAAAGACTAAAAGTAGATACTAAAAAAACGTATATAGCAAGTAAAAATACTATTTTTCTTTTAATCATTTTAACTCCTGTAAATAAAAATTTAACGTATATAATTACCCTGCGCTAATCAGTATAACATAAATCTCTATGTATTTCTAATAAATTTTTTTTCACTATATTTTTTATAGATTCTTAATATGTAATAGGTAATAAATATTACGGAATATATAATCATTTCTATTATTCCGCTTCCACGACGCATATACTCAGATATAAATATCAACATTATATGTATATAGAGCAGAACATAAAAAACATACGCAAATTTTTGTAGTTTTTTCCATTTTATCGCTGACATATTTTTTCTAACAGACCGAAACGATGTTATCATAAGCGGAATAAGAATTGCTATCATTATTATTGTAATAAATGTTGCTATTCTAGCATATATACTAATATCACTATGCAAATCAAATGCGGGTACAAAGAAAAACATTCCAAATACTATATTATGCATAAAAGTAAAAATACAAGCTATGATTGAGAGTTCACCTCTTACTACATAGAGATGTCTAATGAAACTGTTTTTCCCTTTGAAACATCCTGTATACATAATGATAATAAATAGAGCCGTAGGAAAACCAGCCAGAGCGAAAGGTCCTAAAAGATATTTCATAATCCATCTAGGTGTTGTATCATGATCAAACGATGTCAATATAAAAATAATTGTTATAATATCAATTATAATAGCTGCAATATAATACCATCCTGCTTTTTGGGCTAAAGTTTTTCGACTTAAAATAATAAATAAAAATGCATATATCAAAGATATAATTATATTCATGATGCCTCCTTTCCAATACACATTAGCATAAACTAACTTTTTTTTCAAATAAAAATACTATATAATTCTAGTTAGATTGCGATTGGAGAAAAAAATGATAATAGTTCAAGCAAATAAACTATCAAAGTCATACTTAGAAAATATCATCATAGAAGATGTCAGTTTTTCTATTAAAAAGGGAGATAAAGTAGCACTTGTAGGACTGAACGGATCAGGAAAAACCACCCTACTAAATATAATTTCAAATTTAGATTCAGATTTTAAAGGAAATATAATTCTTAATAAAAAATCAAAAATCACTTATCTAAATCAAATACCGAATGATAAGGATATCAGTATATACGATTACTGTAAATTGTCACGTAAGAAAATATATTTTTTAGAAAAAGAGATCAGAAAAACCGAATCTTTGATTGAAAGAAATCCTGAAAATCAAGAATTAATGTCTAAGTATCAAAAACTGACACATGAATATGAATACATGAATGGATATGCAACAAATAGCTACATAAGAGGAATATTAATAGGACTTAATTTTGATGAAAATCAGTTCGATAGAAATGTTCTATCACTATCAGGTGGTGAGAGAACCAGGCTAGCTCTAGCTGCCCTTCTTTCAAAAGAAAGTGATTTAATTCTACTGGATGAACCTACAAACCATTTAGATATAGAATCCATACTCTGGCTGGAAAAGCACATAAATTCAAGTAATAAAACATTTTTAATAGCAAGTCACGATCGTGAATTTATTGATAACACCTGTTCAAAAATCTACGAACTTTCAAATAAAAAAATTTACACCTATAAGGGCGACTTTGAAAACTTCATAAATGAAAGAGATAAGAGGCTTCAATTAGAAGAAAAAATGTATAATGAATTCAAAGAAAAAGTTAATAAGGAAAAAGAAAAATTATCGGTATACAAAAGCAGGTCTTCTAGGAACAGTAAATTCGCAGCTAGAGCCAAAGACAGGCAGAAAAAACTTAACAGACTAATTGATGATAATAATATAAAAAAACCGATAAAAGATGGTCGAAATTATAAATTTGAATTTAACTCGGGGCTAACCCTGTCAAATAACGTTATAGAAGTAAAAGATGTTACATTTGGCTATAATAAAGGTAATTTATTCACATCAAACTTTAAACTTTATAGAGGAGATGCACTTGCACTCATAGGAAGAAATGGATCTGGAAAGACAACTTTACTAAAGATAATAGCTGGAAAACTAAAGCCCAATTCTGGAGCCATTAACATAGGAAGAAACATAAAAGTGAATTATTATGATCAAAATTTATATTTTGAAAATTTAGATAATAATTTGGTAGAAGAAATAAATTATTCTTTTCCCAAGTATTCAAATCCTGAAATAAGAAATATTTTGGCCAGTTTTGGATTTAAGGGAGATTTTGTATTTAATAAACTGAATACTTTAAGTGGAGGAGAAAGAGCCAGATTATCTCTATTAAAACTCATGCTAGAAGAAAATAGTCTTCTGCTTCTAGATGAGCCGAGTAATCACCTTGATTATCTATCAAAAGCTTCACTCGAAAATGCACTCATCAGCTTCCCAGCTACTATTATATTGGTAAGCCACGACAGAAAAATACTTAAAAAGGTATGCAATAAATTTTATTATATAAGTGAAAATAATTCATTTATGTCCAAAAATGGATATATCGAGATTGAGAACTATATTTCAAACAGAAACAAACCAGTAAAAAAAGTCAAAGTAAAAAGACATAATCAAAAATCAAAAAAGGGTAAAAAAATAGACTTTGAAAAGGAAATAATCGATTTAGAAAATCAAATACAAAAATCGGAACTTGATTTAACAGATGCTACTATTTATAATGATAATATCAAAATAAAAAATATTTTAGATGATTTGAAGCAAAAAAGAATAGAGCTTGACGAACTATACAAAAAATGGGAGGAACATGACAATGTTTGAAAAAGTAAAAGAGCTAATAGCGAAACAAATGAAAATTGATCCTGAAACAGTAAAACTTGATTCAAGGCTTGTTGAAGATCTAAATGCTGACAGTATTGACGCAGCAGAACTAATCATTAATTTAGAAAGTGAACTTGACGTTGAACTAGATGACGAGGCTATATTAAATGTTAAAACAGTCGAGGACATAGTAAAGTATCTAGAAGAAGCGGCTAAATAGTTTCTTAGAAAGCAAAAAGGACTTAGGATAAAATCCTAGTCCTTTATTTAATTAAAATTTAATTATGCCTTTCTCTGCTTAGATTTATATCTGTAACTTAGTACAAATATTAATAGTGCTAAAGAAACAGCTGTAACAACAAGCGTTAGAATAACATTATTAGTTATACCACCAATTAGGAATCCAATTACTGAAGCAAGTGCAACAGTCATTGCATAAGGTATCTGACTTGCAACGTGATCGATATGTCTACACTTAGCTCCCGCAGAAGATAAAATCGTAGTATCTGATATTGGTGAACAGTGATCTCCAAAAACTGAACCTGAGAATATTGCTCCTAGGAATAATGGTGTCATATCAGTAGCTCCAATTGCTCCTATAATTGGAACAACGATAGGGATAAGTATACCAAATGTTCCCCAAGCAGTACCAGTTGAGAATGAAAGTAAAGCACCTGACACAAATATTATTACAGGAAGTATAGCTAGTGGGAAATTATTTGTTTGGATTATATGTCCAACATATGATCCAGTATCAAGAAATCCATCTCTACATATTCCACCAATAGTCCATGCTAAGGTAAGAATAACCATAGCTGGAACCATACTCTTAATACCTAAGTTTACAGACTCCATGAACGATCTGAAAGTCATAAGTTTTCTAGGTAAGTACATAACAGCACAAGTTAAAATTCCAAGTACAGCGCCAATAACTAGAGAACCACCAACTGCAGCATTACCAAATGCTTCATAGAAGTTAGCTCCTTCAAAAAATCCACCAGTTTTAAGCATCATAAGTACAGTTACAAAAATAAGAACTAATACAGGAAGAACAAGATCCATAACTGTTCCTTTTTTAGAAACCTCAACCATATCACCAGTTTCTGCATCTTCATTTGCAGTTTCATCAACTTTGTCAAAAGATTCAAACTTTCTCATAGGACCAAAGTCTAAATCGGTAATAGCAAAGTAAACAACTGCTACAAGTGCAAAAATTGCATAAAGGTTAAAAGGCACTGAACTTAAAAACATATTCATAGGTTTTTCAACACCAACATCACCAATTGTAGATACAACTGATGCACCCCAACTTGAAACAGGCATCATAATACATACCGGAGCTGCTGTTGAGTCAATAAAATAAGCAAGTTTTGCTCTTGAAACTCTATACTTATCAGTAACCGGTCTCATAACAGTTCCAATAGTTAAACAGTTGAAATAGTCGTCAATAAAAATAAGGACTCCCAAAATTGCTGTAGCAAGCTGCGCACCTGCTTTAGTCTTAATTTTTTTTGAAGCCCAGTTACCATAAGCTAGAGAACCTCCAGCCTTAGTTACAAGTACAACAACTACTCCTAAAAGTCCAAGAAATAAAATCATCTCTGAGTTATCACTTAACTTTGTTGCCATAAGTGAAAACGTAGTCTCGCCCGCTGCCATTGGAGATCCACCAACAAATATGAGTGCACCTACAAATATTCCTATAATCAGTGAAGAAATAACTTCCTTAGTTGTTAGTGCAAGCCCAATAGCGACGATTGGAGGAATAATAGATAAAATACCAAATTCCATGTTTACCATCCTTTCAAAAAATTTTTTTTCGTTTAGATTGTAACAAAATATTTATAAGGCGTCAATAATTACCTTTTTTTACCCAATTTTGTTTTTATATAGTAATAAAAAGCATAAATATAGCAGATTTATATCATAATTATTACATTAATTTAATACATTTCTCGTGTTTTATCCTTTGATAGAAAATATTATAGATAAATTTTTATTTTTAAGATTTCCTCTGATAAATATTCCACTGAGTTTTTTAACTTTTTTCTTAACTATATCCAGAGAATCAAGGTTTAATTGGTTACACCCTTCAATATTAAAACTGAAAGATACCATGTCATCATCTTTAATAATGTCAATCTTATACTCGCAAACCCCTCCTGTACCCATTTTAAATATATTCTCCAAAATATCACTCAATATTTCTAAATTACTAATGATAGTTACATCTTTATCATTTAAAACTAAATTTGAATCAGGAGAGTATTTATTGTGCATAGAAATAATAAGTTCGCTTGTGTCAATTGATTCACAGTCGGGTATTTCATCAACATCTGTGTACATATAATCTTTGGACATATGTTTTATCTTTCTAGATAGAACTAGATTTTGAATTTTTAATTTTTTATACATTGAATCCATATTGCTTATTATTCTTTTGTTTTCTAAATCCTTTTGTTCTACATCCGTAATTATATCTTTAAGTGTTGACTTAAGGAAGAAATCATCAAATGCTGAATAATCATCCAAATTATCAGCATTTGAATAAGCACTAATCAAATCACGACTAATTCTATCGTATTGTTTATTATAATTTCTTTTTATTTGAGTATATAAAAATACTGATGAAATGAAAAATATAAGTAGAAAACCGATCATCTCAAGTATGTGATTTTTCATAAAATTCTGAAAAATATAATCTCTAAAATTAAGGGTATCATTCAATTCCTTTATTGGTATAGTGTAACCAAAATGAAAACCTGACTTTTCTGATTTTTCAATACTAATAAAGTCATTATTACTTTCACTAGAAGTGCTGCTGGTTAGTCTTTCAGAAAGTCCATTTAAACTGACTCCTCTATCATCATAAGCAATAATGGATGGATCGAGTTCAAGGTACTTTATCAGATTTTTTCTCATCTCTGTCTTCACTCTATCTTTATAATCAAGATAAAGATAGACCTCAACATTGGGATAAAGGACACTACCTCGGTACACAAGTTTATCACCTACTATTGTTGAAGTGTTTGATTCTAAGTCTGGTATTTCTAGTAATTGTTTGCCCGCTTCCCAAGTGCCATCTACACTCTTTAGATATACATTTATTTTATTGGTTTCATAAAAATCTTCGAGAAGAGAATCTATTTTGTTTTTCATGGTATTCAAATCATACTTAAGAACAAAATAATAATCTAGCATCGTACTTCTAAGGACATTAAAGTAAGTATACATAGAATTCTTAAGCTCATTTAATTCCTGATCATATATCCGATCAGCCTCGTTCAAAACAAGCCTACTTTTAAGATTGACTTTATTATTTAATTTTGTTATCACTTCATTTCTGTATTCTTCTTTTGCAATTGCATTTTCCGAGTAGAGATGATTAATCCATAAAAAGCTGAGAACAACCACGGTAAAAATCATAAATACAGCAAAATACCTAAAATATTTCTTTATTATTTGGTCATTTAACATTTTTTATCCCCATTCCTCTCATTAAATATACAAAAGGGGTATCCATTATTGAACTAATTGCTTTAAGTATATATGTAGTTATAAAGATATCCGTTAATACATCTATACTAAAGACACCATAGAAAGCCACAATCACAAAAATTAATGTGTCTACAAATTGACTTATCAGTGTACTGAAGTTGTTCCTAATCCAAAGTTCATTCTTTTTGCCGAATTTCTTCTTAATGGCAAAAAATAAATTCACATCCAATATTTGACTAACTATATACGCCATTAAACTACCAAGTGTAATCCTTGGGAGTATCGTAAAAAGTAATTGAAAAGGTCCATCTGCAAAATCGGAAACGTCAGGTTTAAAAAGCATAACTAGCTGAATTATCAAGGTAAAAGAAAGCATCATAAAAAAACCTAAATAAACCGCTTTCTTTGCATCTTTTTTTCCATAAACTTCACTTAAAAGATCAGTAGCTAAATATATACTACCATATAGACTATTACCGAGGGTAGCAGTCATTCCAAAGAGCTCGATAGTCTTTAGCACCTGAATATTTGCTATAATTATTCCAGCACATATCCATACAAATAAACCAACCTTTCCGAATAGCCTGTATATTAAAACCGTTAATGAAAACTGAACTATTAATAGCACAAAAAAAAGTACATTATTTGACATCATATTTTTCCTCAACACATTCCTTTAAATCGTTTATTAGACCAGCTCTTGTAACTATTCCTATGAATATAGAATTATCATCTATAACAGGAACAAAATTCTGATTTTCAAGTGCATTAAAAAGATCCTCAAATTTAGCTGTAATTAATACTGGTGAATACAATTTCTTTCTTTTAATATCAATCAGCTTAATCTTTTGAATACTGTTCCATGATTTAGCACCATTTCTCCTAAAAGTTCTGAGAATATCTCCCTCCGTTATAGTGCCGACATACTTCCCATTTAAATCCAATATGGGAATCGCAGAATATCCATGATAGTCCATTTTCTCTATTAACTGTCTAACACACATGTCAGTCTCAACATACGCAACTTCACTTTTAGGTTTTAAATATAAAGCAATACTATCCATTTATTACTCCTTAAACAGTAAACCGTATCAGTCCACAATTATAAATCTTGTTTTCTATCCACTTATGATAACCACCATAAAAATAATTTCTAAAAATAAGACTTATAAACCCATGAGAAACTACAAGAACTCTTTGAAAACCACTTCTAGTTATCTCTTCAATGAGTTCATATACTCTACTTACCACTTCTTCAAGCGGTTCAATCCCATAGTTTAAGTAAGCAGGATCAGATGCAAATTTTTCATATTCCACATTTAAACTTTTATCGTATGCCTTTTTCCCTTGAAGCTTACCCATATGTCTTTCTCTGAGTCTCTCATCTTTAATTATTTCTTTATTCTTTGAATTTATAATAGAGGCAGTCATATAAGCTCTCTTTAGATCTGACGAATAAATAACGTCATAGTCCATACTTTTTATCTGCTCTTTGAGTTTTTCAGATTCTAAAATTCCAGTATTATTTAATTCCGTGTCCGTTTGTCCCTGAAGCACTCCTTCATTATTGGCATCAGTCTGTCCATGACGGATAAAAATTATTTCCATTAGTTACCTCACCACATTATTATATCAAATAAAAAACCACATATCCAGTAATTAAAGATATGTGGTTTAGTATTTTCCTTTTTAGAAGAAAACTTCTTTTTGAGAAGGTATTGTCTTAGCTATACATTTTCCTTTTGTGAAGTTGTATAGAACCTCTCTCTTTTCATTTAGTGCTGTATAGAAATCATCAGCTCTTAAAACGATGAAACTAGCTGGGTTTCCTTCTTTTATTCCATATTCATCTTCCGATAAATGTAATGTTTTAGCCGCATTGTGAGTTACAAATTCGTATGAGCCCATTATCTCATCATATCCCATCATCTGACCAACATGAAGACCCATATGAACTGCATCTCTCATATTTCCGTCTCCAAGTGGATACCATGGATCAAATATGTCGTCATGGCCAAAGGATACATTAAGTCCTGCTGCTCTAAGCTCTTTCACTCTTGTCATACCTCTTCTCTTTGGATATCCATCAAATCTTCCCTGTAGGTGAATATTTACAAGTGGATTCGCTACAAAGTTAATTTTACTCATCCTCAGTAGTCTAAATAGTCTAGAAGTATACGCATCATTGTAGGAATGCATAGCAGTTGTATGACTCGCAGTAACCCTTTCTTTCAGACCACTTTCAAGCGCTCTAGTTGCAAGAGTTTCCAAAAATCTTGACTGCTCATCATCTATTTCATCACAGTGAACATCTACTAGACACATATGTTTATCGGCTAACTTAACTGCATAATTAAGACTCTCAACTCCATACTCTCTGGTAAACTCAAAGTGAGGAATTGCTCCTATTACATCAACACCCATTTTTACAGCTGACTCCATTAGTTCAGGTCCATTAGGAAAAGAATAGATACCTTCCTGTGGAAATGCAACTATCTGTATATTGATGACATCTTTCATCTCCTCTCTAAGTTCAACTAATGCCTCAAGTGCTACAAGTTTAGGATCTGTAACATCAACATGTGTCCTTACATGTCCTATTCCATTTGCAGCTTGTTTTCTAAGTGTCTTTCTCACTCTTTCTTTTAAATTTTCCTTTGTAATAAGAGGTTTATACTCAGACCAACACTGAATTCCTTCAAATAGAGTTCCCGATAAATTCCATCTTGGCTGACCAGCTGTTAGTGCTGAATCAAGATGCACATGAGACTCTATAAACTGTGGAAGAATCATGCAGCCTTCTAAGTCGAGAACTTCCTCTTCCGGTTCTTGTTCTATTCTTTCTGTTATCTTTTTAAATACTCCATCTTCTATCTTTATATCTACAGTTTCCTTCGAATTCTCAATCCTAGCATTTTTAATTAACATTTTTTACCTCCTTATTTAATACTTTGTCAAATATTATAAAAGCAATACCTGCTACTAAAAGTGCATTTACCGGCTTAATTCCAAAATCAACAAAAACACCTACTAAGGCTCCAGATACAACAGCAAGTACTGATGCAACGTTAAATGCTATAAGTGGTACATTATTCTCAGGATTATAGTCACTTCTGTGCATAAAGTAATGAAGTATAACTACAATTCCTACAGGTGGTATTAGTCCACCTAAAAATAGTAGATATGTAACGAAATTATTGTACAGCCAGAGTGCTCCTGCTGTTCCAATAGCTCCACCTATAAGTACTAAAGGCTTATTTGGAATTTTAGTTATATTAGCAAGTCCAAGTCCTGCAGTATAGAGAGCATTATTGTTCGTAGTCCATATGTTGAGACCTAACACTAAAATTGCAGGTATCATAAGCCCCTGTTCTATTAGTATGTCAAATATATCCGCTTTACCAGTAACCGCTCCTCCAACGGCTCCAAAAATATACATAATACAGTTTCCAGCAAAGAATGCTATTACCGTAGCTACAACTGCAGTTTTTGAAGTTTTAGCAAATCTTGTAAAATTAGGTGTGCTTGTTCCTCCACTTATAAAACTTCCGATTACAAGAGTAAGTGCTACGACAAAAGTAATAGGATTTTCAGGATTTTCCTTAAACACATTGGAGAATCCTCCCACTTTTCCAATTCCATATTGTACAGAATATGTTCCCAGTAAAAATATAAGAGGAACAGCAATTGTACCAAGCAGTGCTAGTGCCTTTATTCCATAATAGGCAGTTAGAGTCATAAGTGCTCCTGTAACTATAATAACTAAGGTTGTGTTTATATCTGCAACAGTTGAAAGTGCTAATGCAAACATAGCAACTCCAACTCCAAACCATCCGATCTGTGTAAAGCTTATGAGTGCTGAACAGAGATATGAGCCCTTAAGACCAAAAGACCTTCTGCTGATAAGGTCGAAAGTAAGTGAAGTCTTTTGACCAATATAAGCGAGAACACCAGTATACGCACCTAAAAACGCACTACCTAAAATTATAGCTAGAAAAAAATCTCGCAGATTAAGACCTATACCTAAATTACCACCAACATTCATACTTGGTGAAAAGAAAGTAAAACCTACCATAACAGCAACTACTGACCAGAAACCTTTCTTGCTAGAATCACTTACAGCACTAAGTGAGTGCTCTGTATCCTTTGAAGCAAAACGTTTTTTCTCATCCACAATAACATCCCCCCTTATTTATTAATTTGAGATACTAATCTCAATACAATTATACCTCAAAAGCATTCAAATTGTAATACGAATAAGTAATATATATTATATATATAATTAATTAAATAAAATATCTTAACTTAAATAAAATACAATTCTATTATAAATTTTTCATTTTTACCCTTGAATTTTATTCCAAGATAATGATATTATATAGTTAGTCTAAGTAATTCAAGGGGGTCATATGCAAATAAAAGAATCAGGCGAAATGTATTTAATTACAGTATATCTTCTTTCGATTTCAAAAGAATATGTAAAATCAGTAGATGTAGCAAAAAAATTAGGTTATTCTAAACCAAGTGTTAGTAGAGCAATAAAGATTTTGAGTAAAGGTGGATACATTAAGTTAAACGAAAAAAAACATATATTCTTAACCAAAAAGGGAGCGAAAATAGCGAAAGAAATATATGCAAAGCACATATCAATAAAAGAATTGCTATTACGCCTTGGAGTAAACGAAGAAACAGCGGAGAAAGATGCCTGCTCTATAGAGCACGTACTGAGCGATGAATCTTATATCAAGATAAACGAGTATATTGAACAGTTAAATAAACAAAAAAGGATTTAGAATTCTAAATCCTTTTTTTATTAAAATACTTCTTAGCTAAATTATAATCTTCTATCGTATCTATATCAAAAAACATCATATCGTCTTTGATTTCAAAATATATAACAGAGTCCAGATTACTATTTATTATATCTCTTCCACCTTTGTCACCACTTATACTCTTAAGGTCTTCATACCACTTATTTGAAAAAAGGCAAGGAGAACCTCTCCTCTTTCTGTTCCTATCTACAGGCACCACTATCTTTCCATCTCTATAGGATTTTATCATTTCGTTGTAAACCTCTTTGCTAACAAAAGGCTGATCAGACATCGGGTAAAAACAAGCTATACTATCATCAGAAAGAGCATTTGTTCCAATTCTAACAGAAGCACTTTGTCCTGATAAATAATCCTTATTTTCAAGCACTTTTATTTTTTTTTCTCTCTTAAAAACAGATACAACTTTATCATATAAACTTCCCGCAACTATTATAATTTCATCAATTTCACTTTCCAATATAGGTTCTATACTTTTTTCTATAATTGTAGTGTCACCTAAAGTCAAAAAAATTTTATCCTTTCCTATTCTTCTAGACACACCAGAAGCAGCTACAACTGCAGAAAACTTATTTTTCATAAAATCTTACAAATTCTCCTTTTTGTATATTAGTAAAATAAACCCCTTCTACATTATTCCTCTTAAGAAGCTCATCAGCTATATAATCAAAGTTTAAGTCATTACTTATAAGTTCTATCTTATTAAAGAAAACAGACGCTTTTTTATCGTAAACTCCCTTCATAAGACCTCTCTCACTAAGTATACATTTAATCACTGATTCTTCGCTTATCGTTTTACCAATCTCTAAACCAGTTATTTCTGAAAAAACCTCTATTCTATGAACATTTTCATCGCTTGCTTTTTTTCCTATTATCTCAGCTCCTACAAATATGAAAATATTATCGCTCAAATTAGATATTACTGGCTCATATTCTAAGTTAGCCTTGATAGCTTTTCTTTTAGCTCCATCTGCTTCACATAGTATATAGTCATATTCGTTTGTATTTTTGATTCGATTTAGCTCTTCTATGCTTATTCCCTTTGCTTTTATATCTGAGATTTTTTTCGAAAAAAGCATACAATTACCACTGAATTCATTTCCAAAACAGATATCTATATTATCTTCTATTTCCATAGCAGTAGTGGTGGTAACAAGAACCTTTTTTCCTTTAGAAATAAGATAATCTCTAAAATAAAAGATTCCTGAAGTTTTACCACCACCGCCTACAAAACTAATTAAATAAGTTCCATTGTTTTTTATTCTTTCAAATAGTTTCATTTAAAATACTTACCTAAATATTTTTTACTTATTTTTTCAGTACAATCAAAGATCTCATTAGTACATTTAGTATAATCCGATATAAATTCACTTGCTCGTTTGGTAAGTGAACTGCCTCCGCCATCTTTTCCACCGCTCTTCTTATCGAGTAGTTTAAAGTTAAGTTTCTGTTCACTATTTTTTATTATTCTGTGAGCCTTTGAATAAGATATTCCAAGTGCTTTAGCTGCACCACTAATCGAACCCAGTTTATCTATTTGGATAATAAGATCTAAAGGGCCGTCTCCAAAAACTTTTTCACTGTTGTCTATTAGTTTGCATTTACTTATCAGTTTCATAAGGTTTTTTCCATCTTAGTATAGCTTCTAAAACACCACCAGCTATATTTCTAGCCTTATCGCTAATCCAATCACAATACTGCCTGTCATCTCTTGGATCTATGTCACCAATTTTTAGCCCTGGCTTAACAAAATAACCGTCTTTAATCATTCCTCTAACCATTCCATCAATTGGTGCAATTACCTTTTCATCTCCTATTTCAGCTACTAGATCTCCTTTTTTAACATGAGATCGTATATCCTTTAAAACCTTTATTTGACCACTAGAATTAGCTCGAAGAACTCTCTCGTATGTCATGCCTAGTGTAGTACCAGGAACATGAGTGTTTTCTGCTGCAAAGCCGTCATAAATAAGTATTCCAAGGTAATGACCTCTATTCGTTTCAATTACAACGTCGCAGTCAACCCCCGCCTGTATCGATGGTCCCATGCCTATCATAAGCGGAGCATATCCTTTTTTGTAATCTACTCTTTTTTTACTAATGGTTCCGTCAATAAATACATCAGGCTTAAAGTAATCAATTAATTCTCTTTCATTCGCAGTTAAAACAGGTACCACTCCCTTCTCAAGAAGTCCTTCTATAGCACTAAAATCTTCTATGTATTTTGCTTTTATACCCTCTACTTCTACTTCTCCCTCATAGACAGCTGAGCAGTAAGCAACTGTTCTTCTAACAACCATAGGATTCTTTAGCTCATTAACTATAACATCGAAACCACATTTCACGAGCTTATTAACACTTGCTGAGGCTACATCACCAGCTCCTCTAAATAATACTCTCATATTAGCCTCTACTTATAAATCCGGCTTTTCTACCGTATTTAACAGCTTGAATTTCTGCTAATATTGCAATAGAAATTTCTTTCGGACTCTCTCCACCAATATCAAGTCCTATAGGTGCATGGATTTTTTTAATAGTCGCTTTCTTAAAGCCATTTTCAGCCAACTTATCAACTGTAGCTTTAACTTTTGTTCTACTACCAATCATTCCCATATATCTGGCATCACTATTTATGACCGTACTGATAGCATCATAGTCAAATTTATGCCCATGTGTTATTATGACAATTGAATCGCTAGGACGGATCTCTATTTTTTCTAATTCTTCCTTCACATTTCCACATATGCATTTATCTGCATGAGGAAATCTCTCAGGAGTAGAAAATTCAGGCCTGTGGTCTATAACAGTGGTAGAATAACCGAGATAAGATGCTAAATAGGTAAGCTCATATCCGATATGGCCACCACCTACTACAATAAGTCTATCTGAGCTTGAAAAGACTTTTATAAACACCTCAGAACTACCTCCACATATCATTCCAACCGAATTCTTACCTTCAGGTGTCAGATTATATTGAAGTGATATCGACTCTCTCTTTTTAATAGCTTTAGTAGCATCGTTAATAGCTCTTTTCTCTATTCCGCCACCACCAATAGTTCCAGACAAAAGTTTACCATCAGCAGAAACAAGCATCATACTTCCACTATGACGTGGTCCACTCCCATCCATTTTGGTAATTGTAACTAATGCTACATCTTCACTATTTTCAATACAATCCAGTAATTTTTCAATAATATTTTTCATATTTAACCTCTACAATACCCCTTCTTCATGAAGAGTCTTAATTTTAGCATCATCATAGTTTAAGTACTCTTTCAATATTTCTTCTGTGTGTTGACCTAAAACAGGCGCAGGCATCACAACCTCTCCAGGACTTTCACTTAGCTTTATAGCAACTCCCGGCATCTTAGTCCTTCCCGCAACAGGATGATCAACTTCAACTATCATATCCCTAGCTTTTACCTGCTCATTGTCAACTACTCTGTCTATTGTATTAATAGGTCCACTTGGTACACCATTCTTAACAAATAATTCTTGCCATTCATCGGCACCTTTTTTCATCATAGCCTCTGCGACCAAAGGTCTAAGTTCATCATAATTTTCATTTCTCTTTGGATTTGTAGAAAATCTCTCGTCTGTAACTAATTCTTCAAGTCCTACTATACCGCAGAAAGTCTTCCAAAGATTGTCGTTGCCGGCTGCAACCATTATTTTAGTAGTCTTTGTATCAAATGGTTCAAATGGCACTATAGAAGAGTGTTTATTACCAGCTGGAGCAGGTACGTTTCCAGTATATGTATACCTCGCTATCGCATTTTCAAGCATAGCAACTTGACAATCAAGCATAGATACATCAACTTTTTGTCCTTTTCCAGTCTTATTTCTATATTCAAGTGCAGCTAGTACTCCTATTGCAGTAAATAGTCCAGCACCTATATCTCCTATTGAAGGTCCAACTCTTGTAGGCTCTCCGCCAAGTGAACCTGTTATACTCATTATTCCTCCCATAGCTTGCACTACTCCATCATAAGCAGGTCTCTTGCTATAAGGTCCAGTATGTCCATATCCTGAAGATGCTGCATATATTATAGTAGGATTTATTTTTTTGCACTCTTCATATGAAAAACCAAGTTTTTCCATGGTTCCAGGTCTAAAGTTTTCAAGAATAATATCAACTTTAGCAATTAATTTCTTAAGTATCTCTTTACCTTCATCGTTTTTTAGGTTCAGAGTAATACTTTTCTTATTCCTATTGATACTCATAAAGTATCCGCTCTCGCCATTTAAATATGGTCCAAAAGCTCTAGAATCATCTCCTTTTCCAGGAAATTCAACTTTTATTACTTCAGCACCTAAGTCTGCGAGTAACATAGTAGCGTAAGGGCCCGCAAGAACCCTTGATAAATCTAATATTTTTAACCCTTCTAAAGGTCCCATAAATTCCTCCGTTTTTAAAACAAGCCCACCGTAGAGGTGGGCTTATTAAAAATTAATCTACTTCGTCAAAAGCAACTATTCTACAGAATGCAGACTCACCGTATTGGAACTTCCAAGGGAAGCATCCTATAACAACTCTCTTATTTAAAACTTCGTCAATTTGTCCACCAACATTCTCAGCATGTATAATTTCATGAGGCTTCATGAATACATGTAAGTGCATTGCTTGGTAAGCTTCTGGCCATGGATACATTTCTTGTAACGTTTTTCCATATTTCTTCTGCATATACTCATCACAGATTTGTGCTTCTCTAGGTTCCCAGTCTCTAATTTTAGTGTTCATTGGGTGATCCATAGAGCCGGCATCAATTCCTAACCACTTGATTTTCATGTCTTTAACCCACTGTGGGAAATCCATTGAAGGACCAGGGTGTCTTACCATGTATCTCTTCTCATCAGCTTCTGGTTGATCAAAACCATATTTGTGGTATCCAGTATTTATGATTAAAATATCGCCTTCTTTTACTTCAACTCTATCCATAATATCCTGTGGAGTGTACACACTGTAATCTTCGCATATATCAGATATGTCAGCAATTACTCCAGGAGCACATAGTTTTTCAAGTTCTAGTGCAGCTATGTCTCTTCCTGCTGTATCAAAGTGAAGTGGCCCATCAAGGTGTGTTCCTACGTGGTTAGAAGTAGTGATAAGCATTCCATTAGCTCCGTTTGGTGAAAGTCTCTTGAAAAACTTAACTTGTAGTGGCTCATAAGTTGGCCACGGTGGTGTCAAGTGACTTGTATTTTGTGAAAGGTCATACATTTTAACCTTATTCCAATTTTTAATCATAATTTTTCCTCCTTAGATTAATCTAATAATCCATCCTTTTCTAATTTCTCAACATATGCTTCAAGCGCGTCTTCAAAACACTTCATAGGTGGGTGTACTATACCAGCACCAACCTGTCCAATACCAGGATCTTTATGTGCTATACCAGTATTAATTACAGGAAGTATTTGTGTCTCAATAACTTTTTGAATATCTATACCAGTAGGAGTTCCTCTAAAGTCCATAGCCGGCATTTTATATGTTTTACTCTCACCAGTTGTTATTTCATACATACTAGTTGTATAGTTTATAGCATCTTGAGGTTTTCCACCTACAAACTGAACGATAGCAGGAGCAGTTGCCATAGCAAAACCGCCAATTCCTGTAGTCTCAGTTATACAAGAGTCTCCGATATCTGGGTTTGCATCTTCCATAGTATATCCAGGGAAATATAATCCATCGATAATTTCTGCAGGAGCAGTAAACCATCTATCTCCTAGAGAAGATACTCTTATACCAAATTCAGTACCATTTCTAGCCATTGTGTAAACTAGAGTTGACATTGGAACATTTGCTGCTGGATCCATTGTACATTTACAAGCAGGCATAGATAGGTTCAAGAAGAAGTGATCGTTTGAGTTCATAAAATCAAGAACTCTAGCCTTATCTTCTAATGAGAAAGAAGTTTTAACTACTGCACCAGCAATCTCTCTTATAAGAAGTGATGTACCAGCTTTGTTTCTATTATGACCCTCGTCTCCCATCTGAACAACTTGTGCAATCATACTCTTAAGATCAATCTCTCCATGAATTTCCATAGTTTCCTTAAGAACCGGTCCGAGTGTAGCTTCCATCCATTTAAGATGCTTAATAACATCCTCACCATACGCTCCAAATCTAAGAACTTTTCCCAGTCCCTCGTTTAGAGTACAATATGCTTTGTTTCCATGAGTCTTGTTCTCAACAATCCAAACAGGCATAGATGCACTTACAACACCTGCCATAGGTCCTACTGCACTGTGATGATGGCAAGAATCAAATGTAATCTTGCCTGAAGCAGCTAATTCTTTCGCTTCTTCTTCATTTGATGCAAGTCCTTCGTACATTAGAGCTCCCATTACAGCCCCTCTAAGCGGACCACTCATATTTTCCCATTTTACTGGAGGGCCAGCGTGAAGTATCGTCATTTTATCCATTCCTGGAATGTCTTCTCCCGCAACTCCAACTCCAATTAGTGTAGGCTGAGCACCTTGAACGATATCAAGAACTTTCTCATTGGCTTTCCTAATTAACTCTTCCATTATTCCTCCTATTTCTTTGATTTAAGTCTACTTAGCATAGACGACATTTTTTTGTTTCCACCAGCTTTAGGTCTCCAAGCGACACTGATAGTTTTTACATCTTGGCTTTCTAAATCTTTATAAAAAGAATCAAGTCCCATATTAATAGCCTTTAACTCTTTCTTAAACAATCCATTAAGGTTAGACATTATTTACCTCCCATCGCTTCCATTATCAATCTAGCATATCTAGATGCCTGTGCATTTGAAGGAAGTACTTTTACCCCTAAATCTTCAAGTGATTTAACCGACTTTTCATAATCCTGTGGATCACCATAAGTTCCTGTTATGGAAGCAACATAAACAGGTTTAACCGACAATTTTTCGTTTAATTCCGCAATAGATTTTGCCACTTCACCAGCAGGATCTTCATGAGAACCGTATCCTAAAACTACATCTACAAGCACTACAGCTACACTATCATCGACATGTGTTTTAAAGAACTCTGTTCTAGTCATAGGGTCAATCATAGGATGTGGTCTTCCCTGAGTAAACTGATCTTCACCTAGGTCTAGACATATATGTCCACTCACACCAGATAGATTCTCAATTGCATATTTCTCCTCAAGTGGTATGTTAGAATAAATTGGATAGCCATACAGAAGTTTCATAGCCTCATCAGCAAGTGTTCCACCTGTAAATAATGCTCTCAGATTCTTTTGCTCTGAAGAAAGTGCTTTTACTTTTTCACTAACTTCTTTTTCGATTGATTCTAAATTTTCATCAAATCCATCAAAATCACTTACGCTCTCACCTCTTGAAAGTGCAACTGCCTTTTTAGCTGCATCTTCTAAAGAGATACAAGGATAAGCTCCTGCTGCTTCTATTACTTTTGCATCTCCACCTATAAAATCTACTACAACTGGTTTGGTTGTGGTTTTAACTAGTTCAAGTATTTTTTCAGCAACTTCAGGTGCTGGCGGCTTAGAGATTAGTACGATGACTTTAGTTTCATCATCTTCAATTAGCGCCTTGAAACCTTGTAGCATCATTAATCCACCAACTTCAGATTTCAAATCTCTTCCACCTGTTCCTATTACTTGTGAAAGTCCTTCACCGTATCTATCAACTAAAACGCTTACTTCCTGAGTTCCTGTTCCAGATGCTCCAACGATACCGATATCTCCTCTTTTCACAACATTTGCGAACGCAAGTGCTTTACCATTTATAATTGCAGTACCGCAGTCAGGTCCCATCATAAGTAATTCTTTCTCAACCGCTTTTTTCTTAAGGGCAACCTCATCTTCTACAGGAACATTATCTGAGAAAAGCATTACATGTAGCCCCTTATCAAGTGCATCATCAACCTCTGCTTTTGCATACTGCCCAGGTATTGAAATCACTACCAAGTTGGCATCAGGCATTTGTTTCACTGCACCACTTAATGAAGGTGGTCTGTATGAACTAGAAACACTTTCTTCTTTCTTATTAAGCTGATTATCAACCTCTTCTATTATTTCTTTCCAGTCACAAGTGTCTTCCATTTTAACTGTAACAAAGAAATCGTTAGGTGATACATCTTTCATTTCTTCTGTTCTGAGTCCTAGATTTTCAACAAGACTCAAATTCAACTCTGTACCCATACCTATTAGAGCTTCATGTACACCGTCTATTTTCTTTATTTCTCTTGAAATCAGCATCAGTGTAACTGAATCGTAATAAGCATTTTTTCTAACTTCTGACTTTACCAATTATACTCCTCCTTTATTTGATTAAATATTATTTTGCTTGTTATATAAACTCCTGTTAAAAAATCAGATCCTGAATGAGCACCATGTGATAGAACATCAACAATCGCCTTATCCAATTCTATATCCGGAGCTTTAAAAAAGATTTTAACTAAAATCTTCCTATAGAAACTTGATACTATTCCCTTGGCAGCATGACTGAGCATATGCTCACTTATACTGGTCGTTTTCGATATACTCTCTCTATAGATTCCTTCATTAAATGCCTTTACCCCATCATAACCACCATATATATCAGATGCATAACTTAAAGTAGTCATTACACCTGCCAAGAAATCATCTATAGAAGGAGTAAGTCCCGGTCCAAATCCTATAATCTTAGGCACTATATTTAGAGCCTCATTGTATCTTCCCAAATATAACTCATTAATAAATTTCATTAACAGCTCAGATATAAACGAGTTATAATATGATAAATCAGACTCCTCCAGAACAACATCTTTCTCAAGGAATGATATAGAAGAGACAAACTGGGCTAAACTTTCTTGCTTACCCGAGCCAATAAGTTTATTTTTTATTTTATCTAATATAGCAAATCGTTCACTCTGAGAGATTAGCTTTCTATCTGTTACTTTATCTGAAACCCATACATCTGCAGGGTTGATATTTATTGCCTTATTATCTCTAGTGAATAAAATTTTCTTGTCATTCAAAAGTATTTTATCTTCTAGTTTTATATCAAGTGTAACCATGTAGTTTCTATCAACTAACATTGTCATAGGAGCTATATCTCTTGTGTTGGCGAGAACTCCGATAAGCTGGTTATTCGTATCAATTACATTAAACGAATTCTCAAACACCGAATGAACTCTTGCCTTTATCTGTCCATTGCTTTTTAAATATTCTAAAAGATCTGAAGAAATAACATCTATTTTCATATTATTATCCTAAAAAGTCCATAATCTTAAGTGCTAATTGCAAATTAAGTGCAGTCTGCGAATCAGTGAGGTCTATTCCACCAATTTCTTGAATTCTACCTATTCTATATATGATAGTGTTGTAATGAGTGTAAAGTCTATTTGAAACCTTTTTCAAATTACCTCCGCATTCAAAGTACATCCTAAGTGTTTCTATGAATCCAGTATTTTTGAGTTCATCATACTGAATAAAAACATCTAACACCTCTCTAGAAAACTGCATGAGCTCACTTTGAATCGACTCATTGGCAAGTATCTTATAGATACCGAGATCATCAAAGTGCATAAAGAAATCCTCACCTTTATTTATTTGCATCTTTTTTATCACCTGAAGTGCCTGCGAAAAACTATTATCTAGTTTTCTGAAATCAGAATATCCTCTTCCTATACCTATTATTAGTTTTTCTGATATTCCCTCAAGCTTTGCACAATTATAAAACTCGTTTGCAAAATTCGTCATTTCTTTTCTAACGTCATCTTGAGATGCATCTCTATTAAATTCAACAAGAAAAACTGCTCTATCACTCTTGTTTCCATAAATAAAATTTCTATCCGATATGTACTTCATTCTATTTATGCAGGTCACAAGCTTATTGCTTAAAAATTTCAATAGTTGTGTATTATTTGAAGTAAGATATATATCATCTATAGCAGAATTAATTACTGCAACCAAACAGCAAAAACAGGCTTCCTTTTTAAAGTCAAAAAATATACTTCTCTCAAGTGCCTTAAGCTTAGTCGCTTCATCCTTGCTCAAAAGCGATTCAAGAAACTCAATTCTATGTTTGTTTTCATTCTCATATACTGACAATTTCTTAGAGATATTAAGTGCAATCAAAGATGTGGACGACTCTACAATCTTAATAATTCCTCTATCAACTTTATTGTTTATGTCCCATATAATCACATTTCCGTAGAAAACATGATCATTAAATATAGAAATACTATAATAGCTATAATTCTTTGATTTTCTTTGCTGTTCAATATTGTTATTTTCTTTTCTATATACAATTTTTTCAGTTTCTTTTGATAATTCTTTCTTCAAATCAGCATCATCACAAAAAAGTGTATATTCCTTAAATATGTCATTTGAAATAGCAACAGGGGCTTTTGCAAAACTGGAAATAACTCCTGCTATTTCTTCTAATTCACCATCTTTAAGCATCGTTTCTCTCAAAAGGTTATTAAAAGAGTCCATCTCCGATAGAAACTTAGTCTGTTTGTTTACTATAGACGTTAAAGTATGTGTGATTAAATCTCCATACGACACATCAAATGGTATTTGAACAACGGGAAACTTAAATTCATCCGCTGTATTCAAAACACTTTCAGGAAGTTTAGTTATATACCTCTTTGTCTTGATACCAATCCCGCAAACACCAATTTTCTTCATTCTAGGTATTATCTTGTTGAGTGCGGTAACATCATCTCTTATAGAATAAGCGGTTGTAAGTAAAAATTCTCCTTTTTTTACCCAGTTCATGATGTCAGGAACTTCCATTACATTAACAGAAGATATTATTTCTTCCATACCACCTTCACCTGCAAGGAGCTTAGCTTCTCTCAGTAAATCAATTTTCATCAATTCTTTTACACTTATTCCGGCAATGTTTTTCATAAATAATCCTTATCAATGGACTTTCATGGGAATGAACCCATGAAAATCCAAAGTTAGTAAATCAGTTCTTATTCCTGTGCTTTATCTGTTTTAGGAAATATAACATTAAGAATAATTCCTACTATAGCTGCAAGAGCAAGTCCTTCAAGCTTAACATAGGCATCACCTATATTAAATTCAAGCGCTGCTCCACCTAGACCAAGAATAAATATAGTAGCTGCAATAATTAGATTTCTTGACTGTTTGAAATCAACTTGATTTTCAACAAGTGTTCTAACACCAACAGCTGAGATCATACCAAATAGTATAATTGAAACTCCACCTATTACGGCAATTGGAATAGATGAAATAGCTCCACCAACTTTTGGTACAAGACCTAATAATATAGCACAAACTGCTGCTATTCTCATGATTAGCGGATCATACGCTTTAGTAAGAGCAAGAACTCCTGTGTTCTCTGAGTAAGTAGTGTTAGCTGGTCCACCAAATAAAGCTGATATAGAAGTAGCTACACCATCTCCGATTAGCGTTCTAGTTAATCCTGGATCCTTGAGATAATTATCTCCTGTTGTAGCTCCTATAGCCGAAATGTCTCCTATGTGCTCTACCATGGTAGCAAGCGCAATAGGTGCAACAGTAAGTATAGCGCCTATATTAAATTCAGCAAGTTCAAATTTAGGTAGTCCAAACCATGCTGCACTTGTGATAGTAGAGTAATCAACTCTTCCAAGTATCATAGCTATAATGTATGAAACTATAAGACCGATAATAACTGGTATTACTTTTAAGAATCCCTTAGCATAGATTGAAATTCCTGCAACTATTGCAAATGTTATGATAGCTAATAACCAGTCTTGACTAGCATTTCCTATCGCAACACCCGATAGTGTAAGACCAATTATAATTATAATTGGACCTGTTACAACTGGCGGGAACAACTTAACAACCTTTTCAACACCAAATACTGCCATAATTCCGGCGAGAAGTACGTAAATGAGTCCGGCTACAACAATTCCTCCTCTAGCCGCTGCAAGACCATAAGCTGCTGTCGCTGCTGCTATAGGCGCGATAAAAGCAAATGAAGAGCCAAGAAATGCAGGTACTTTAAAGCCTGTAATAACATGGAATAGCAATGTTCCAATACCCGCTAAAAGAAGCGAAACAGAAACATCTAATCCTGTTAGTATAGGTACAAGTACTGTTGCACCAAACATTGTAAACGTATGCTGCACACCCAGAGTAAGCATCTTCGCTGTACCTAGAGCTTTTACATCTCTAATACCATCTTGATTTTTTTCCATAATTCCTCCTATTTTTTACCCTTAGATTTGATAGCTTTCAACACTCTTTCAGGAGTAAAAGGCATAGTGTCCATTCTAACACCTATCGCATCATAAATTGCATTTGCAATTGAAGGTGCGGATGGAACCATAGCTGGCTCGGCAATACCTCTAGCCCCGAAAGGTCCAGTTTCTTCTGCATTTTCAACAAAGAATATATCCATGTTAGGTATATCGTCTGATGTAGGAATCTTATAATCTACAAATGAAGGGTTCATTACTTTACCATCTTTGAGAACTAATTCTTCAAACAATGCTGTTCCAATTCCTTGAACAATCGCTCCTTCAACTTGAGCCTCTATCAATTGAGGATTTATAACTTTACCTGCATCAAAAGATGCGACAACGTCAACTACTCTCACATTACCTGTCTGAGTGTCAACTTCTACTTCAACCCCCTGTGCTCCGTAAGTCCAGAACACAACAGGATGTTCTCCAAGGCCTGTATCATGATCTGCGTTTCTAACATTAGGTGGAATAAAACTTCCTCTTCCAATTATCGGACCATGAATACCTGATCCGTCATCAAAAGTAAGCCCTAGTGCCAGAGAAGCTACAGATACTTTTTTATCTGGGTAAAATTTTGAAACGATATAACCGTCTTTTAGTTCCAAATCTCTCTTAAATATTCCAAGTTTGATTTGAGCAAGATCTAATAACTGCTCTTTTGCATCTTGTGCTGCTTTATAGCAAGCCATTCCTGCACAGTAAGTTATCCTAGAAGCAACAGTTTGCCACTCATAAGGAGTGTGATCGGTATCGCCAGTTCTAATAGTAATCTTATCTGGCGAGATAGATAATACTTCTGAAGCTATTTGGGTAAGTACGGTGTCTGAACCCTGTCCTATATCTTGTGCACTTGATAAAAGATGAGCAGTTCCGTCTTCATTAAGTTTGATTATTGCTGAAGAGGCAACGTCTGTAGGCATTGATGGTGCCTTCCATCCACAGGCAAGACCCCTTCCTCTAACTTTATTAGGTCCTGACGGTTTTCCTTTCTCAGAAAAATCCATCTTCTTCTCAACATAATCTAGACAATCCTGTAAACCTGCAACTGCAACGACTTCTCCCATTCCAGTTGTTCCACCAGGTCTCATTCCATTTATTCTTCTCATTTCTAAAGGAGATATTCCTAATTTTTCTCCTACCATATCCATATTTTGCTCAATTGCAAAGTGGATTTCACACATTCCAAATCCTCTATACGGACCGCCAACGGGATGATTTGTATATACACAGTAAGAATCTGTGTGAACATTGTCTATGTCATAAGGTCCTGCTGAAGCATATCCACCAGACTTAGCAATGTTTACACCATATTCACAGTAAGCTCCGCCATCCCAGTACTGAGTATTCTTAACACCGATTATTTTTCCGTCTTTTCTAGCAGCCGTTTTAATATCGATGTGAAGCCCTTGTCTTACATAGGCATTTTGGAATTCATCTTCTCTTGAGTAAGTCAATTTTATTGCGACATCAGGAAACTTTCTAGCTAAAGGTATTACTATACCTTCTAAAGTAGTTCCTGCTTTAGAACCGAAACCTCCGCCTACTGCCGGAGAAATAACTCTAAGTTTATTTAGAGGAATATCAAATGCTCCAGATAGTGCCTGTCTAACTGCATAAGGTGATTGGCACGAAGCCCAAATTGTCATAAAACCATCTGAATCCATTTTGGCAATTGCTGTGTGATTTTCTATTGGAACATGCTGAACATGTGGAACGTAGAAAGAATTCTCACATATTACATCAGCTTCAGCAAAGGCTTTCTCGATATCCCCTTTTCTAAGTTTATATGATGTAGCTATATTTGTATTAGCTTCAGGATGAAATATAGGTACATGCTTATACTCACCAAGTTTAGGGTGAATTAGTGGTGCACCCTTTTTAGCTCCATCAACCGGATTAGTAACAGCTTCAAGCTCTTCGTATTCAACTTCAATTAAATCCAAAGCTTCTTCAGCTATCTCAAGTGTTGTAGCACATACTGCTGCTACAGCTTCTCCTCTATATCTTACTTTTTCAAAAGCCATAAAATACTTATCTTCCAAATAGAGACCGCCTCTTTTTGAATAACTATCTCCTGTTAGAACGTCTTTTACACCTTTTAATTTTAATGCTTTTTCAGTATTTATACTCAATATCTTAGCATGAGCATAAGGACTCCTTTTAACAGCTACATGATACATTTTTGCGAATTTCATATCATCTACATATTTTAGAGCACCTGTAACTTTTTTAACGCCATCAACGCGCTTTACACTTTTTCCTACAAAATCCATAATAGGTCCTCCTATTCTTTCATTCTTTTGCTAGCAATTTCGATTGCATCTACTATTTTCTTGTATCCAGTGCATCTGCATAGGTTTCCACTGATACCTTCTTTGATTTCCTGTCTTGTAGGACTAGGATTTTTATCAAGCAAGCTCTTTGCAGTAACAATCATACCAGGCGTACAATATCCGCACTGTAAAGCAGCTGATTCTATAAAAGTTTCTTGAAGAGGATGTAATTTTAGTCCGTCACTCATGCCCTCTACAGTAGTTAAACTTCTGCCATCTACCTCTGGAGCAAGTACCAGACATGCATTTACTACTTTTCCATCCATTATTACAGAACATGCTCCGCACTCACCAGCACCACAACCTTCCTTTGCGCCAGTAAGATCAAAATCCTCTCTCAACATTTTTAAGAGAGTTCTGTCTAATGTAACATCGCATTCTACTTCTTCTCCATTTAACTTAAAAACTATATGTTGTTTCATTTAGTTCCTCCTAGTTTTTCAAAAGCAAGTCCTAATGTGTTATAAACCATTTCTTTTCTGTAATCAGCACTAGCTCTAATATCACTAATAGGGCTAACCTCTTCGCTAGCCATAGTCATTGCTTTCTTTCTATTTTCTTCATTATCTTCGTTACTATTTATAAATTCTTCTGTTTTATATAATCTTAGTGGAGTTGGCGCCACAGATCCAAACGCCATTTTGAAATTACCATCTTTTAAAACAACAGTTCCGCAAACGGTAGATAAATCTACCTCTTTTCTTCTTGAAAACTTACTGAAAATACCTTTGACAGGTTTATTTTCAAAAGAAATAGCTGTCACAACATCTCCTAATTTAAGTGCTGTTTTCCTAACATGGATAAAAAACTCAGTGATAGGAATTTCTTTCATTTTACCTTCTGAATAAACATGCATAATTGCATCAAGACACAACAGAGGAGTTGCGGTATCAGCAAGTGGAGATGCATTACATAGGTTTCCTGAACATGTAGCTCTATTTCTAACCTGCCAAGATCCAACAGAATTTGCAGCTTCAGCTAAGAAACTAAAGTTCTCTTTTATGTACTCGTTATCAGCAATATCACTGATCTTAGCACAAGCTCCAATTATAACTCTGTCTTCAGTAATAGTTATCTCATGCATATTTGGATCAATTTTTTTGATGTCCACAACTAAATCTGGAACAGTAAGTTCTTCTCTCATTCTAACAATTAAATCAGTCCCGCCATTAATAATATGAGCTCTTCCCTCATTCTCTATCAACAAATTAGAACATTCTTCTAACGTCTGGGGACATACATAATTATAGGCTTTCATTAATACCTCCTAAAATAAACTATATTATTGTTGATATAATAATTATACACTCTTTTATTTTTTTTGTCTTGTAAAATAGACATAATTATCCGCATAAATTTTAAAGTTATTTATTATTATGTTACAATGTCTTTGAAACGCTTTGAGGTATAATAATAATGGGAGAAAAATATGTTATATGTTAATAATAACTTGTTGGATGAGTTATTTTATGACGAATTACTAAGTAGTGGAAACTATTTAAAAGATAATGTAGATAGAGGTGATCATATTTTTTCAGGTTTCTCTGACTTTGTTGAATCACTTTTTCTTTTGTTGTACAAAATTCACATAAGAGTACTTCCTACATCTGAACCAGACATACTATATAACATATTCACAGAATATCTTAGAAAACCCGAAATCAAATTCATAAGACTCAGAACAGTATCATCAAAAAAAGATAGCTATATCGCACTAAAATTATTAATGGAAAATTTTTTTGAATCAGTAAGTAAAAAAAATGTAGTAGAAAAATTGATTCAAGATTTTGAAGAACTCTCAAATATAAATGAAGAGTTAAGCAACATATATGAAGCTATTGATTCGTCGAATCTCGACTCTATTCTAACCGAGAGAGAAATAGAAAAACTAAAAGACATAACAAAATCAAATGATATAGAGCAAGACTCGAAAGTAAAAGACTATCTTAAAGATTTATATTCCTATTTGAATAATGATAAAGAAGACACAAAATCGGAAAAACAAAAAAACGATTTTAGTAATATAACAAATTCCATGGATGAAAAAGAACCTGATCTAAGTAGTTTTATAGATACTGCTCACGATTTTTCGTTAGAAGATACAGAAGAACCAGAGGAATCTGAAAATGAAAATTCCGAAAATGAAATCAGTGTATTAAAAGATGAAAAGGTAGAACAAATAGAAGGTGCAATAAAAAAAGATTTAGAAGATAGATTTTCAAGTGTTATCACGAAAACTAGTATAAAAGAAGGAAACTCAGACGATATAGTCGAAACTTTTATAAATGAAATTGACGATAGTGAAAAAGAAGATCAGATCATGTTATCTAATTCAGGAGATATTTCAGGAGATCCGGTTTTCTCTCAGACATACGGAATATCAAGTGAACTAGAAGAAAAAATAAGGAGTAAAGAAGGAGACTGGAATTCTAGTAATTCAAACCCAAAACCTTTTGACTTCACAGACGACTTTGATATCAATGAACTGAGTCCAACCGGAAAAAACACAAGAGACTTCATCTCTCATAAATCGCTAGAGAACATTTCAAAAAAAATAGATGAATTTAATGACAGTATAAAAACGATTGGAATAAAACCCGAAACTCTAAACGCATTATCATTTGAAGAAGTGATAAAGTTACATAACAGATTTACCGATAAAAGGTTTATTGATTTTGTAAACAAGATCGGTAGAGGAAAAAAAGAAGCCAGAAAATTGCAAGGTAAAAAAACAAAGGCACAGGTTAAACCTGTTGACAAGATTAAGAAAAGCGACAATATAGAATACTTAATAGATGATGAGTTTATCAATCTATCACTTGACATTCCTGCATTTGAAAATGACTTTTACGACAGACTACTTCATTCAGAACTACTCACCACATCATTCATAGATAAAAAAGACAAAACAAAGGGGCCTATAATACTTTGTTATGACGGATCCGGTTCCATGGACGGTGCTAAACTTAGAGAAACTAGAGCACAAATATTATCCATACTGGAGATAGCAAAAATACAAAAGCGAAAGCTAATACTAATACAATTCGCTTCAAAAAGTGAACCACTTTTTATTAAAGAATTAAATCCAATATCAATAACCGCCAAAGACGTATTGGATGTTTTAGACACTTTTATATGCGGAGGAACCGATTTTGTTAATCCTCTTGAAAAAGCTTTGGAATACATTCGTATGGATAAACACAGAAAAAGTGATATACTTTTTATAACGGATGGTTTAAGTGATATTCCAAATAGCTTTATTGAAAAATTTAAAGATGCGAAACGAAAATATAATTTTAAACTGTATACTATAATCATGTATTCATTTACATATCAAGATTATGGAGCAATAGAGAAAATAAGTGATATGTTACTTGACATAAGAGAAAAAGACTTGGGAAGCTGGAATGAAAAAGTCAATAAAAAACTTTTCTCAGCAATTTAGGAGAAGAAATGAATAACCAAATGAAAAAAGGAATAAATGAACTAAACGAAATAAGAGATTACATAAACAATAAGTACTTTGAAGTCGAAGACTTTGTAGATTGTATACTTCTATCACTGGTATCAAAAACAAATATGATAGCACTTGGAATGCCAGGAATAGCGAAATCAGCCATATTAAGAGAATTTGTGGACTCCATAGATTTTTCAAATACTGAAGGAACACCTTACTTCCAAATACAAATGGGTGCTGACATCTCTCCAAATAACGTTTTTGGTGCACCGGATATTAACTACTTTAAGGAAAACGGAATTATAAAAAGACATTACCAAGGTTTTCTTCCAGATGCAATAATAGCTTTCTGCTCTGAATTCTATAGAATAAGTGATCAGGTTGCAAACTCAGGAATTCTGAGCATATTAAACGAAGGAGAATTCAAAAATGGAGTTGAGACCATAAAGACAAAACTTCGTTTTTTCATGGCCGATACAAACTTTTTCCCAAAACAAGAAGATGATTTAGACTTTGAAGAAGAAGATTTAAGACTTATGGCTCTTCACGACAGATTTCTTTCAAGAGTATTTGTAAAACCGATTAGCGAAAAAGAGAATAAAATAAGTATGCTCCTAATGGACGACAAAGTTAAGAGTCCTGTAAACATTCCACTTGAAGATATAATAGAGATTCAAGACTACCTAGACAAAGTAGAACTCCCCTATTCAGTAGCTAGATCAATAATAAATATAGCTGAAGAGTTATATGAAAAACATCAAATATTTTTATCTCCAAGAAGAATAAAAATGTCCAGAAACCTAGTTAAAGCTTCGGCTCTACTAAATTTAAGGGACAAATGTAACAAAAAAGATCTTCATGCACTCAGATTTTCTTTCTGGCAAAAGGAAGAAGATATCACTAAATGTAAAGAATCTATTATCAAGGAAATCAATAGGACAAATATTGAGATAGAAAAGTGCAGTAAATTGATTCAGTCTGTTAAGAAAGAATTTGATAACAACTTATCCGCATTAAAACTAACAGGAAATGGGGAGATGAAAACAATAAAAGAGCAAGCAATTAGTGATTTAAATAAAATTAAAACGATGATAGACGAAGAGGGAATTTCAGAAATAAATACTTCTAAAAACTTGATGGAAAAAATAAATCAAGTAGAAAAGGAAATTCTAGATCAATAAATCAAAAATCATTGCCATATAAAGTGTCTTTAAATAGAAATAGTCTAATATTTCTATTGATAGGACACTTTTTTTATATAAAATAATTTATTATCTCTTGACAAAATCAAAAACTATATATAAAATTTTTATATATAGAATTTTTATATATAGGAGGTAACATGTATTATCCTGTTTCTGCACTACTTATAGAATGTATCATTCTATCAATAGTTGACATAAAGGATTCCTATGGCTATGAAATAAGTCAAAGTATTAAAAAAATATCCAATATAAAAGAATCAACCTTGTATCCAATTTTAAAAAAATTAGAACAAAATGAATTTCTTACAACATATAACGAAGAACATAACGGAAGACGAAGAAAGTATTATAAAATAACCGAATCCGGAAGGACACAGTTAAAATTTTTAAAAAATAACTGGAAATCTTATAGAGATGAAATAAATAAAATTGTAATAGAAGGAGATTTTTGATGGACAGAAAAGAATATCTTAAACAACTATCAAAACATTTGAATAGACTTCCAAAAAAAGACTACGAAGATGCTATGAATCACTTTGAAGAATACTTTGATGAAGTTAACAGTGATGAGGAGGAAGAAAAACTAATAAGAGAATTGGGTGACCCCAGAGATGTAGCCACAGATATTCTGTCAAATCTTTTGACTGGTGAAGAAATAAATAATGAAAAGGCAGCTGAAGAAAAAGGAAAGAATAATAAGAGCATCTATAGATACCTAACCATATCAATACTATTAATATTAGCAGCACCCATAGGTCTTCCTCTTACTATTGCGCTAATCATTCTAGTATTATCTGTAGTTATCGTAATCGCCTCTTTAATTTTTTCGGTATTCGCAGTTTCACTTGCTGGAATTTTAGTCTTTTTAAAATTTTTTATAGTAGGTATAATAGCAATTTTTGTCTCCCCTTCCGGTGGAATAATACTAGTGGGGCTCAGTCTAGTTGTTTTATGCGTATTATTGCTTTTAATAGCCTTTGCTATTTTTCTCTATAAATTACTAATAAAGGGAATTAGAAAAACAGTATCCATTGCTTCGAAGAAAAGAGGTGATAAATAATGAATAAAAAATTAATTTATACTGCTATATTGAGTCTTTTAATCGGTTTAATACTTATCATAATAGGAAGTATAACTGGAGGAATTAAATATGTTAGAAACACTGACATAGACAACTTTTCAGATATATTAAATGATAATAAATCTGGTAGTAGCACTTACTCAAATCATACTAAGGAGTTGAAAGCATTTTCTAACTTAGACTTTGATTTAAATTATAGTAATCTCACAATCAAAAAATCAAAAAATAATAAATATTACGTTGAATATTCTGACACAAATGAAGACGACTATGAAATTTCAATAGAAAACAACACGCTAAAGATTGTTGAAAATACATATTATAACAACAATGTATTTATAAACATAAATCCTATAAAGGAATTATTGATAAATGGTAATTTTGGAATTTTCAGATCGAGAGGAATTATACTATATACTCCAAAATCAGAATTTGATGATATAACTATCAATCATAAATTTGGTTATGTACACTTAGATAGCATTAAGAGCAATGTTTTTAACATATCGAATTCTGCTGGAAAAATTGATATTGAACACTGTGAAGGTGGTAAGTTCAATATAAATAATTCTAAAGGAAAAATTAATATTGAACACTGTGATGGGGATGAATATGTAATAAAACAGAACATGGGCAAAGTCAGTTTTTCAGATATAAGTGTCAAAAAATTATTTGATGTAGATTCTGAAATGGGAGCTATTAATGGCGATATCCTATACGACGAATCTAAATACTATAACGTTGACACTTCAGAAGAACTTGGAAAAATTTTTGTGGATCCTAAATTTATGAATTCTAATACGAAGAGCAATGAAAAGGTAGAAATTAAATTAAACATAGAAATGGGAGACATAAAACTTAAAGCCAAGTAATGAACTTTAATTTCTATTAAAACAAAGTGCTAAATTAATTGATAAATTTAGCACTACTTTTTTAACGATAACTCTCCTCTGTCTTCTGCATCGCAGTAAGTGTATCTAATAGAAGTCTGTCGAGCTCCCAATCCAGATTATCAGCTCCTTGTCTTATAATATCTCTACTACAACCTGCAGCAAATCTCTTATCTTTGAATTTCTTTTTCACTGATTTCAGGCTCATATCAGAAACACTTTTAGAAGGCCTCATAAGTGCTGCAGCTCCTATAATACCAGTCAGCTCATCTACAGCAAATAGTATTTTCTCCATTTTCTTTTCAGGTTTTACATTCGAAGCTGTAATCCCATATCCATGACTTATAGTAGATGTTATTATCGATTCATCCAAACCCTCTCTTCTCATTATCTCAACCTGTTTAACACAGTGTTCTTCTGGATACATTTCAAAGTCTAAGTCATGTAGTAAACCTACAATCTCCCAAAATTCTACATTTTCAGGATCATACTCCTCTGCAAAATATCTCATAACAGCACCCACAGTCTTACCATGTTGAATATGGAATTTTTGCTTATTATACTTCTTAAGTAACTCTAAAGCCTCTTGATATGTTGGAATATAAGACATACTTACCTCCTTTGTAAATAAAATTATATCACAATAACACAAATCTTGACATCGCTAATAATTACTGTATTATTTAGACTTGTAAGGAGAAAATTTATGAGTACAAAGAAAATAGGTTTATTTGACACAACTGCTATATTAGTAGGAGGAATGATTGGGAGTGCAATATTCTCTCTTTCGGGAATTACTATACTCCACTCAGGTCCTGCAGCAATTTTATCTTGGATAATAGCAGCTGTTATATTATACACATATGGCCTTCAAACAGCGGAACTTTCAATATTATATCCTGAATCCGGAGGGGTTTTTTTGTTTCCAGCCAAAACACTTGGAAAAAATAAAAGACAGGGAAAATTTATCGGCTGGCTTTCAAGCTGGGCATATATATTTGGATGCATTGCAGGTTCAGCATTCTCAGCTGTTTATGTAGGTATATACTTAAGCGTCGGATTTCCTGCACTAAGTGAATATAACGTTATAATAGCTATATTAACTGTACTATTTGCAGGAGTTATCAATCTGATGAACATACAGATGACTGGAAAGACAAATAGATTTCTTACAATAGGTCTTACGATAACACTTTTGATGTTCGTAATCATATCTTTTACCAGTGGTGCCTGGGACTCGAAAAACCTAACACCATTTTTTTCTCAGGGTGCAAAAGGCTCATTTGGATTTATGGGATCAATTCCTATAGCAATGGTTGCATATGGTGCCATAGTTGCAGCATCGTTTATGGCAGGATCAATTAAAAATCCTAAAAAAAATATACCAAGGTCAATGTCTATAGCAATGGCTATAGTAGTTACACTTTACATACTAGTAATACTAGCAGTGCTAGGGCTCATAACCTCATCATTCCTTCAGGAAAATTCTGGAATGACATACATACCTCTCTATGCTGCTGCCTTTACAAAATTAGCATCAATCCCTTGGCTTGCTAAACTGATATCCATATCTGCAACGCTGGCTCTAATAACCACAACACTAGTAGTTATGGCTCTAGCGGCGATGCCGATAAAAACAGCTGCAGATAGTGGTGTTTTGCCCAAAGTATTTTCGAGGACAAATAAAAAAACAGGAGTCGCACATTTTGCCCACATATCAGTAATAATTGTTACTGCCCTACTCGCTTCGTTCCCAGAAGCCACGAATCTTGTAGTAACTCTCGGATCTCTTTGCAATGCGTTTGTTGTGGGAGTAATATGCCTAACTGTTATATATGCTAGGAAAAAGAATCCTGACATCAAAACTTTTAGAGCACCAGGAGGAAATCTACTTCCAGTAGCGACTTTACTAGTCATCATATCTTCCTACATACCAGATATCATCAGAGGCGGTTGGATTCTCTGGGCATGGACGATAGGATATTTCTTATTTGGAATACTAATTTACAGTATGAGCTCAAAAAGTGGAGTTGAAATCAATGATTGAACTTAAAAATATATCTAAAAAACTTTTACGTAATTCATCAATAATAATAAATAGTTTTAATGGAATAAATTCAGAACACAGGAAAATGATCTCGTTTTTTAACAAAAATATAAAAAATGAATCAAGTATAGCGATTGTAGTGGAGGAGAAAAAAAATCTTCTATCGACAAAAAATCAAATACTTGAATTCTTAGATTCCTATGGTATAGAAAAATATTTCAATTTAAATAATACAGCATGCGAATTAGAAAGCATTTTAGATGCTTCGTATATAGTAACTTCTAAAGAATTTTATTCCTATATTGATAAAAAGTTCGAATTAATTATTCCAGAATTTAATCCTGAACTTACAGATAAAAAAATAATGTCACATCTTAAAAAAGGGGAACTGATAAAGGCAAATATTCTTTTAGATAGAAAGTACTCAGTTACAGGAACAGTTATTCACGGAAAACAACTCGGTAGAACCGTCGGAATGCCTACTGCAAATCTTGAGATTAATCCAAACTTTGTACTTCCGGCAAATGGCGTATACGCATCGCTTTCAAAGATAGATGGCAAAACATATATCGGTGTAACAAACATAGGAAATAGACCGACTGTTGACAATAATACTACTATAACGTTTGAAACACATTATATAGACTTTGAAGGTGATTTATATGGTAGGGAGATGGAAGTCTTTCTATACCTTCCTATAAGAAAAATTAAAAAATTCAACACCCTGATGGATGTTAAAAAGCAAGTCAATAAAGACATCATTATAACAAAAAAATATATGAGAAAATTTATCTCATAATTAATCATCTAAATCGCTTTATAACAACACCTAGAATATCATCATAATGAACTGATCTGAGTAAATCTCTACTCAAACTGTTATCATTTATACCAGTTAAATCTACTGATTTCGATTCTTTGTCTATTTTTATTATTCTCTTTATCATAATCCCATATGGCGCTCTATAAAACACAACATCCCTACCCTGCTTAATGAAATATTTAAAAAAAGGTGATTTTAGTATTAAAACAAAATCACCATCTAAGTATTCATCAGCCATACTGTCGCCAACTACTTTTACAATCTTAACCATTAAACTTTTCTGTAAACAAGTTCCAAATTAGGAGCATAAGGTGCTTTTGCCCTTACGGTTTCTTCTCCTTTTATTTTCCAAAAAATTTCAGCAAATTCATTAACTTTCTCAACAAGTTCAACAGCCATTTCTCTATCGACATGTTGTTTGCTCTCTGAACCGAGTTTCATTATAGAGTGAACTAATTTATGTAGTTCAGGATACTGTTCTGTATGAGCTTCTTTCATGAAATCTCCCCAGATAATTCTGACTTCATGCTTTGTTTTTTCTGCATGTTCTTCTTTTGTAGTAACTAGACGAGATGCTCTATTTGCGAAATCAGCAGTGCCAGTCATATTCTCAAAGTGTTCATTTAGTAAGTCTACCATCCTAACCACTGTAAGGGCTGAAATTTGAGCAGTAATCGGATCATAAATTCCACAAGGAACATCACAGTGAGCACTAGCTGAATCAAAGTTTACTTTTTTATCCAAATAGTTTAAAAATTTTTTCATAACGACCTCCTATTAATTAAATACTACTAGAGTGCTTATTCATTGTCAATTAAATTTAGAGTAAGATTACTTTTATCATTTCTACAAATTGAATATTTTATATGATACATTTCAGGGTAATAATCTATTAATTAAACTGTAAAGGATTTATTATGAACATAATTAACACGTTTATAGAAAGATTTGATTTTTTTATGACTCTATTACTTGAACACATAAAAATATCATTTATATCAATTATTATAGCTGTTTTTTTAGGGCTACTTATAGGAATTTTAATATCAGAATATGAGAGATACACAAAGGTAACTCTAATGTCAGTAAATTTTCTGTACACCATTCCTTCAATTTCAATGCTAGGATTTTTAATACCATTTTCTGGCATTGGCGACACTACCGCTATAATCGCTCTTATCATATACGCACTTCTTCCAATGGTAAGAAATACGCATGCTGGTATTAAAAATGTAGATAAGGGAATTATTGAAGCCGCTAAGGGAATGGGAAGTACAAACTTTCAAACACTTTATAAAATAAAACTCCCCCTATCACTTCCCATAATAATTGCAGGACTTAGAAATATGGCTGTAATGACTATAGCATTAACAGGTATAGCTTCATTTATAGGTGCAGGAGGTCTAGGAGTTGCCATATACCGAGGAATAACAACAAATAATAAATCACTGACTATAGTCGGAAGTTTGCTTATTGCAATACTAGCCATTACTATAGATTTTATAATAGGGCTTGTTGAGAAAAAAACTCTTGCAAACACAAGGCCACAGGAGGAACAATGAAAAATAAATTTAAAATATTAATTGCAGTTTTAATCATCACTGCTCTTTTTGCCGGTTGCAGTAGCAGTAGTAGTGAAAAAACTCTAAATCTTGCAACGAAACCTATGACAGAACAATTTATAGTTGGAAGTATGTTTAAAGAACTAGTAGAAAAAAATAGTGATATAAAAGTTGAAGTCACCTACGGAGTCGGAGGTGGAACATCAAATATTCAGCCTGGTATTGAAAGTGGAAAATTTGATATATACCCTGAGTACACTGGAACTGGTTGGAACCAGGTATTAAAGAAAGAGAGCATATATCGTGAAGACATGTTCGCTGAACTTCAATCAGGATATACAGCTATGGAATTATCATGGCAGGGAATGCTAGGATTTAACAATACTTTCGGCCTAGCTGTTAGGAAAGAAATAGCTGACAAATATAATTTAAAAACATATTCGGACCTAGCAAAGGTATCAGATAAACTCATTTTCGGAGCAGAATATGACTTTTTTGAAAGAGAAGACGGCTATAAAGCTCTACAAGACACATATGGTATAAACTTTAAATCCACTACTGATATAGATATAGGGCTTAAATATGACGCGATAAAAGAATCTAAAATAGATGCCATGAATATATTTACAACTGATGGACAGCTCTCTCAGTCAGATCTAGTAGTACTAGAAGATGACAAAGGACTATATCCATCCTACATGTGTGGATTCGTTGTCAGAAAAGAAATTCTAGACAAATATCCAGAACTTGAAGATATTTTCAAAAAACTGGAAAAATCTATAAGCGATAAGGATATGGCCGATATGAATTATCAGGTTGAAATATTACAAAAAGAACCAAGTGATGTCGGAAGTGAATACTTAAAAAATAAAGGTTTAAGCGATTAACAAATGGAAGCTATAAAATATGTAAACGTAAATAAGGCTTACGGAAAAGATGTAGTGGTTGAAAATTTTAATCTGACAATAGAAGAATTTGAATTTGTAACCATAGTGGGAAGCTCGGGAAGTGGAAAGACTACCATTTTAAAAATGGTAAACGGCCTATATGATATGACCAGCGGAGATATTTTTGTACACGGAGAAAACATAAAAGACAAAGATATGATAATGCTGAGAAGAAATATAGGATATTCCATTCAGGGCTCTGTACTCTTTCCTCATATGACTGTCGAAAATAACATAGCCTATGTACCTAAACTTATCAATAAAAAAGATAGTAAGAAGACGAATAAAGCCGTTGATAAATGGATGAAGATTGTCGGACTTTCTCCTGATTTAAAAAAGAGATATCCCAGAGAACTTTCAGGTGGACAAATGCAAAGAGTCGGAATTGCGAGATCACTAGCTGCATCTCCAGATATCTTGCTTATGGATGAACCCTTCGGTGCAGTAGATGAAATAACAAGGGCAAGTCTACAAGACGAAATAAAAAAAATTCACAGAGAAAATAAAATAACAATTTTATTTGTAACACACGATATAAAAGAGGCTTTAAAGCTAGGTACCAAGGTTCTAGTAATGAATGAGGGAAAAATTCATCAATATGACACTCCGGAAAACCTTATAAGTAATCCTGCAACTGACTATGTAAAAACTCTACTCGGAATATCAAATGATAATAATTGTTAGATAAAGCTAACATTTTGTTTATAAAATGTTATTTTGATCTAAATGGGTGTATAATTTATATGCACCCATTTTATTATTAAGGAGAAAAAATGCATAATATTATTAAAGTGAATAATTTAAAAAAGAAATACGGACATGGCAATACTGAATTAGAAGTTTTAAAAGGTATTGAATGTGAAATAGAAGAAGGAAACATATGCACTTTATTGGGACCCTCAGGTTCTGGTAAATCTACCCTTCTAAATATTCTAGGAGGAATTGAAAATTATGACAGAGGTATCGTAGAGGTAGATAATTTAATTCTTGGAGATCTAAATAAAAAATCTTTATCGAAGTACAGAAGAAAAAAACTAGGATTTATATTTCAGTTTTATAATCTAGTGCCAAACTTGACAGTTAGAGAAAATATTGAAGTTGGCGCTTATCTTAGTGATGATTTAATTGATATAGATGAACTGATAGATATTTTGGGATTGCAGGATCATACTATGAAATTCCCGAATCAACTATCTGGTGGACAGCAACAGAGAGTATCTATAGGAAGAGCTCTAGTAAAGAAACCAAAAATCCTTCTTTGTGACGAGCCTACTGGAGCGCTTGACTATAATACAGCAAAAGAGGTTCTGGGATTTATTCAAAAAGTCAATTATAAATACTCCACCACAATAGTAATAGCAACACATAACACTGCAATAGTAGATATGTCAAATATTACACTAAAACTTCATGACGGAATAGTTATAGAGAGCAAAAAAAATGAGAAGGTTATAGATGCAAAGGACCTTGTCTGGTAGGAACATATGAAAAATCCCTTAAATAAAAGATTAAAAAGAGAAATTCTCAACAACCTAGGTAAGTACATATCAATATTTTTACTTTTGACTCTAACGATAGCTCTCACATCTTCATTTTTCCTAGTACAAAAGTCTGTTAAATTTACTTATGATAATAGCCATGAAAGTGGAAATGTAGAAGACGGACAAATAGAATTTGTAAATAAACTTAGTAAAAATGATGAAAAAATTTTTGAAAATAACAATGTAGAAATAGAAGAAAATTATTATATAAATATAAAAAAAGATAACAATAAATTATTTAGAATTTATGTAAATAGAGAAAAAATAAATACTGTTGGTATATACGAAGGCAGATTGCCTTCAGAAGACAATGAAATTCTAGTAGAAAGACTTTATGCTAAGAATAATGATCTGAGCATAGGAAGTGAACTTAAAATATCGAACAAGATATATACGGTAACTGCAATAGCAGCGTTTCCAGACTACAGTTCTCTTCTTAGAAAAAGTTCTGACTATATAATGGACAATAACGATTTCTGCCTTTGCACTTTGACGGAAGAAGCTTTTGATGAGCTCTCAAAAAAAGAGAATGTTAATTATTTATATTCTTATACATTAAATGATAAAAATCTAGACTTAAAAGCTCAAACTGAAAAACTCACTGATATATCAAAAGAATTCAGTGACAAAGAAATATATCCTATAAATGCCAGCATAAAATCGACAAATAAAAATATTTCATATTTTGCTGATGATATGGGAGGAGATGTTCCAATGGTTATAATATTCTTCTCTCTTATGCTGATAATTATGGCTTTTATATTTATAGTTATAATCCACTCTACAATAGAAGAAGAATCTAGGGTGATTGGAACTCTGCTTGCTTCTGGATATACAAAAGGACATATTCTAAGACACTACATAATGCTTCCACTCATAGTAACTATATTTTCGATTATTGCAGGAAATATAGCCGCTTATACTTTCTTTAAAAATATAATGCTAGATCTATATATAGAATCTTATTCCCTATTTCCAGTAATACTAAAGTCAGATACATATGCACTAATAATAACCGCCATACTACCACTTATATTGATACTAAGTATTAATTCTATATACACACGCATTAAATTGAAAAACAAACCTCTTGATTTTTTGAGAAAAGATCTCAATAAAAAAACCTTAAAAAATGCTATAAAACTTCCAAATATTACATTCCTGTCTAAATACAGAATGAGAGTTTTCCTTAGAAATAAGGGAGGATTTTTAATACTTCTACTCGGTATCTTGCTTGGAAATATGTTACTAATATTTGGACTAAACTTCAGACCGTTACTTGAGGGATATACAAACGATATAGAACACAATATGCCTTCTAATTACCAAATAGTATTAAAGGGACCTCTACAAGAAGAAATCATCAAGAGAAATGGAGAAGCTATAAAAAAGAATAATGATACAATCATAGATAATCCTACAAATGAGCTACAGACAGATTTAATATCAGATATTGTAGACAATAAGGATATAAATCTATTCTCAATAAGTTCTTTGGAATCAGATCAACCCATAATTTCAAATAAAATAGATATACAGTTGTACGGAACAGATTTAAATGGCAAGTTTTTTAAAGGAATGCAATCAAGTGATATGAAAGAAGACACGAACAAACAAGTTTATGCAACTGAAGGTCTTCTTAAAAAACTTAAACTTGAGGTTGGAGATGATATTACTCTTTATAACAAATTTAAAGGAGAAAAATACCGTTTAAAAATAACTGGGAAAACCGAACGATTTGCTTCTTCATTAGCACTTCTAATGAATAGAAAAGACCTAAATGAGCTATTGGATAAGGATTCTTCCTATTACAACGGTATTTTTTCAGATAAGAAAATAAAACTAGAAGATAAATTCATATCCGCTAAAATAAATAGAGATGATATGAAAAACTTAGGTGAACAGTTCATAAAGATAATAGGAAATATAGCCTATATAATCCTAGTAATATCGATAATTTTATACTTTGTAGTAATATATGTACTAACTAAATCAATAATAGAAAAATACAACAGAGAAATAGCATATCTAAGAATATTTGGATATACAGATAGAGAGATAAATAATGTTTATGTTAAAGTATCTACCATTTTTGTTATAATAGCGGGTATCCTTCTAATCCCATTAGAACATCATTTGACTAAAAAATTATTTGAGCTATCTCTTTTAAAACTAAACGCATATATTAACATAAATATACCTTACGAAATACTCATCTATACATTCTTAGCTCTAATCGCAACTTATACTCTAGTAAGGTTCTTCCTTTTATCGAAAATAAAGAGAATTGAAATGAGTGAAGCGCTAAAAGATGTAGTTTAAAATATATACTATAGTCTATAAGACTTCATGTTAAGAATGTCTTATAGACTATTTATTAAAAAATCTTACATTTTAAACTTCATTTTACGAAAATCAGAAAAACTTGAAATTAGTAAGAGTACTATTCCTACAGCTAAGACCAAAAACATAGGCTCCGTATAAGTTTCAAATGAAGCTCTATTTATTATTCCAAAGTACGCCCACGCAATGGACAGGTTGAAAAAAGGATTTGTGTGAATTTTCTGTAGTGATAGAGCAACCACAACAAATACAGCTAAAACGATTGTACTAAACAGTTTTTCGTTTCCAAAAAAATTAAAATTGATGGAAACCAAAAATGCTACAAAGTTAACAACAGACGCTATAGAAAGCCAACCTCCATATAGCCCAAAGCCTATATCAAAGAATCCTTTTTCATTACCCCTAATGGTTTTTAATTTTACAAGTATCGTAAGTATGTTTATAAATAATGCAACTATCAGTATCGCTGAAAGCCATATTATTTTAAAAGAAAAGACAAAAGTCCATGCTACATTTACTATGACTGAAATCCAGAAAAGCTTAGAAATTCCTTTTATACTTTCAACATTGAGATCATTCTTCTTAAATAGAGGTGACAGAATTGATATAAGTACAAATAAATATATTACCCCCCATATACTAAAAGCAAATCCTGCTGGTGTAATCATTGTGGGAAAGCTAGCAGAAACATCACTTTGGCTATTACCTGCTATAAAACCCATTGCACTAAGATAGTTTACAACTACAACAAGTGCGTAAAAAATAATACTCAAATACACCATCTTTTTATAATCATTGTTTCTATCAACTTCATTCAAATTCATAAGTAACCCTCCCTAACTTTATGTTGTCTATATAATAACACATTTAAACGGGTATACAAAATATATATATTAATAATTTTTGTGGAGGGATATTATGAAAGCTAAAAAATTTTATAGAGAAGATTTATCCAGTGATATTTTAGATAAATTTGATTATAAATATAAACATATTTATTCAAAAATGACTAATTCTTTAAACAATGACACTTGGAATATACATCAGAAAAAAACACAAAAAAAATATATAATACCTCTTATAGCAATTTATAAAACTCTAATAGATTTGAAAGTAGAAAAAGAAAAAGCATATGAGCTCACAAAAAAATGGTCTGAATATAGAGCCCATCAGTTCAACAAACTTATTAAAGTATTTTCTCACATTCCAAAATTCAAAGAAATTTTCTTTAAAACTTTTAAAAATCGAATGGCGGTTCCAGGAATATGGGAAAATAAATTATTAAAATCAAATAAAGAAGAATTTAGAGTTGATATAACAAAATGCCTTTGGAAAGAAACTTGTGATTACTTTCATGAACCTGAATTATGTAAAATCTTCTGTGATAATGACTGGATAGTATTTGGCAATTTAAATAAATTTCACCTCGAAAGAGAAAGCACTTTAGGTCTAGGTTCCGATAAATGTGATTTTAAATTTGTATTTGATAACAAAAAATCAGACCATTAAGTATATTTTTCAATACCCTCTTTGCTCTAGTTTACATCGCAACCATAAAGTTAGACTCTATTTTTAACTTCGTATCAATTAATTAAGCTTTCTATTAAATCTATACTCAAAAACAAATGAATAGAGTTCTCAATTTGATCCTTTAAAAATATAATTATACTTATCTTAAAATAAAATATTAATTAAAGTTTTATATACATTAAATTGATATTGTGCTATAATTTTAATGAATAGATGCTTTGTACTATAATGTAAAGTTAAGTTAGGAGGATAATTATGAAAAAATTAATTTCTTTACTACTTGTCTTATCTTTGTCTGCATTTGTTTTTAGTTGTGGATCAAAGACCGAAGAATCAAGTTCAGAACCAAAAGTGGAAACAACTCAAGAAAAAGAAGCGGAAGCGAAACCAGAAAAAGAAACGGAAGAAGAAAAACCTGAGTCTGAAGAAGTAAACGAAGGAACTGTTGTTCTACCTAAAGTGGAAGAGCAGGTAATTTACGATGAAAACGACATAAAAGTAACAGTAAAATCGGGACAACTATCATTTGATGTAATAGATCATGTAGTAATACCAATTACTATTGAAAACATGTCTACCAATGATATAGAGGTTCGAATGGAAAACTTTAAAATCAATGGACTGACCATAGATTACTTAGATGCTCTAATAAGTGATGGTGAGATAGCTGCAGGGGAAAGTGGAGATGCTGAAATAAATGTTTCTGATGATGTTACTGAAATTATGTCAATACAGGAAATCGGAGATATTGTTCTAGATTTAAAAATAGATTCTGATGCATTCGATGATCCTCTTATGAAAAAAGATGTTGAAATTCTAACATCACTAAGCGGAAAAGTGACACAAGAAGTAAATACAGAAGGCTCTGAACTAATTAACCAAGACGGCATAAAATTAATAGTTAGAAATCAGATGGTAGAAACAAGTATTGGCCCTGCTGTAGAATACTACTTTGAAAACGAATCAAACACATATGTTGAATTTGAAAATGAAGGCAATTATATGATCAATGGAACTGAATTTGATGCAGCTTATTCTTTCGGTTTAGAACCAAATTCTAAAACGATAGTCAGAGAAGTTATACTAGAATCCGATCTAACCGATGCCGGTATTTCTCTGCCAATAACATCAATTTCATTTAAACTAAAAGCTAATGACGCTAAAGTAATAGGAGATGAAATAATTGCTCCTTTTGAAGTGAAAATGGATTTCTAAAAAACAAATATTTTTATCCTTCTGAAATGCCTGTTTCAGAGGGATTTTTTTATTATAACCGCGGAAAAATATATCTTATTTAAATAGATGTCAACCAAAATTTGATTGACATCTATTAATATCCTTTAACTAATTTTCAATTTCCCATTCGGTAGCTTTTTGCCTAGCCTCAATGAAATTCTTATAAATTCCATCGACAGATATAAGCTCTTCATGCTTTCCTTCTTGAATAAGCTTACCCTTATCTATAACGAATATCTTATCTGCATTCTTTACTGTAGAAAGTCTGTGGGCGATTGATATAACGGTTTTCCCCTTGGTCAGCTCATCTATTGCCGCCATTATTTCATATTCGTTCTCTGGATCAACTGAACTAGTGGCTTCATCTAACAGAACTATACCTGCATCTTTAAGTAAAGCCCTTGCTATTGATATTCTCTGTTTTTCTCCACCACTGAGTGTGCTACCTCCTTCTCCTACCAAAGTATCATATCCATCAGGCATTCCCATTATAAATTCATGGCACATTGCCTTTTTAGCTACCTCTATTATCTCTTCATCTGTAGCTTCAGGTTTCGCAAACCGTATATTATTTTTTATGGTATCACTAAACAAATATACATCTTGAAAAACTAGAGATAGTTCTCTAAGTAGTGAATCCAGCTCATACTCCTTGATGTTTTTACCACCTATTTTAACGGAACCCTCATCCACATCATAAAAACGAGATATAAGGTTTATAATTGTAGTCTTTCCACTTCCCGACGGTCCAACTATTGCCGTTTTTGATCCGTCTTTTATTTGAAAACTAATCCCATCAATAACTTGTCTTTTATGATAAGCAAAACTGACATTTTCAAATACTATACTATTATCATCTACTTTCTTGATTCCACCATCAACTATTTCAGGTATATCTAATACTTCATTTAAATAGTTTAAATGTGCAGGATTTTTAATCAGCAATATAGCAGAGTTCTCTAACTGTCTTAGACCACCAAACAACATAAATGATGCAACACTGAGTGTGAGTGCTTGAGCTAGTTCTATCTCACCTCTACTATAGAGAAAACAAGAGTACAAAGTCATTATAAGACTAGAAATAGTTAAAACAGTAGTATAGATTTTAGCATATATAGTAAAGGTTAATTCGCCTTCCTGCTGGATTTTCTTCAAATTATTCGCAGTTTCATACACCCCGCTGTGTATTTTCTTAACTTCATCATCGCTTATATTCGGGAAACTTCTAAGAACTGATACTCCCCTTATTCCATCTACTAGAGCATCACTGAAATCAGATTCCATTTCATGAGATTTAGTTATTATTGTCTTTAACTTTCTAAATAATAACTCAACAAATAGCCAAGATATAATTATTAATATAAGCGCTAACAATCCCATTTTTATATTCATCCCAAACATACCTAAGAGAATAAAGAATGAAATACTAACTCCAGAAATAGTGAATGTAAAAGCAATTTGAGAAAAATTTTCTAAATTTTTCAAAATATTTGTAAAACAAGACAAAATCTTTGAAAGACTCTGCTCATTAAAGTAGCCCATAGGTGCTTTTTTTAACCTTTCTCCAATTTTTAACCGGTAATCTTTATATATAGTAAAGAAAACACCCGCTATCATTTTGTTTTGAAACCAATTAGCAAAAAAACTAAATATAAGTGAGGCTAATAAAATCGCGAATATTATCCACAATCTCTGAGTTGTAATCTCTCCCATCCAAAGGAACCCAAGATATATTGCTGAAAATAAAATAAGTAGAGCAAAATCTTTGATAAAAACAAAAAACATTCCACCTTTTAAAGTGCTCTTATAGTCACCCGACATTTTTATCGATCTTTTTATAAATTCAAACATTCCTAAACCTCTCTTTCATATTGCTTATTCAGCCTAGTATAGAGTTCGCAGGTATTTAGTAAATCCTCATGTCTTCCTTGAGCGACAACTTCGCCTTTATCTATGACAATAATTTTACTTGCATTTCTTATGGTATGAAGCCTATGTGCAACTACTATAAGGCTCTTTCCTTTTACAAGTTTAGAAATTCCTTCTTGAATAAGAGACTCACTATCAGGGTCGGTATATGCTGTAGCCTCATCTAAAACTATAATATTAGCAGGTTTAAGTATAGCTCTTGCAATTGTTATTCTCTGTCTCTCTCCTCCAGAAAGTTGACCACCGGCATCACCTACTTTTGTATCATAACCATTTTCTAAATTAACTATAAATTCATGACAATTTGCCATTTTTGCTGCTTCTATTATCTCTTCATCACTAGCATCTGGCTTACCTAGTCTAATATTATCTTTTACAGAAACATCAAATAGATAGTTGTCCTGTGATACATAAGAAATCTCTTCCATAAGTTGATTAAAAGAAATGTTCTTCAGATCAACTCCACCTAGTCTAATAAATCCATCATCGACATCCCAGTAAGATAAAATAAGTTTAGCTATGGTACTTTTACCACTACCTGAAGGTCCTACTAAAGCGGTGATTGTATCCTTGTTAGTTTCAAAACTAACATTTTTTAACACCTTAACCCCGTTTATATAAGAAAATGAAACATTTTCGAATTCAATCGCTTTTTTATCATCAAGAGATACTCTTTCGTTGGCGTTTGGCCTATCTTGTTCTTTTACATGTAGTAATTCTGATATAACTAACCAAGCATTTGAAGCAAGCATGAATACATCCATACTCATCATCATAGCCATTAATTGTGGTATTATTCCCACAGCAAGTACAAGAGTTAGAACAAGCGCAGCTATACTTATTTCTCCTTTTCCATATAAATTGAGAGAAAGAGGCAAAGTAGCTATAAGTGGTGAAGCTGCTGCCGCTGTCATAACAGACATACTAAGCCAACTTACCTTCCACCAATCCATTGTAGATTTGTAATAAAACTTAACAGCATCAGAAAAATGTTCATACGATTTTTCTTCCTGTAAAAACGCCTTAATTACAGGTATTCCTTTTATATATTCTGTACTTCTATCAGCAACATTCTCATAACCACAAGTCCACAATAATCCTCTCGCCCTATACTTCTGCATCATAATAACCATGCCGATAAATATGAGCGGAACGGGAGCAAGTAATGATAATCCAATCCTCCAATCAATGAAAAAAAGTATAATAATTCCCAATATCGGATGTAAAATCTTACTAGGCATTTCAGGCATAATGTGAGCCACCCAGTCCTCTAATTCCGATACCTTCTCCATTATTGTAACCTTTATCTTACCGACAGGGTTTTCTATCATATATCCAAGTGGTATTCTGCCTAATTTTTCAAAAAGAGTCACACGTAGTTTAGATAGAATTGTAAATGCTGTTCGGTGTGATAAATTTGTACTAACTCCACTTAATACTAGATATATTATTATCGATAAAAGTGCTAAAAGTCCGTACTTTACAATTTGATTAATATCGGGATTTCCACCTCTAGCATAATCTAAAATCCACATAGCACTAAAAGCGCCAAAAAAGTATGAAGCAAAATTGAAAATCTCTGCCAACATAGCCACTACCATAGAGATAATCATTGCACCTTTTCTTTCTGGTGCTACAGCCATAAGCTCTTTTGTAAGAGTCCCTACAGAAATCTGCGGTCTCTCTTTTTCTAATTCAAGTTGTTTCTCTATTTTTAATACAATATCTTCTGGTACATCAAACGAAAATGATTCAATATCTTTTTTAACTTTTTCAAACTCAGACATACCATTTTTTTGTCTTCCCATAATTCATCCTTTCTATTATTTATTTAAAACTGCATTAAGAATACTTTTTCCCAAAATGGTTTATACAGAGTAGATAAGATCTCAAAATAATTTTTTATAACATCATCATCCATTCTTTTATCAAATGCATTTAAAACCATCCTAAAAAAACCTTCGACTAAAAAATATATCTCTAATTCAGAAACCATAGATAAATATTTCTTCTTCCTATCAATTTTTTCTAAAATCATAAGTGTTATTTTAACTTCCCAGTCAACTATTTTGTAGAAAAAATCATCATATTTTGTTCCTTTGCTATTAAAAAATATAAAGTACCAAACTTCAGGATTTTTTTTCATATAGTTATATATAATTTCATAGCTCTCACTCATAACCAAAGCTCTTATATCTTCTTTTGTTTTTACCTTTTCTAGTTTTTCTTCAAAACTCTTTAGTATATTATCAAAGATATTCCAAAGTTTATTTATATGAGGTAAAAGTATTTCATCTAGTATAGCCGCTTTGTTATCAAAGTGTTTATAAATTGTTCCAGAGCTAATATTAACTTCATTTGCAATCTTTCTAATACTAGTTTCTTTATATCCTATCTCAAAGAATAGGTTTTTCGAAACGTTCAGAATCATGTTCTTAGTCTCTATTCCGTTTTCATATTTCATAATTCCCCCAAGGAAAAAGTAATCAATGATTTCTTTTTTATTATAGTAGTAAGCAAAGACTAATTCAATACTATTATTTAAATGTGAACATTTTTAAAATATGTTCATTTTCTCTCAACTAATCAAACATTTATATAAAAAAAGCGGCTAGCGATATTATCGCAAAGCCGCTTTAATATATGGATCAATTGTATTTCAAATCTTACAATTTTCTCTTTGGTATTATATTTACTTTTCCTTCAAATCGCTTAAGAGAAACAACTGCTCCTAGAACCATAGTTATTAAAAAGCCCCAGCCATGTAAAGATAAACTTGTAATGGCAGCATAAAGCGCGCCAACGTTACATCCTCTAGCTAGACGAGCTCCGATACCCATCAATAGGCCACCAAGTGCATAAATAAGTGCATCTTTTTTATTAAATTTAAATTTAAGGCTAAATCTTCCAGCTAGTAAGAAAGCTATAGTGGCTCCCATTACAGTCGCAAAGTTTCTTAAAGTACCTGCGTGATGAAGTATATCTTCTGCTTGTTTAAGTGGTTTTGAAAAACCTCCGATTGCCTCAAAATCTATTCCAAGTTTACTAAATAACCAAACACCAGCAGTTGTAAATGAACTAGTAACACCCCAAGCTTTACCTGCAGCTATATATATAAATGCAAAAATTATACTTATAATAAGGGCACCTTTCATAAAAGACCATCTCTCTATAAATAACTTGTGATAAGTCTGATATGAGAAAAATCCCTTGTCCGGATCTAAAGGTAATTTTTTCTCTATTTCTTCATATTCAGGCTCAAAATAATTACCAGCTTTCATGCGTTTTTTTGTATAATTAACAGTTATAAAGTATAAAATCAAGAATCCTATCGCAATAGCCATAACAGATAATATGTAAGCTGAAATTTTTTCAACACCACCAAACGCATCAGGTAAATAAAGCTTAACTCCCGCATTTTCAAGACCTGCTTCATTATGCATATGTCTCAAATAATGTCCAATTGGAGCTCCTACTATATAGAAAAGTACAGCAATAAGTGAACGTCCATTACCTTCTCCTAAATCAGTTAATGTTCCAGAAGCACATCCACCTGCAATAATCATTCCGTATCCAAATAAAAATCCACCAATAAGTACACCTATATCAAGTGGCTTTACATTTGCATATATTTTCATATGGTCTAAATCCATATTGAATCTAATTGCCATATAGTGTACGGCAGCAATTACCAAAGCGGTAATTACAAACATAACATATAGTGCTTCATTTAATGACTTATCTCCAGTCATATATATTCTTTTTACACCACCTGCATATCCAAACCTAGATCTTGTAAGAGCATAACCTACTAATAGACCTGAAATAATATATACTCCTAGTTTTTGTTCACTGGTAAAGGCCCAAGTGAGAATAAGAATTAATAAAATAAATCCGATAAAAGCTTGCGCTTTAATTTTTTTGTACATAAAAACTTCCTTTCTTTATAAATAATAAGATAATATTTCGAAAATTTGATAAATATTTATCAAATTTCTAAACTAAGTTTACAATAACTTTTTTAATTTGTAAAGTTATCTTTTACTAATTACTTAAAAACTTTCTTATTATGTCAATAAATATGTTACACATTGAAATATTCGAACACAATCTGAATTGTATTTTTAAACTTTCTCGTTTATTTTTAATATGATATAATTAAGAAACTATGAATAAAAATAAAAAATATACAATAAGAACCTTAATTATTTGGTTTATTATTATCTTAATATGGTACACAGTAACGAGATATAGACTAGTTTCAAGCACAATGATACCATCACCGAATCAGGTGATTAATAAGTTTATTGAAATCGTTAAAGATGGATACAATTCTATTTCAATTTGGACACATATATATGTGAGTTTAAAAAGACTTTTCATTGCTGTTATTTTAGCGATAGTAACCGCTGTGCCACTAGGACTTATAAGTGGATACTTCCCAAAATTCAGAAGCGCAATAGATTCATTTATTCATTTCTATAGACCCATCCCACCCCTTGGATACTACACATTATTAATAATATGGATGGGTATAGATAACTCTTCCAAAATTATGTTATTATTCTTAGCAGCTTTTGCTCCTATCTACTTAGTATGTGTTTCGAGTGTAGGCGACGTTAAAAAAGAATATATACTAAGCGCATTATCTATGGGCGCCAGTAAAAAAGATATTTTTTTTAAAGTAATACTTCCTGCAAGTCTGCCTAGAATATTTACAGGCATAAGAACTGCGGTTGGTTTTTCATATACAACACTTGTATCAGCAGAAATGGTCGCAGCAACTAGCGGCCTCGGGTGGATGGTTCTTGATGCATCAAGATACTTAAAAATAGATGTTATTTTCATAGGAAATATAATTATGGGAATAACAGGTATACTCATAGATTTTATTATTAGAAAAATAGAAGATAAATATATCTTTTGGAAAGGAATATAGAAAAATGAAAAAATACATACTATTGATTATGACTTTTATACTAACCCTATCTCTTGTTTCTTGCGGTAAAAGCAAAACAGAAAAAACTATAAATATAGGTTATTTACGTGTCCCAAATGATGAAACTATTGCAAAAGAAAAAAAATTAATAGACGATTATTTTCAAGATTTAGGAGTAAAAGTAAACTATATAATAGTTGACTCAGGAGTTGAAGCAAATAAAGCTTTCGCATCTGGTAGCCTAGATTTCGCAACTGGTGGAAATACTAATGCAGTAGTTTCTCTGTCTACAGGTCTAGATACAGAACTAATATGGATACACGAAGTTATTGGTTCAGCTGAAGCGCTAATTGTAAAAAAAGATTTGGGCATAAAAGATGCATCGGATTTAAAGGGAAAAAAAATTGCAACTACATTCTCTTCTACTTCTCACTATATACTGCTTAATATATTAAAGGATGCGGGAATTGAAAAAGATGTAACAATACTTGATATGCAAACTCCTGACATTGTAGCAGCTTGGCAACGTGGGGATATAGACGCAGCATATACCTGGGAGCCATCGAAGAGCAAACTTTTAGAATCAAACGGTGAAGTACTAATAGATAGTGAAGCTATGATAGAAAAGGGATTTGTAACTGCAAATGTTGGCCAAGTAAGAAAAGAGTTCGCAGAAAATAATCCTGAATTAGTGGTAGGACTATTAAAACAACTTATGAAAGCTCATGAAATATATAAAGAGAATCCAGATACGGCTGCAAAAGCTGTTGCTGATGAACTAGAAATATCACCAGAAGAAGCTAAATTTCAAATGTCAGGTTCAATTTGGCTAAGTCCAGAAGAACTCATTAGTGAAAAATACTTTGGAACGAGTCAAAAACCAGGAAATTTTGTAAATGTAATGTATGACACAGCTATATTCTTAGAGGAAAATGGTTCGATAGAAAAAGTCCCAGAATTAGATCGATTTAAAGAGTTTATAAATCCCTATTATATAGAAGAGGCAATGAAATAAGTGAAGAATTTAATTGAATTTAAAAATATTTCCTATAAATACGAAGGTCAAGACAAAACTACCCTAGCTCTAAAAGATATTAACCTAAATATCAATGAAGGAGAGTTTGTATGTTTGCTAGGGCCTTCAGGATGCGGTAAGAGTACAATGCTAAATATTTTAGCGGGTTTTATATTCCCCACAAAAGGCGAAGTATTAGAAAATGGTCAAATAATTCCAGGACCCTCAAAAAAAAGGGGGGTCGTATTCCAGTCTGCGTCTCTTTATCCTTGGTATTCAGTAAGAAAAAATATCGAGTTCGGACCTAGTCTTATAGGTATGAATAAAGAAGAAAAAGATGCAATAGTCAATAAACTTTTATATTCTGTTGGATTGACAGACTTTGCAGAAAGCAAAACATTCGAACTATCTGGAGGAATGAAACAGAGAGCTTCTCTTGCCAAAGTACTAGCAAACGACCCAGAAATACTCCTTATGGACGAACCTTTTGGAGCATTAGACGCTCTCACTAGGCTTAAGATGCAAAAACTAATACGCAAAATTTGGAATGATGATAATAGAACGGTATTTATGATAACTCACGATATAGATGAGGCTATTTCACTTGCAACTAAAATAGTTGTTATGAGCTCTCTTCCAGGAAGCATAGATAAAATAATAGATGTCGATTACACGTTAAAAGCTTTAAAGGACAAAAAAGGAAGAGTTCACATAGATACTAGATATGCTGAACTTAAAGATGAAATACTAGATTTAATAGAATAGAGGTAAATAAATGAACACAGAAAAAGAAATTGCCGAAATACTATTTTCAAAAGCAACAGAATTTATAAAAAATAGATATCCAATAGGTTGGGGTGGTGCGGCTGTACTTCTAACTAAAAACAACAAATATCTAATTAGTGTTTCGATTGAAACTCTAAATGAAGGTGCATCTCTTTGCATTGAGACAGGTGCTATTTGTGAGGCTCATAAATTAAACGAAACCGTTACACATTCAATATGTGTTGTAAGGGATAATGAAAAATCTGAATTTAAAATTCTTACACCTTGTGGAATTTGTCAAGAAAGACTAATGTATTGGGAAAACGTTAAAGTAGGAGTAACAACGCCAGATAACTCATTAAAAATGGTTTACCTTAAAGAATTACAACCATTTCACTGGTCTAAAGCATATAAAAAAGAAGATTTATAATTATTCGAAAACAGCAAATAAAACAATTTACATATTTATTTTCTACTTAATTAAAAGTAGTCTTATCAAAGTTGATTAACTATTTGACAAGACTACAATTATATTTTTCCTCTAGTTTCTAATATTATTTTTCAAGTTAAAACTTATTTTTTAAATCATTTTTTCTTTTTTACCTGTAAATAATAACCAGATACCAACTAAAATTATACTAATCTCATAGTATAGTGAGTGTAAATTCGAGCTTCCTGTTCTAGGTAACTTTTTGTCATATCCTATAGCTACACTTGTCAACATTGCTTTCGTTTCACCCTCTAACGTTTGAGCTTTTATTTTAACTGAATTAATAATTTGTTTATCTCCTGAAGAAACATCTTCTTTAGTTACCACATAAGGTTTTTCTTCTTTATGAATATATGTTTCCCCTGGTTTTAAATTAATATTTTCTATTTTTTGATCAATTAATCCAAGTTTTTCATCTGTGAAAAGCACATTTACGATAGTAACATTTCCAGTATTCTTTATTGTAAAGTTGTAGAATATTTTATCATCAACTTCATGATAATATCCATCATCGTATTTGTTTCCATTTTTGTCTACAACACTTCTAATTGTTTTCGAAACCTCTATCTTAGAAATCCTATTAGACATAACTGCAACTGTCGATTCATTACTCTCTACTGGGTCAGTCTCTCCTAATGGTGTACCTTTCGCTTTCGCTGTGTTCTCTACCTTACCACTGTCCACATCATCCTGTGTTACGGTATAAGTCGCTGTAAAAGTAACTGTATCACCAGGTGCTAGGGTTGCTACACTTGCTGGGTCCATAGGTGATAGTCCTGCTAGTGGATCTTCCACACTGACATCTGTCATGGTGACATCCCCTGTGTTCTCTACTACAAAGGTATATGTGAGCGTATCACCTACTGCGATATCCGTAGCATCTCCTGATGCTGTTACACTCTTCTCTAAC
>PDWI01000592.1_pt1 | contig 103241 bp, 90 predicted proteins | sample 1430891 | NCBI WGS metagenome assembly PDWI01 (sample SAMN01162508, study PRJNA174530) | Oral metagenome, whole genome shotgun sequencing project. | biome: Marine environment; feature: Marine mammal; material: Swab sample of the gingival sulcus; isolation source: swab sample of gingival sulcus... | reverse complement strand
ACCTCGACTACGCCACCGCCGATTGGGTCGACCGGTACAACACCAGACGCCAGCACAACACCCTTGAGATGATCACCCCCGTGGAGTTCGAGCAAGCCCCCTACCCGACCCTCAACCGAGAGTCGCAACCCGTATAGGAACGGCAGAGAACCTGGGGCGCTTCAACACTCTGATCCCCGGGCGACCCCGACCGGCAGGTCAGCGCTACCACGAGGTCGACACAACATCGCCAGATCACTGCTCGAAGCCGACGGATTCAAACCCCGGTTACACACACTCTCCTCTGGGATGAGCCGCTTAACCCAGGTCCGCACCGACTCCACGCCGCACCCGATCTGGTCGGCCACTCGCTGGACCGTGCCATGCAACGTGTCGAGATCCTTGCGCAGCTGCCGCACCAGACGAACCGCCCTGGCCTTCTCCTCAGGGGGTGCACCGACCTGTCGTCGGCTTCCCAGACGTGCTCTTGGCTCCCATGGCTGCATCCTCGCTTCCAAGGTCAGAAGCCTCCAAACAACCCAGGGTGATTTACCACAGCCGACTCGCTACATGCCGCCTGGCTGCTCGTTTGACACGACGACCACGCACTGCTGTAGCGGCTTGCGTTGGATCAGGCGCAGCGTTTTATGGACGGCTCGCATGGCGGCGAACTGGAGTCCGTACTTGGCTCGGATGGCCACGTTGACGGCGGCGAAGTCGGGGCTGCCGGGGTAGGCGGCATGCGCGGTCGCCGAGGTTGGTTCGGAGCCGGGTGACAGGTTGCCGCGGGAGTCGCAGGGTTGGAGGACGACCGCGTCATTGCGCTTGAGTCGCTTGACCTTCCACGACCCGGCCTCCGTGGTGAACCCGAGCCTGCCATCCGGCAGTCCGGCGATCCACACGGGCGTCGACACCGGCTCACCGTCCTTCTTGAAGGTGGTGAACAGGACGTACCTTTCGTCAGCCAAGGTATCCACGAGCCCAACTCTAGCTAGGACAACGGCCCGCCTCCGCGCCCCACACGAGACCAGACGCGATTCAGCAAAGACGCAGATCAGACGTGCCCGCTGAGCTGTCCCAGCCGAGCCTCGAACCGGGAGAGGTATGCGGTGCAGCGTTTGTCCTTGGCCGGCGCGCAGACCGGCAAGACGTCGATCGACAGTTTGGCAGCGCCAGCGAGGGCACGCAGCTCGTCGAGTTTGTCACCGAACGGTGTCCCCGAGCCGGGGGAGTAGGAGCGCACGACCGCCTCGACCTCATCGGCATACAAATCGCACTTGGTCACTGCGATGACCAGCCAGGTCGGGTGCTCGCGGCGCACGGCCATGGCTGCGATCCGGTGGGCGGTGACGGTCCAGTCCTCCAGCTCGGCGGCAAGCTGCTGCGCCCGGTCGGCTTGGGCTCCGCCGGTTATGCCCGCGACCCGGCGCGGGGTGGCGTAGCCGTTGGCGACGACGTGCACGACGCCGGCCACCGGGTCGTCGTGGAAAACCGCGTCGAGGGCGCCGAGGCGGGTGGCGGCGTTGTCACCGGGCACGACCCGGAACCGGAAGCCATGCCCGCGGACCCGGCGTCGAGTCCGCTTCTCCATGGTCGCCGAGCCGACTTCGGCGCCCTCGGTCGGCGACCGTTTGGTGAGCCGGTCGATGAGCGCCGTCTTGCCCACGCCGGTCATCCCGGTGACCGCGATCGTCGGATATCGCCGACCGATCAGCCTTGCCAGCCCGTCGGGCGCCGCCGTCAACGCCGCAGCCGCGGTGCTGGCCAGGCCGGCACCGGCTGCAGCGAGTTTCGGGTTTGCGAGCGCCTTCGTGACGCGGGCGGCGTTACGGCTCATGGTGCGGGTTCCTCCGGCGGGATCGTGCGACGTGCCCTCAAGCCTGCCCTATCCGCCGCCCGATGGCATCAGTGGCCGGCTCGCGCATCGCCGCCGCGCCGATTCGTCACCTACACCGCGTCACCAGCGTCATGTCTTCAACACCGTGTCTCCGGCGCGAGCCTGGCTCGTCGCCAGTTCGGTATGCCGCGCCCGGCATCCCGCGACACGCGGCGACGGGCGCGGATACTGGGGGAGTGACAACCGACGAGTTCACGACAACGACACACGAGACACTCGAGAACGGGGCATCGGTCGAGGTGCGCCAGGTGACGGCTGACGAGCCGGGGCTGCTGGCCGGCCGTGGGGCCGCGGGCGCCCGGATCGTGGCCGAAGCCGACGGACGGATCGTCGCGGCGGCGGCATACGACCTCGACCAGGACAGCAGCCGCCCGGCTGTCGAAGTCGACCCGGACTGGCGCGGTGTCGGATTGGGCAGTGCCTTGCTGGCCAGGCTCGGCGAGATCGCCGACGCTCAGGGGCTGGAGCGCTTCCAAGCCGTGCTGCCGATTGGTGACATGGCCAGCGCGCGAGTGGCGCATCGAGCCGGGTTCCCGGTGGCGGTGCACAGCGCGCCCGGCGCCGTGCACGTGCAAATGCCCACCCAGCGGACCCCCGAGGCCATCGACAGCTTCACCCGCCGTGAGGAACACGGCGCGGTGGCGTCGCTGGCGGCCGTGCTGGCACCGGCCTCGATCGTCGTGATCGGCGCGTCCCGCGACCCGGAGAACCCCGGCGCGGTGCTGCTGGAGAATCTGCGCGCCGGCGGCTATCGCGGGCCGCTGTCGGTCGTCAATCCTGCTGCGGCACAAGCCGGTCAACGCATCCAAGACATCGACACGTATGCCTCGGTCGGTGAGGTCCCAGGGGGCGCCGAGCTGGCCGTCGTGTCGGTGCCGGCGCGCTACGTCGTCGACGTGGCCCGCGAGTGCGCCGCGGCCGGGGTGCGCGGCCTAGTCGTGATCAGCGCGGGTTTCGCCGAGGTCGACGGGCAGGGTGCTCGGTGGCAGCAAGAACTGCTTTCGGTATGCCGCGCAGCCGGCATGCGGTTCGTTGGCCCCAACTGCATGGGCGTGGCCAACACCGACGACGCCGTCTCGATGCACGCCACCTTCTCACCGGTGCCCCCGATCCCCGGACGGACTGCACTGGTCTCCCAGAGCGGCGGGCTCGGGGTCGCGGCTATGGCCTTGGCTCAGAAGCTCAATATCGGGCTGTCGGTCTTCGTCTCGATCGGCAACCGAGCCGACGTTTCCCCCAACGACGTGCTGCAGTTCCTCGAGCACGACGACGGCACCGATGTCGCGTTGCTCTACGTCGAGTCCTTCGGCAACCCGAGGAAGTTCGCGCGGATCGCCCGGCGGGTGGCGGCCAACACGCCGGTGGTCGCCGTCAAAGGTGGCCGGTCGGCTGCCGGTGCGGCCGCTACCGCGTCCCACACCGGGGCCCTGGTCGCTGCGTCGGACGCCACGGTCGACGCGCTCTTCCGGCAGGCCGGCGTGATCCGGGCCGACAGCCTCGAAGGCATGCTCGATGTCGGCTCGGTGCTCGCCAATTTCCCACTCCTACATGGGCCGAGGATCGCGATCATCGCCAACGCCGGAGGCTTCGGTGTGCTGGCCGCCGATGCCTGCGAATCGGCGGGCCTGACCACACCCGAGTTGTCGGCACCACTGCGCCGACGGATCGAGCAGATCCGGCCCGGCGCATCGTCGCGCAACCCGGTCGATGTCATTGCCGGCGCGAGCGCCGACGAGTTCGAGCAGTGCGTGCATGCGGTCGCCGAAAGCGGCGAGGTCGATGCCATTCTCGCCATCAGCGTCGCCCCGATCGCTGACGGGCTGGACGACGTCTCTGAACGGTTGCAGGGACTGCCCGGCGGATCGATCAGTGGGCTGCCGGTCGTCCCGGTGACGATCGGCACCGAGCCCGACTTTGCGGCCGGTGCGGTCTTCGGCTCAGCCGAGCGGGCGGTCCGGGCGCTCGGTCGGGCCTGGCGCTACCGAGCCTGGCGGGACGCCGATCACGGCGAGATCCCGGATCTCGACCGGATCGACGAGATCGCCGCAGCCGCGATCGTCGCCGAATCCCTCGCCAACGGCGGTGGCTGGCTCAGCCAGGACGACGTCGAGCGCCTGCTCACGGCATACGGAATCCCCTTCGTGCGCACCCACATCGCCGCCGACCCGGCCGAAGCCGCCCGGCACGCCCAGCAGCTCGGCGGGCCAGTGGCCCTCAAAGCCAGTGGACCCACTCTGGTGCACAAGAGCGACGCCGGGGCGGTGCTGCTCGGCATCGACCCGGATCAGGTCGAAGCCCGCACGACCGAGCTGCTCACCCGACTGCGCGGCGCCGGCCACGAGGTGACCGAAATCGTTGTGCAACAGATGGCCCCGGCCGGTGTCGAGCTCATCGTCGGCGTCGTCCACGACGCGACCTTCGGCCCGGTCGTCGCCTGCGGGGCCGGTGGCGTGCTCACCGAACTCATCGGTGACGTCTCCCTGCGGCTCACGCCGCTCACCGACGTCGAGGCGGCGTCGATGGTGCGTGGCCTGAAGACCTTCCGGCTGCTGGAGGGCTACCGCGGATCGGCGCCCAGCGACGTGGCCGCGGTCGAGGACGTGCTGCTGCGCCTCGGACGCCTCGCGGATGCCCACCCCGAGATCGCCGAACTGGACGGCAACCCACTGATGTGCGGGCCCGACGGGGCCATCGTCGTCGACGCTCGGGTGCGGATCGCCGCACCCGAGCAGCCCGGCCACTGACTGGACTCTCGACTGGGTTACCGGCCCGCCGTCAGCCGGCGTCAGCCGGATTTACCTGGGGCCGTGGGCACGTCGATGCCGCACGAGGTGGCTGCTTCACGGATCTCGGCGAGCAACTCGCGTCGCTCGTCGGGGGTGAGCCGCCGCAACGCCGGCCGAGTGATGTCGTGCTCGGACAAGCAAGCACGCTGCTCATCGGTCAGTCCACGCCACAGCTTGCCGACCCTGCGAGGCGCTGGCGGCTCGACGCCACACGCCGACATGGCCTCGCGCATGTCGTGGCGGAACTGGCGGCGCTGTTGCGGGGTCATCGGCCAGACCGACCGGGTCACGTCGGCCTGCTTCATGCACGACCGCTGCTCATCGGTGAGGTGGAACCACCACCGGGCCACGTTTCGCGGCCCGAGGCGCCTGAAGTCGCCGTCGGCGTTGTCGCCCGATTGGGCAACGGAAGCAACCAGCTCCTGACCGGCGGGAGCTGCGGTCGGTGAGGCGGCCGTCATGCCGGCGATGCCGATGCCCGCGGCGGCAACGGATGCGGCGATAGTCGAGATGAGGGGGATCATTCCGGTGTCCTTCCTGCTGCTGGGCCCGCGGTTCGGGCCGACGAGTTCCACGGTGCGCCCCTGGCTTCGTCTCCCGGTCAAGGAAGGCTGGTGAATTGCTGAAGATCGACCCCGGGACGGCCCTGGAGGAAATCTCCAGGAAACCTCCAGTCGTCACTCATCGCGCTCTGGCACTGTGGACCCATGAGCGGTATGCCGCGTGCCACGGATACTGCCGACCCCGGTCGAGCAGCCGGTGGGCCGGGACGAGTGCTCGTCGTCGACGACGAGGAGAACATCGCCTACCTGGTCAGTTCGGCCCTGCAGCTGGCCGGCCACCACGTGGTGACCGCCGGTTGTGGCCTCGACGCCATCGAATCCGCCACGACGACAGCGCCGGACGCCATCGTGCTCGACATCATGTTGCCCGACATCGATGGCTTCGAAGTGCTGCGCCGGCTTCGTGATCGGGGTGTCCAGGCGCCGGTGCTCTTCCTCTCGGCCCGCTCCGAGACGGCCGACCGGGTGCGCGGGCTGACCAGCGGCGGCGACGACTACATCGTCAAACCCTTCGCCCTCGAAGAGCTCGTCGCCAGGGTCAATCTCGCGCTGCGCCGCCGCGGCACGGACGCGCAGCCGGGCCGCTGGCAGGTCCACGATCTCGTGCTCGATGAAGAAGCCCACCGGGTCTGGCGGGGCGGTGACGAGGTCACCTTGACCCCGACCGAGTTCACCCTGCTGCGTTGGCTCATGGTGCACGCCGGACGAGTGGTCAGCCGCGGCCAGATCCTCGACCACGTGTGGCGCTACGACTTCTCCGGTGAGTCGGCCATCGTCGAGTCCTTCGTCTCCACCCTGCGCAAGAAGGTCGACGCGACCGAACCCAAACTCATCCACACGGTCCGCGGCATCGGCTACACGATCAGGGAACCCGGATGACGCTGCGCAGCCGGCTGTTGCTCGCGCTCGTGGTGCTCGCCGCCTCGCTCGGGCTGTCCGCTGCCGCGGTGCTGGCGTTGCAGCAGCGCTACCTCGTCGAGCAGGTCGACAACCGGATCAGTGCCCTGGCCGTCAAGCCACGCGCTGTCGTGGCGCTGGCCGTTCGCGGAAACGTCAATCGGGTGTTGCCCGAGCTGCTTTCGGACGTCTATATCGGCCGGATGACGGCGGACGGCAGGCTGCGGACCGTGGTCGCACCGACCGACGATCCGGACCTCGTGCCACAGATCGCACCCGGTGAACGCATCGTCGAGCCGGTCGGCCGAGCGACCAGCTCCGGTGTCGCACAGCGCGTGCGGGTCGTCACGGCGCCGATTGCCGGTGGTGGCCAGGTCGTCATCGCGGCCCCGACGACCAGGATCGACGCGGTCGCCGGCCAACTACGCAAGACCGTGCTGTTGGCAACCCTGATCGTCACCCTGGTGGCCGGGCTCGCGGCCTGGTGGGTGGTGCGGCTCGGGCTCAAACCCATCGCGGCGATGACCCGTGACGCCGACGCGATCACTGCCGGCGACCGCGACCGGCGCGTCGACCCCGGCCCGGACGGCACCGAGGTCGCCCGGCTCGGCCAGGCCATCAACGCCATGGTCGACCAGACCCAGGCCACTCAGGCCAGGATGCGCCAATTCATCGCCGACGCCTCGCACGAGTTGCGCACGCCCCTGACCACCCTGCTCGGCTATTCCAGCCTGTATGCCGCGGGCCAGGCGCCCGAGGCTCACCGGGCCGGCCAGAGACATCCCGTCACTGCCGAGCCGGCCACGACCGAGCCCGGATCGGCGAACACCGCAGTTGTGCCACACCCCAGTGCGCCGGAGATCGCCGATGCGATGCGTCGGATCAACGCCGAAGCCACCCGGATGTCCCGCATCGTCGAGAGCCTGCAACAACTGACCAGCCTCGACGATCCGGCCAGCATCGCCCGGCACCCGGTCGACCTCATCCCGGTGCTCACCGACGCGGTCACCGACGCACAGGTCGTCGACCCGAGCCGGACCGTATCGCTCAGCGCCCCGGCCCGACTCGTCGTCATCGGCGACCGCGACCGGCTCGCCCAAGCGGTGCTCGCGCTCACCAGCAACGCCCTGCGGCATACCCCGTCGAGCGCGGCACTGGTCATGCGGGGCCTGCTCGTCGGCGGACTGGCGCGGGTCGAGGTCTCCGACGGCGGGCCGGGCATCTCCGCCGAGCAGCTGCCGCACCTCTTCGAGCGCTTCTACCGGGTCGACAAGGGGCGAGCTCGCAGCCAAGGCGGCAGCGGCCTCGGCCTGGCGATCGTGGCCGCGATCGTCAGCGCCCACGGGGGCCGGTACGGCGCCGATTCCCTTCCCGGGCAAGGCAGCACCTTCTGGTTCGAGATCCCCAGTGCTGGTGCGGACACGCCCGATCCGGGTAGTGAACCGTCTGCGACATACCCTTTAACTAGTAGAGGTTAAAGGGTGTATTGCCCACGTGCCGGCGCAAGAAGGACGGGAAGTGAGCGACATGGCCAAGGCCCTTGACGATCTGATGCGCGAGTGCCCGGGCAACCCCGAAGCGCAGGCCAAGCACATGGAGCGGATGCTCGCCGAGGTTCGTGCCTACAAGCTGCGTTGTGAGCCCATGGCGATGCGCAGGCACGTAACCAATACGCCCTCAGGGAGAACGAGTACTGCTCACTGTCAGTCAGCCTTCGGAACTCCCTCGTCGGGCTGGACAAGAACGTAACCTTGCCCACCGAAAGCCATCTGCAGCGCTTCTCCGGTACCCCCACGCACCATCGACATGGCTCCGCCTGTGTCAACTCGCACGTCCATGCCCACTCCGGAAGTCCACAACACCACGGCCTGCGGGTCGCCGAAAGTGGGAGCAGAGGCCACGTCGAGGGCCACAGGTTCGCCTTTGGTAGTGATGGCCACGTACCCCGTGCCGCGAAGCGTGACGTTGAACAATCCACCGGTCAGGGCGGCGCCGCGGGCCGAGATGCGATTGATGTCCCACTCGATAGTGGAGGAGAAGCTGAGGATGTTGGAACCGTTGACCGAGACCATGTCGTTTTCGAGGTACATGATCTGCACCTGTGCAGCACCGTCTGCCAGGAACAGCTCACCTTGCCCAGTGCACTGCATCAACCGGACGCCTTCATTGGTGGCCGCAGACTTCAGCAGCTTGCCCAACCCGCCGGCACCTTTGTTCTCGAAACGGATGTCGCCCTGATAGGCCACCATCGAACCCACCCGTGCCCATATCGCCCCATACCCCATCTGGACCTTGAGCATCCTGTCGTTCTGCAACGAGAACTGGCCTTCCGTCCCACTCTCGGCGAAGTCCCTGAACAGGGTCCCGTGAATCGTCACTGTCCTGCCTTTCGTGCGCACTCCGCGCATCTCGCGTCGGTCGGTTGTCGGTAACAGCATGCCATGCGAGCCTTCGTCGACAATTGGAATCCCGGAATCCCCTACCAACACATCACTGCGGGAACTGGCACCCGGGCGGTGTCGGCGGCAGCGGTACCCGCGCCGCTGCCTCGTGGCGAGTCCGGTGGCCTCAAGACACCGGCTTCGGACTGCGCCTACAGTGGACCGATGAAGCTGGCCGCTGCCACCACCGCGCTCAAACGACTGCCGCTCACCCGCGAGTCGGGAACAGTGCTGCTCGAACTCGACCTGGCCAAGGGCATCAGCGAAAGCCCTCCGGCCAGTCCTTTCGAGGCGCTGCGATCGATGCACACGCCCATGCTGCGCACGGTGGTGGAGCATCTGCGCCGGGCCGAAAAGGACGACAAGGTGGCCGGGCTGATCGCGCATGTGGGCAACACCGGACTGACCCTGGCCCAATCCGAGGAGCTGCGTGCCGCGGTCGCCCGATTGCGGCACGCCGGCAAGTTCACGGTGGCACATGCCGAGACGTTCGGGGAGATGGCTCCCGACAACGTTGGCTACCACCTAGCGTGCGCATTCGAGCAGATCTGGCTGCAGCCCAGTGGAGCCGTGGGGCTCTTCGGCTTCTCTGCGCACGGGCTGTACTTGCGGGAAGCCTTGGACAAGCTGCAGATCGTTCCGCAGCTGGGCCAGCGGCACGAGTACAAGTCTGCGGCAGAGCTGCTCATGCGCGCAGACATGAGCGAGCCAGCGCGCGAGATGATGAGCCGCGTCGTGGATTCGGCCATGGAGGTCCTCGTCGACGATGTGGCCGCAGCGAGAGGCCTGAGCGTCGACGCCGTGCGATCAGCGGCGGCACAGTCGCCCATCGGAGCCCAACAGGCGTTGGAAGCCAACCTCATCGACCGGATCGGATACCGCGACCAGGCCTACGCGGCCGCACGAGCACGTGCGACCGATGCGCAGCTGAAGTATGTGGAGCGCTACCGCAGCGGCCGGTTCGACATGCTCACCTCGACGCTGACTTCGATGCCGACCAACAAACCGACGATCGGGGTTGTCCAGGCTTCCGGACCGGTGGTGCTCGGACACGGTGGAGGTTCGCCGATGGCCGGTCGTTACGTTGCCAGCGACCGGGTTTGCGCTGCGCTGCGGGCCGCCGGGCAGGCCAAGCACGTGGCTGCGGTGGTTCTGCGCATCGACAGTCCCGGCGGTTCCTACGTGGCATCCGATGCGATCCGCCGCGAGGTGATCGCATTGCAGGACAAGGGTATTCCGGTAGTAGCGTCGATGGCTTCGGTGGCCGCTTCCGGTGGCTACTTCATCGCTATGCCAGCACGGCACATCGTCGCCAATCAAGGCACCATCACCGGGTCGATCGGTGTGCTGGCCGGAAAAGCCGTGCTGGCGCAGGCGTTGGGCCGCATCGGTGTCAAGACGGGCACGGTGCGCAGCAGCGAGCACGCGGACATGTTTGGCACCCATCGGCCGTTCGACGAGGCCGAGCTGGCGATGCTGGACCAGTGGCTGGACACCGTGTACGAGGACTTCACCACAAAGGCGGCTGACGATCGCGGCATGGACGTCCAGGACCTGCAGGCGGTGGCCAAGGGTCGGGTGTGGACTGGCTCGGACGCACTCGAGCGCGGACTAGTGGATGAGACCGGCGGGCTCGCTGTGGCCGTCGATCATGCGTGCAAGCTGGCCGGGGTGTCCCGGGAGAAGGCCGAGGTGCGCCCGATCCCTAAACCGAACCCGTTCGAGCAGCTGATGCCGGCGGAAAGCTCCGAGTCCGCGGCGGTCGCGACGCCATGGGGGTTGCGTGGCCCGGAGTCCACGCTGGCGTGGCTGGCCGACGCTCTGGGGTTGCGTATGCCAGGAGTGTTAAGTCTGCCGGTGATGCAGCTGCCAGGGCTGCTGCCTGTCCGGTAAAGGTCACCCCGAGCAGTGTCCCTAGCGTCGGTGTGCCCTTCCGGCAGATAGCTACAGAGGCGGGTAGATCGCGTCGGCGTCCACCGCGAACCGCTGTGATCGGTTCAGCGCGGGGCCATCCGGATCGCGCCGTCGAGGCGGATTGTCTCACCGTTGAGGTAGCCGTTCTCGAGGATCGTGGCGGCCAGGTGCGCGAACTCGTCGGGCCGGGCCAGCCTGGGCGGGAACGGCACGGATGCTTCCAGCCCGGCGCGCACGTCGTCGCGCACCCGCGACAACAACGGTGTGTCGACGACACCGGGGGCGATCGAGTTGACCCGGATGCCTCGGCCGGCCAGGTCACGCGCGGCGACGAGTGTCATGCCGACGATGCCGGCCTTGGAGGCCGAGTAGTTGATCTGCCCGATCTGCCCTTCGTATGCCGCGACCGAGGCAGTCAGCACGATCGCGCCTCGTTCGCCGTCGACCGGTGTGCTGCGGGCGATCCGTTCGGCGCCCAGGCTGAGGGCGTAGAACGAACCGGAGAGGTTGAGCTTGATCACATGGTCGAAGTCCTCCGGCGACCCGGCCCGGCCGTCTCTGTCGAGCACTCGCATCCGGCGCCCGGCCCCGGCACAGTGCACGACCGCCCGTAGCCCGCCCTGCTCGTCGGCCACATCTAGAGCCGTCGCGAGCTGCCCGTGGTCGGTGACGTCGGCGGCAGCGAACCGGGCGTTCGCGCCGAGATCGGTGGCCACCTGCGCGCCGTCCGAGGCCGGCAGGTCGATGATCGTCACTCGGGCCCCGGCCTGCGCCAGGCGCTGGGCGGTCGCCAGGCCGAGTCCGGATGCGCCGCCGGTGACCGCCACACTGCTGCCCTGGAGATCCATCGTGTCCTCGATCCTCACGCCGGGCCCGTGACTGCCCCGAGCCTTTGCCCCCTAACCTATTCAGGGCAGCAGGACGACGCGAGAGGAAGCCCATGGACGCCGACGATTTCGCCCACGTGTTGCAAACAGTGCGCAGCTTCGTCCGGAACGAGGTCGTGCCCGCTGAGGCCGAGATCGAGGAGGCGGACGAGATCCCCGAGCGACTGCGTCGGCAGGCCGCCGCGATGGGGCTGTTCGGCTACGCGCTGCCGGAGGAGTTCGGTGGGCTTGGTTTCTCGATGAGCGAGGAAGTGGCACTGGCCATGGAGCTCGGGTACGCCAGCCCCGCCTTCCGCTCGATGGTCGGCACGAACAACGGCATCGCCGGGCAGGTGCTCGTCAACTTCGGCACTCGGGAGCAACAGCAGCGCTACCTGCCGGGCATCGCTGCCGGCGAGCTCATCACGTCGTTCGCACTCACCGAGCCCGAGGCCGGCTCGGACCCGAGTGGGATGCGCACCAAGGCAATTCGTGACGGGGACAACTACCGGATCACCGGGCAGAAGCGCTTTATCACCAATGCCCCCGAGGCCGATGTGCTCATGGTCTTTGCCCGCACCAACGACGACGACTTCGGAACCAAAGGCATCTCGGTCTTCGCGGTCGACACTACGCTGGCCGGGGTCGCCGTCGGCCCGTCGGACCGCAAGATGGGTCAGCGGGGTGCGCACACCGCCGAGGTCTACCTCAACGACGTGTCCGTGCCCGCGGATGCCCTCATCGGTGGAGTCGAAGGGGAGGGGTTCGCGGCCGCGATGCGGTCACTGGCCAAGGGCCGGTTGCACATCGCCGCAGTCGCAGTGGGGCTGGCCGGGCGGCTGCTCGAGGAGAGCATCACGGCAGCCAAGGAGACCCGCCAGGGCGGGGAGTCGATCGGCCGGTTCCAGCTCGTGCAAGCCATGCTCGCCGAGTCACAGGCCGAGTGGTATGCCGGGCGCGCGATGGTCGTCGAGGCGGCCCGCGCCTACGACGACGGCTCGGACCGGCGGCTGGCACCCTCGTGCGCGAAGCTCTTCTGCACCGAGATGGTCGACCGGGTCGCTGATCGTGCCGTGCAGATCCACGGCGGTGCCGGCTACATCCACGGGGTGGCCGTCGAACGCTTCTACCGGGACGCCCGGCTCTTCCGGCTCTACGAGGGCACCAGTGAGATCCAGAAGGCAATCATCGCGAAACAGCTTCTCGCCACGAAGTGAAGGGCATTCGATGACTGAGCAGACGGCAACCGAGCCGGCAGTGTTGGTGACCGATGCGGGACCCGTGCGGGTGGTGTCGATCAACCGACCACAACGACGCAACTCGCTCGACCTGCCCGACCGGCGCGTGCTGATCGCCGCCCTGGAGGCGGCATACCTCGACGAAAGCTGTCGCGCCGTCGTGCTCGCCGGCGAAGGCAAAGTCTTCTGCGCCGGTGGCGACATCGCGTCGATGACCTCCGACCCGGAGATGGCGACCATCCGGCTCAACGTCGTCGCTCAGCTCACCCGACTGCTCGTGCGTGGCCCGAAACCGGTCGTAGCCGCCGTGCAAGGCGGGGCTTTCGGGCTGGGGTTGTCGCTGGCCATGGCGTGCGATCACGTCGTCAGCGCGGATGGCGCCACATACGTGTGCTCGTTCGGCAAGGTTGGCCTCGCCCCGGACACCGGGTTGAGCTGGACGCTCGCCCAACGTGTCGGCCGCACCCGGGCCAAAGGACTCGTGCTCAGTGCCCGGGCAGTCGGCACCGCCGAGGCGTTGTCGATGGGGCTGATCGACGAGGTCGTCCCGCCGGATCAGTTGCGGGACATCGCGATCGACCGCGCCGCGCAGTTGGGTGGCTACTCGTTGACGACGATCGCCGCCACCAAGGCCCTGTTCGCTGAGCCCGACCACGACCTCGATGCCATGCTCGCGGCCGAGACCCGCACCCAGCTGGCTGTCTTCGCCGGAGAGGACTTCGCCGAAGGGCAGGCAGCGTTCCTCGGCAAACGCAGCCCGGACTTCACCGCCCCGGCCCCGCCGCCGCCGTGGTGGTGACCGCCGGGTCTGACGGCCTGGCCGTCAGCTGACCAGGCCGGCGAGGCGCTCGCGGATCAGCTGCTCGGCCTCGGTGACGATCCGCTCGACCAGCTCGGCGACAGTGGGGATGTCGTGGATGATCCCCTGCACCTGCCCGACGGTCCAGATGCCGGCGTCCGGGTCACCGGACGTGTAGACTGTGCGCCCCCGTGACCCGGCGACCAGCTCTCGGATGTCCTCGAATCCGCCACCGTCGGAGAGGATCTGCACGACCTCACGACTCACAGCGTTCTGGGCGACCCGGGCGGTGTTGTGCAGGGTGCGGAAGACCAGCTCGGTCTCACGCTCGGACGCATCGACGATGCGCTGCTTGATCGCCTCATGCACCGGGGCCTCCTGCGTGCACATGAACCGGGTGCCCATGTTGACTCCGTCGGCGCCGAGCACCAACGCCGCGACCAGGCCCCGGGCGTCGGCGAAACCACCACTGGCGATCATCGGGATGGTCAGTTGCTCGGCTGCAGCGGGGATCAGCACCAGCCCCGGCACATCGTCCTCGCCCGGGTGACCGGCGCACTCGAAGCCGTCGATGCTGACGGCCGTGACCCCGACCGCTTGGGCCTTGACCGCGTGCCGCACACTCGTGCACTTGTGCACGACTTTGATCCCGTGCTCGCGGAAGAACGGCATGTGTGGCTCAGGCGATGAGCCGGCCGTCTCGACGATGGTGATGCCCGCCTCGGCGATGGCGTGCCGATACTCGTCGTAGGGCGGCGGGGTGATTGCCGGCAGGATCGTCAGATTGACCCCGAACGGCTGGTCGGTGAGCTCCCGGCACCGGGCGATCTCGGCAGTGAGCGCCTCCGGTGTCGGCTGGGTCAGCGCGGTGAGGAAGCCCAGCGCCCCGGCGTTGGCCACCGGTGCGACCAGGTCAGCCGTTCCCACCCACTGCATGCCGCCCTGCGCGATCGGATGACGCACCCCGAAAGTCTCGGTGAATCGCGTGGTGAGCATGCGTCCGTCCTTTCGTCGTGTCCCCGGCTGCTGAGCCCGGTATGCCGGTCCCGCCACGTCCACGGTATCTCGGTGCTGGCGGCGTGAGCGATCCAGCTTGGTGGCCCACTCTGATGACCCACGCCGGTGATCCGGCCCCGCGCCGTGCGCGCGGGCGTCGGAGCGCGGCATACCGCCGGCGCCCGGCATACCCTTGTCGTCGTTGCGGATACAGTCGGGGCCATGCCCGATGACCTGCGCGCCCCGGTGACCTGGACTCCGGCCGGCGATTCCAGCAACCACTACGAGGACATTCGCTACGAGACCAGTGGCGACGGCATCGCCAAGATCACCATCTGCCGTCCGGAGGTGCGCAACGCCTTCCGCCCCCAGACCATCATCGAGATCTCCCAGGCACTCACCGAGGCTCGTGAAGACAGCTCGGTCGGCGTGGTCATCCTCACCGGTGAAGGCCCGGACGCTTTCTGCTCCGGCGGCGACCAGCGGGTGCGCGGCGACACCGGCTACCTCACCGAGCCCGGGCAGGCCGGAGCGGTCGGGCGGTTCCACGTCACCGACCTGCACGTGCAGATGCGCCGGATGCCGAAACCGTTGGTCGCGATGGTGGCTGGCTACGCCATCGGTGGCGGGCATGTGCTGCATCTGGTCTGCGATCTGACGATCGCTGCCGACAACGCGCGGTTTGGGCAGGTCGGCCCGAAGGTCGGCTCCTTTGACGGCGGCTTCGGGGCCAACGTGCTCGTCGATCTCGTCGGCCCGAAGAAGGCCAAAGAGATCTGGTTCCTCTGCCGGCAGTATTCGGCGGACGAGGCATTGTCGATGGGCCTGGTCAACACGGTCGTGCCGTTGGCCCAGCTGGAGGCCGAGACTGTCGCCTGGTGCCGCGAGATGCTGCGCATGTCGCCGTTCGCGCTGCGGCTGATGAAGGCGTCTTTCCACGCCTCCGAGGACGGATACGCCGGCATCCAGCAGCTCGCTCACGACGCCAACCTGCTTTTCTACGCCAGCGACGAGGCCAAGGAGGGCCGCGAAGCTTTCAAAGCCAAGCGCCGCCCCGAGTTCGAGAAGTTCCCGCGCCGTCCGTGAGCCTATCCGTGCCCGTGAAACGACTGCCGCAGAGCCCGCCCAGGGCCCTGCGGCAGTAACGTCGTCGGGTCGGTGAGCGCCTACTTGACCAGACTGGTCTTGGCGTCCAGCCACAGGAAGGCGTGCGGCGGCTTGTAGTTCTTGGCTCTGGGCCCGACAATCACGCCCAGGCGGCGCCTTCCGGTATATCCGTTGTATCCGTAGTCGCCGATTCGTTGTTGAATCTGGCGCAGCAACTCGTATGATCGATCCTGGTCAGTAGCGATTTCCAGCTCGTCGATCATACTGTCGAGCTCGGGGTCCGCGATTCGGCCGAAGTTCCGTGGCCCGCCAGTGCGGTAGCCCCGAATGAGTGGCGAGATCGGGCTGCCGCCGAAGGAGAGAGTGCTGATGTAGCACAGCCCCGCCACCCAGTCATTGCCCTTGAGTTGATCCATGATGGCCGGGACCTGAGTGATTTCCATCCGGATGCCGAATTGCTTGAACTGGGATTGCAGGGCGAGAGCGATCGTCTCCGAATCCGGCTGTTGCGGATAGGTGAGGACTGGGAAGGTCAGCTCGTTGCCGCTCGGCAGATACCAGTGGTCGTCCTTCTTCGTGCAGCCGGCCGCGGTCAGCAGGTCCTCGGCTTCGTTCAGGTCGGTCTTCCAGATATCTATGGCATACGGGAGTTTGGGGTCGAAGAACGAGTAGGAAGGTTCGAAGATCCCTTTGAAGACCTCGTCGGCGATCTGCTCATAGTCAAAGACCCGCAGAATCGCCTTGCGGACTCGGGCGTCCTTGAAGACCTCCTTCTCCTGATTCATGTAGAAGCAGAAGCTTGGTCCGGCCGCTTCGGCCAGGACGAAGGTGGCATCCGTGCCCTTGGTGAGCTGTTCAGCTGTTTGTGTCGGGGGGTATATGCAGATGTCAATCTCGTTGTTGAGCACTGCTTTGACGCGGGCTCCTTCGTCGTCCACGAAAGATATCTTGATTCCGTCCAGCGGCGTTTCACCGCCCCAATACTCGGGATCTGCGACCAACTCCATTCCCGTGTCCGTCAGTGAAGTCGGGATGTAGGGGCCGGTGAACATCTTGGCGTCGAGGAGCTTGTCGGGGTCGTCGTTGGTGGCCAGATAGGCGTCCAGGTCGAAGATGATGAAATACGCCTCGTCGGCAAGGATGTTCCGCATCGCGGGACACGGCTTGGATGTGCGGATGAGGACCTTGTTCGATGCGCTGGCTTCAATGGAGGCGCCGGGTAGAACTGCCTGGATCGGTTTGGACCCTTGGAGATCGTGGGTCATCACCTTGGCGAGTGCCGCGGCATCGAGCATTTTGCCGTTCTGGAATCTGACGCCATCTTTGAGTGTTAGCTCCCAGGTGAGATCGTCGATGCTTGTGGCATCTTCGAGAATCCAGTCTGTCGGGTTGCCATCCGGTTGGGGGCGCAACAACAACTCCGCGTAGGCGAACTCGTTTCCGGAGTAACCGGCTTTGGCTGGGATGAGATTCTTGATCGCGAATCCGGTGGCCACTCGAAGGATGTTCTCGCCGGTTTGGCCGTCTCCGTTCTCACCGGGTTTGGCGCCGACCGCAGGTGTTTCGGTGTTCGCGGTCTTGTCGGTGGTGCAGCCGGCGATGGTTAGGGCTGCCGCTGAACCGGCCAGGCCCACGCCGACCAAAAACCCGCGACGAGTTGTGGTGAGGGAATAGATTGAATTGTCCATGCGCGTCCTTCCAGTCCAAGGAGGCAGGACAACTCGCTCTGGAGCTAGCCCGCTTATCCTCGTAAGTGGCTTGGCTTTACGACTAGGGCGACCAGACTAGAGACGGGCTCATTACTGTTGCGGGACAGTGTCGGAATCGCACCGAACTTCGCCTAGGCGTAAACGCTTGGGAGGAACTCCCAAGCAATGGAACTTTACCATTTCTGCAGGTCAAAGACAAGGCCCTAGAAGTGGAAGGCAAGTCGTGTCGCCTGATCAATTTTCAGCAAAGTGGAGCCGAAACTGCTCGTGAGCTCTGTGAGCGTTGTGGTTCGTGAAAACAGTTCCAGGTCCTGGGGCAGTCACCCGGTGTCGGGATAGAACCATAGGGTGCTTTGCGTCACGATGCTGACGCCGGCGTTTATCAACAGGAGCAGGCCGCTGCTGACGAGGAGGGCTCCGAGGCAGCCCATGATCAGGTGATGTCGTCGTCGCCACCAGATGTCGAAGGCCTGGGCGGCTCGATGATGCATGCGCAGTAGACCCGCGGCAACCAGCACGTATAGAGCAAGCTGACTGAGTAGGCTCCAGACGGTCAGGGAGACGACCTGGTCGATGAATCCGGATTCAGCCAGGTTGATTGCGATTAGGGCTATGAATGCGGGATCTGGGACTTGAGAAACTGCGACCAGGGTTCCGGCCATGAAAAGAAAGCGAAAACTGTTGCCCTTGCCGGACATGGCGGTGGATGGTTCGGCTGCTCGGTTGCCTCGTATCTGCATGGCTCCGATGATTGTCAGCCCGATACCTGCCGAGCATTGCAGTCCGAGCCAGAACCATGGAGGAAGCATGGCCAGCCAATGGAGGGTCGCGCTCAGCAGCTGAACTCCTGCCGCCTCGAGAGCAAGCCCGAGCAGCACGGTGGCCGTCCACATCCCGAGGCCGAGGCCCATGATGGCCACGCGGGTAGGACGCCGGGTCAATGCTGCTGCCGCGACGAAGCCTCCGAACGGGTCGAATCCTACGATTCCCAGCAGCACGGATGAGGCAAGCAACTCAGAAGACATGGGGCCTCCCGTGGGCAGGTTTCGAAGCTGAACGATAGGATTAGTCGTGGTGTTCAGAACGCTTTACTCGGCCGTTTGCCTATCGGGCAATATCGGTGTTTCCGCAGTCACTGGTCGCAGCTCCGCGATCCATGTGGGATATCGCTGGCATAGCTCAGAGCGCGTATGCCCTGTATCGCGACTGCCCCGAACGGTAGCCCGACCAGAGCCACGGTGATGAGTGCGTCGAGTGGGTTTGGCGCCATCACATTCAGGCTCGTCGCAAGCGCGACCACGAAAACGCAGCAGCACAGGCTGAGCATGCTGGACAGGGTCGACAACCGAAGCCGAGACACCGCGCGCCGGTCGAGTAGGTAGCCCACCCCCACGAGTGCGATACACACGCCGATCCCGGCGCGGGCTATCACATCAAGCAGGGAGACGATGACGGCGAAGGCACCTTGTCCGGTCTCGCCGCTGATCAGCTGCCAGCCGATGCCGTTGATCGCGAAGACCAGGCCGAGTGCGGCAGTGGCGCGAACGGCGGCTCGCGTGTGCAGCGTTTCCAGGTAGAAGGGCGCAAGCTCGTGCACGGTGCCGAAGTCGGCTACGGCGCGGTGACGGGCAGCCGTCCTGCCGAGGCCCGATGCGGCGTACGCCTCGGCGCTGTCGACAAGGTGGTCCCGGACTTCTTGAACCGTTGAGCCGGCGATTCGCCTGCGGGTGCGGACCGTTCCGCGGACAGTGATGGCCCGGGCGAAATCCTGCAGGTAAGCCTCGATCGGGTCTTCAGGCCGATCGGGGCGGGCCTGGCTCATGTGCCCAGCGCCGCTGCGACCGTCCGGCTGAGATCGGTCCAGCGTCGCCGCTGCCGCGCCAATTCGCGCCGGCCGGAACTGGTCAGGCTGTACGTGCGGCGCCGCCTGCCATCGACAACGGACCACTCGCTGGTGATCCAGCCGGCCCGCTCCAGCCTGTGCAGCGCCGGGTACAGCGTTCCACTGGGCACGTCGAGTCGGGCGTCACCGCGCCGGGTGATCTCTTCAGCGATCGCGTACCCGTGCCGGGGGTGGTCTTCCAGACTGGCCAGCACGAAACCGTCTAGGTGGCCGCGCAATAGGTCGGCCCGAACGGTTCTCGAGTCGCCGGAGCCGGGTGTCATGCATAGACAATCTACCTATAGAGCACATAGGGTGCAAGTAATAAGTAGGCTGTCTACTAGTAGGAGTGTTGTTATGTCCAGCCTGGCTGGATGGGTGCAGCGGCACCGGTTGCTCGTGCTGGCCGGGTGGCTCCTGGTGCTGGCGGTGGGAGTCATCGCCGCGCCACGCGCGGTGGACCGGCTCACGTTTGACGAAGCCCTGCCCGGCAAGCCCGGGTATGAGACAAGCAAGCGGATCGTTGACTCCTACGGCACTGGTGGGTCAGTGCCACCCATCGTGCTGCTGGCCCAGGGGCCGGGGGCGGGCACCGTGGTCGCCCGAGCTGCCGAGCAGGCTCGCTCCGCCGTGCCCGGCACGGATGTGGTGACGCCGATTTCGGCGGCTCCCGAGCTAGTTTCGTCGGACGGCACGCAAGCAATGGCGTTGGTATTCCCTCCCTTGGAACCGGGCTACGACCCGTACGAGACCAGTCGCCCGCAGGTGGACCAGATCGCCCGGCTGACTGGCTCCAAGGATGTCCAGGTCCGGGCGCTCGACTACGGGCTTCTCGCGGAAGGAGCTTCTGAAAGCGAGGATCGAGGTCTGCTGGTCGAGGTGGCGATCGGCGCGATTGGGGCGCTCGTCGTTCTGCTCTTGGTGTTCTCATCGGTGTTGGCGATCGCCCCGCTCGTGGTCGCTGCGGTGTCGATCCTGGCTACCTTCCTTGCCCTCCTCGGCTTGACCTACCTCACCGATATCTCCTACATCGTGCAGTTCCTGGTGGCTCTCATCGGCTTGGGCGTTGCGATCGACTACTCGCTTCTTGTGGCGATGCGTTGGCGCGAGGAGCTAGCGAACGGATACCCCAACGAACAGGCCATCGATCGGTCCATGCGCACCGCGGGCCACAGCGTGCTGGTCAGCGGCCTGACGGTGGCGGCTTCGCTCGCGGTACTCATCGCGATACCCGTTCCGTTCCTGCGCAGCATCGGGTTAGGGGCGATGCTCATCCCGTTGCTGAGCGTTGCAGTGGCGCTGACGATGCTGCCCGCTGCGCTCAGCGTCGGAGGACCTCGTCTGCTGTGGCCGCGACGCATGGCGGCATCGCCGCGCAGCCGGCTGTGGTCGTCGATTGCCCGAGCCACGTTGCGCCGGCGCTGGTCGAGCGCCGCCGCGGCCACCGTTGTCCTTCTTGCGCTGGCGTGGCCAGCGACCAGCCTGCGGCTGGGATCACCGCCTGTGACCGCGGTCGCCACCAGCAGCGACGCACAGCTGATCACCGATGCGGCACAGGCGGGTCTCCCATTAGGCGCATTCCGTCCGATCGAGGTACTCGTCGAGGGCGCACGGGCCACTGATGTGGTGAATCGCCTCGATGCCGACATCGCTGGTGCGCAGATTCTCACGATGGGCCACAACGATCAGTCCGGCATCGTCAGGCTCCTCATACTCACTCACCAGGACCCGACGACTGAGGTCAGCACTGAGATTCTTGATGAGCTCCGATCCGAGCCTGGCCTCCAGGTGGGTGGGACGCCGGCCCTGGATGCCGACTTCGTCACCGCGACCTACCGGGACGGCGCCTGGGCATTGCTGCTCGTAGTTGTCGCCACGTTCGGTCTCTTGGCGCGAGGGCTTCGGTCTTTGTGGCTTCCGGTGAAAGCACTCGTGCTCAATGTGCTGTCGATCGCGGCCGCCTATGGAATCACCGCGCTGATCTGGCAGCAGGGATACGGCGCAGAGGCTGTGTTCGACGTGATCCCTACCGGCGTGGTGGCCACCTGGGTGCCGATCACTGCCCTGGCCTTCTTGTTCGGGCTATCGATGGACTACGAGGTATTCATTCTCGCGCGGATGCGGGAGTCCTACGATCAGCAGGGCGACACTGACACCGCTGTCATCGAGGGCATTGCCGACACCGGCCGACTGGTCAGCTCCGGGGCGGCCATTCTGGTGTTCGCCTTCGTGGCTTTGGCGACGGTGCCTACCGTCGAGGTGAAGATCCTGGCGACCACCCTGGCCCTCGGCATCGCGATCGATGCGCTGATCGTGCGAGGCATTTTGGCCCCGGCCTTGGTGGGATTGTTCGGCTCGTTGAACTGGGTGCTGCCACGGTGGTTGGCTCGAATCACTGGGGCGCAGCCAAGCTGAGTCCTGGGCGAGCATGCTTGCGCCCGTGTGATGCTGGGCTCGGCGCCCGTCTCGTGGTTGCGTGACCACACCCGTTGACAGGCAGGCGGCGAAGGCATCACGGAGGCTCGATCTCCGGGCTGGCCGCCATCACTGCACCGGTATGCCGGACTCGTTGCGCCAATTCAGTGGGCTGCACGACCTCGACGGGAACCCCGAGTTGGGCGATGACCATCACCGGCCAGTCCAGCCGGTCGAGCGTGATGCGCCATATCGCCCCCGTGCCGTCGTCGCTGACCTCACCCCAGCCATCGACGCACCGGCGCAGCTCTGCTGCCGCACAATCGAACCTGACTTCGACAGCGTGCCGGCGTGGCCGGTTGCGGCGTCCGGCCCGGACGTACTCCAACGCCGAGCCACCGGGAATCTGCCGCAGCTGGAACCGGTTCCCCGGCGTCGCCACGTCGGCGATGCGATCGAGCCGGAACGTACGCCAGTCCTGCCGGTCCAGATCGAAAGCGACCAGATACCAGCGCTGTGCGTAGCTCACTAACTGGTGCGGCTCCACCCGGCGTTCGGTTCGCTCACCGCCCTTGGCTACATAACTGAACCGTGCGCGTTCCCGGTCTCGGCAACACCCAGCCAGGGTCGACAGGGTTTCCGCGTCGATGCTTGGCAGCCGTCGAGGCGGGCCCGGATCGGTGATGCGTGCCAGCGCGTCCATGCGATGCCGCAGTTGGGCCGGCAGCATGGCCACCACCTTGGTCAGGGCCCGTACCGCAGCATCGCCGTCGCCGTCCAGAACCGATGCCGTCGAGCCGCGCAGCCCGATGGCGATTGCCACGGCCTCGTCGTTGTCCAGCAGCAGTGGGGGCAGCGCTCGCCCGCCCCGTAACTGATACCCGCCGGCGACGCCCCGTACGGCGTCGACGTCGTACCCGAGGTCGCGCAGCCGGTCCACGTCACGGCGCAGGGTTCGTTCGCTGACGCCCAGCCGCGACGCCAGTTCGGCTCCGGGCCAGTACCGATGAGTCTGCAACAAGGACAACAACGACAACATGCGCGCGCTGGTGGACATGCTTGCAAGCTAACCCGTATTCAGGTCAGTAAACGTCCGCAAGGCTCTCTAGCGTCGTGGCCATGAACTCCACACCGAGTGCAGTGGCCGCGCGCACAACCACCGGCCCAGCCATCGAAACCCGTGACTTGACCAAGGCTTTTACCACCAGAGCCGGACGAAGCACGGTGGTCACGACCGCCGTCGACAATCTGAATCTGGATGTCGCACCAGGAGAACTGGTAGCGCTGCTCGGGCCGAACGGCGCTGGTAAGTCCACCACTCTCAAGATGGTGACCACGCTGCTGAGCCCTTCCTCCGGCACTGTCCGGCTGCATGGCATCGACGTGGCGCGCCAACCCCAGCGGGCACGCAGCCTGTTCGGCTTCGTCGGGCAGGGCAATGGTGCCGGTCGCCTGCAATACGGTCGGGACGAAGTCATCGGACAGGCTGAGGCGCACGGTATGCGGCCCAAACAAGCCCGAGCCCGCGCCGATGAACTGATCGAGGCACTGAACCTCACGGACTTCGCACGTCGTCCCATCGAGCAGCTCTCCGGTGGCCAACGCCGTCGCTTCGACATCGCCATTGGCCTGGTCAATCGTCCACAACTGTTGTTCTTGGACGAGCCTTCGACCGGACTGGACCCGCAGAATCGCGCGCATCTGCAGACGTTGGTACGTGACCTGCACGTCGCCACCGGATCCACCATCGTGCTGACCACGCACTACCTGGACGAGGCCGACGCCTTGTCCCAACGCGTGGTCATCATCGACCACGGTCGGATCATTGCCGATGACACAGCAGCTGCCCTGAAGGACGGGATCGGTGACCTGGTAAGCGTCCGTGTCGCTGATGCGCGCCGGGTTGCCGACGAGCTGAGGCGCAGCCAGGAGTTCCGGCAAAACAACCACGGTTTCCCAGAGGCTGTCGATGCCGGTCAGACTGCACACGAGCACCATGGCAGCCACTCCGTGCCGGTCAATGAGCTCATCGCGGACGCCGATGCGGTGCACGTGCGCACCGCCAATGGGCCTGTCGTTGCAATCAGATTGCTCGATCGATTGCGCTCAGCAGGCCATCACGTCACCGGGCTTGAAGTGAGCCGGCCGTCGCTGGATGACGTTTTCCTGCACTTGACCGGTCGCAGCCTGCGAGAAAACACGGAGACGAACGGTGCGATCGATCCCGGCGGCACCGGCCACATAGCCCAGGTCCCGGAGACCAGCCAGGACAGTGCAACCACTTCGGAGGCAACAGCATGAGCATGATTCCAGCCAGCACCCAGACCTGCGCCGTCGACACCCGAACGACGCCGTGGCCCGTGACACTGCTTCGCGACACTGGCATCGTCTTCACTCGTGAACTGCGCCCGCTGCTGCGCTCGCCCTTCCAGATGATCATTTCGGTGGCCCAGCCGCTGGTGTTCCTGGCTTTGTTCGCGCCCCTGCTGCCCGGCGGAGCAACTGCTCAGACGCTGCAGTGGTTCGTGCCCGGCATGGTGGCGATGGCATGCCTGACCGCGGCCACCATGACCGGCTCCAACCTCATGCTGGAGATGCAAACCGGTTCGCACGAAAGGCTTCTGGTATCCCCGCTGTCTCGCTCGGCCTTGCTGCTGGGCCGGGCGTTCAAGGAGGTGGTGCCGGTGGTGGCCCAGGCCCTCGTGCTGGTGGCGATCAGCTGGCCCTTCGGACTAGTGGTGAACCCGATGGGAATCGCCACCGCGATCGTGATGCTGTCGTTGTTCAGTGTCGGCGTCGGGGCGTTGTCGTTCGCCCTTGGCCTGGCCAGCAAGAGGCAGGACTGGGTGTTCTGGACCGTCCAGCAGACGCTGCTGTTCCCCGTGCTGTTGTCTGCTGGGGTGCTCTTGCCGTTGGACGGCGCACCAGGGTGGCTCCGCGTTGTGTCCCAGGCGAATCCGCTAACTCATGTGGTCAACGCATCGCGGGAGCTGTTCGCGGGCAACTACCCGGCGGATGCTGTGCTCGCCGGATTCGGAGCAGCGGTCGCGTTACTCGGGGTCGGTCTGGCCGTTGGCATCCGCGCTATGCGGAGGGCCGACTGACAGCAGCAAGCCCCGGTCGATCCTCGGCACGGGACGCGATTGCTGAGCAAGCCTCAGGACTGCCGCCCCAGGTCACGAACGGCGCTGCCCTCGCGCAACGCACGGTCCGGCGACGATCGCCATCAAAGCGTGGACATCCCCGATCACGACACCTTCGCGTACCAATGGTGCCGCGGCGTGACCGCTCAGTCGGAGTCGCCCGGCACGAGCTTGAACCACCCGCCCGCGAATAGCCCGAGAATGCCGGGGTGCTCCTCGTGGAAGACCAACTCGACCGGGTGACCGGGCCGGGCATGGACGCGCATGGGAGCCACGTCGTTGCCGCCGTGCACCTCGACAATGTGGAAGCCGGGCTCCATCTCGAACTCGGTGACTTCACCCGAGCTCAACTGGCCGAGGGACCGCCCGTCGACGCGCACGTCGTGCCCGGCCATCCGCTCAGGCGCGACGTGTCCCATGTGGATCCGCAGCGTGACCGACATGATGCCTTCTCTCGAATCGCGAGGGCCTGGCTGCCCTCTGATCCCAGAGTGGTCGGCGCAGCCGGAGGCGTCAACGGCTGCGATGCTTGCTGTGAGCAAACAATCAGTCGTTCGATCACGCCGAGCGAGCCCGCTGGACTGCTTCGGTAGCGTGACCAAGTGATCTGGAGCGTCCTCGGATTCAGTGCGTTGGCCGTGGCCGGGCTCCTGGGTGTGACCATTGTGGTCGCTGCGCGGGTGGGCAAGGTCGCTGTCGTCGACGTCACCTGGGGTCTGCTGTTCGTGGCCGTGGGTTGGGTCAGCTGGTGGGCTGGGGCGCACGGTTCGCGCGGCCTGTTGCTCGCCGTGCTGGTGACGCTCTGGGGTGGCCGGCTTGCCTGGCACTTGGCCCGCCGGTCCCGGGGACACGGCGAGGATCCCCGTTACGTGCGTCTGTTGCAGGATGCCCCGCCGGGGCGCACGCTCTGGTATGCCGTGCCGCGAGTCTTCGTGGTGCAGGGCCTGTTGGCCTGGTTCGTCGCGTTGCCCGTGCAAGTAACCGCGCTCGACCGGGGTCAGATCGGTTGGCTCGGTTGGCTGGGCACCGCGGTGGTGCTTGGCGGACTGCTGCTCGAATCGGTGGCCGACGCGCAGCTGGCCGCTTTCAAGGCCGACCCCCGCCACCGCGGCCAGGTCATGCAGCACGGCGTCTGGTCGTGGTCGCGGCATCCCAACTACTTCGGTGACGCCGTCGTGTGGTGGGGGGTCTGGCTGGTGTCGGCCGAAGCCTGGCCGGGCGGCCTGACCGTCTTGTCACCGGTGCTGATGACCTATCTGCTCGTGCGGGTCAGTGGGGTGGCGCTGCTCGAACGGTCGATGTCGGGCCGCCCCGGCTGGGCCGAGTATGCCGCGCGCACCAGCAGTTTCGTGCCGCGTCCGCCCCGGCGGGGCCGGGCTGGCCAGCGGTAGCCATGTCGCGGCCGCGCGCGCCTGGGCATCCGCTTGGTCAACCTGTGTTTTCCGGAGTCGTGATTGGTGCCGTCGCAGGGGCTGGTGTGGCGACCGGGTCGGTGGTCGCCGGTGCTGTCTGACCCGCGGCCGTCTCGCTGGCGGTCGCCGCCCCCAGGGCGGTCGACTGGCTTGTAGCGGCGGGTTCGGGAGGGAAGGTGTTGGTCTCGGATTGGTCGAGCAGCGAGGAGTAGTCCCACGGATTCAGCGGGCCCTGCCCGAGCTCACCGTCCGGCAGCGGCACGTCGACCGGGGTCCCGTTGCGCAGGAACTGCACCCGGTCGATCCCGTTCAGCGAGGTCAGGGTGAGCACCACCTGGCCGACCGCCCGAGTCAATTGCGCGGAAGGGGGGTCGGCGCGCCCACTCCACGAGACCAGGGCGGTGCCGCCGTCGATCCCGACCAACGTGAGCACATTGGCCGGCCCGAGAGAGTTGCTCAGCCCAGCGGCCCGGGCGGGCCCGTCCGGGCCATAGACCAGCGCCCGCAACAGCCGAGCAGCCTGGACCTTCGGCCCGGCGACCGCTCGGCTGATTGTCACCCGTTTGAGCGTCCGGTTCCCCGTGACGTAGTAGACATCGAGCGGCTGCTGGCTCGGCCGGGCAGTGGTCGGTGTCATTGAGGGCTCGGCCGTGGCGAGTAGCGAATACGGCACGGCCTCGCTCGGGACATAGATCGCGTGACCGGAGTCGGGGACCCCGCATCCACTGGCTCCGAGGGCCGACAGCAACCCCACGGCGGCCAGGACGGCGAGGCCTCGCGTATGCCGGGTGGTCATCGGACCGGCTCCACCGGTACGGCGTCGAGTTCCTCGCGTTCGGTGGACCGGTGCTCGGAGCTCGCCGGCAACTCGAGCCGGAAGCAGGCCCCTCCATGTCGGCTCGAAGTCGCGGTCACTGATCCGCCGTGGGCGCTGGCGATCTCGCGGACGATGGCCAGCCCGAGGCCGCTGCCCTTGGGGCCGGAGCGGGCGCTGGGTCCGCGGACGAACCGCTCGAAGATCCGGTCCCGTTCGGCGCTCGGCACGCCGGCACCGGCGTCGTGCACCTCGAAGCGCACCGAATCGTCCACCCGGCGCACCTGGAGCTCGCACACCCCACCGGCGTGCCGGTCGGCGTTGTCCAGCAGGTTGACCAGCGCGCGCGACAACGTGCGTTTGTCGCCGAGCAGGCGCATGTCGTCGCCGGCCGGATCGGTCACGAGGAGTTGCTCAGCACGGCCGGTCGACAGCAGGGTATGCCGCGCCAGCTCGACCGGGTCGATGTCGTCATAGGCGGAACGTGGCACACCGGCATCGATCCGGCCGAGCTCGAGCAGATCCTCGAGGGTGCGTTCCAGCCGGCCGACTTCCCCGGAGATCAGGTCGAGGGCGGTGCGGGTGCGTTCGGACAGTTCGTCGCGCCGGTTCTCCATGACGTGAACGCTGGCTCGCAAGGTCATCAGAGGTGACCGCAGCTCGTGCGCTACATCGGCGGTGAAGCGGGCGTCGCGTTGAATCCGCTCATGCAGCGCGACGACCATCGAGTTGAACGACTCGACGATCGGTCGCAGATCCGGGTCGTCACTAGCCGGCAGCCGGGATTGCATCTCACCGGCACTCACCCGGCGGGTCACCTGCGCCACCTGCTCGAGTGGGCGCAGCACTCGCCGCGCGACGGCCAGCCCGAAACCCGCGCCCAACAGCGCGCCGACCACCGCGAAGGTGACGAGCACGCGCCGCAAGGTGGCCAATGTCCCGCTGAGCTCGGACACCCGGACGATTTCGTAGAACTGGGCATCGGCAGCCACGAGCGGCACTCCGACGACCAGTGCCGGTTCGCCGCCGATCCGGGCCCAGGCCATGGTGGTCCGCCCGGCGGTCACCCCTTCGGTCACTGATGTGGGCAACCCCGTCGCCCCTTGGGTGAACGATGTGCCGTACCACCGGTCACCGGTGCCGACGAGCAACTCGACCCCAGGCGGTGGATTGGTCGAGTCGAGGGTGTCCTTGATGTCGACCGCAGGTGAACGCAGACTCTGCGAGAGGTATGCCGCGTCAGCGAAGGTCTGGCTCAGGGCGGTGCGCTCTCGCTCGGAGATGAGGAACTGCCGGGAGGTGACGAAAGCGCCGAGCGACACGACGATCGACACGATGAGGGTGGCCAGAGCCGACAGCACAGCTACGCCGATCCGCAGGCCCGGCCGGTGCGGTCGTGATGCGGTCGTGTTCAACGCACGTCCAACCGGTAGCCCATCCCGCGCACCGTGACGACCAGCTGGGGATTGCCCGGATCGAGCTCGACCTTGGTCCGGAGCCGGCGAATGTGGACGTCGACGACCCGTTCGTCACCGAAATAGCCGCGCTCCCAGACCCGCCCGAGCAGCACTTGACGCGACAACACGCGCCCGGGTGGGGACGCCAGTTCGGCCAGCAGCCGATACTCGGTCACGGTCAACGGCAGTGGGTCGTCGCCACGACGCACCATCCCGGCCCCTGGGTCGAGCACCAGAGGCCCGTCGAGAGAGTCGAGGACGATGGCCTCGTGATCGGTGGTTGGCGTGGCGGATCGTTGAGCGCCCTGGGCGCGTCGGCGCAGCGCGTTGAGCCGGGCTGCGACCACCTCCACCTGGAACGGCTTGGTCACGTAGTCGTCGGCGCCGGCCTCCAAGGCCCGGACGATGTCGGCGGCCGCATCGAGGGCGCTGACCACGATGATCGGCGCGTCGGTATAGGTGCGGGCCTGGGTGATGAACGCGAATCCGTCGAGGCCACCGAGCAAGAGGTCGACGAGCATGACCTCCGGATCGGTCTTGCCCAGCAGCACGAGCCCGGCCTCGGCGCTGGGAGCTTCGGCGACGGCATACCCGAGATCTTCCAAGGCGAGTTTCAACGAAGTGCGGATGCCGTCGTCGTCCTCGACCAAGAGCACGGAAACCGCCATCAGACCATCTTGCCATCTCTCGGCCGGCCTGCCGTCGCCAAGCGTCATACAACCGCAACGCTAGTGCCGGGCGAAGGCAATACCGGGCGAGCAGACTCATCTGTGGCGTGAGAGGAGTGGATATGTGGGACACCACGAGGGAGTCCGTCTGTGGCTTCGACGTGGTGAAGAGAATGGCTGGTTGTTGCGGCGTGCGTGTCACGTTCGATGACGAGCGGGTGGTCTTAGCCGTCGGGCCGGACGATGCAGACGCCCCCGTCGTGGGCCGGGTCCGTGCCGAGCTGCTGCAGAGCGGCGCGGTCCGACTGGACGTGCAGGCGATGCCGCCGCTGCTGGCCAATCTCGACGGGCAGACCTGCTTGGTGCCCCGTTCACCCGCACAGTTCGCCGAGTTCCTCCTCTGGCCCGGTGACTGGCTGCTCCTGCTCACGCCACATGCGTTCGCCGGACGAGTACGCGGCATCCGTGACCTCGTCCACGGCGTCGGAGCACGGTGCTCCAACGCCCGGCCGCACCGGCTGTTGTCGGTGCTCGTGCCGCGGTGGCCCGGGGCAGCGGGCGTCCTGCTGACTCGCACGGCGCCCGTCGATCCGTCCCTCGTCCGGTCCAAGCCCGAGCGAGGTCTCCAGGAGGTCGTCACAGAGCCGCTGTTGCACGCGGTCTGAGCCGGGGCCAGCGACCTCCCATGGCACCGGGGCCGGACACTTCGCAGTCCGACCCCGGTGTTCCCGGGCGTTCCCGCTTCACCCGTCGAGTAAGAGCTTGACTGTTGGCGCCCCGCACGCCCCACCCGTCGAGAAAGCGCTTGACTGTTGGCGCCCCGCAAGCCCCACCCGTCGAGTAAGCGCTTGACTGTTCAGAAATATCGCAAGATAGGCCGGCAGCTGCGGGAAAACTGCACAATGGTGCGCCAATTGTCCGGGCGGTCGCGGCGCCCCTAGCGTCCTCGCCAGACCGGGCGGCGTTTCTCAGCGAAGGCCCGGGCGCCTTCTGTGGCGTCTTCCGAGTTGCGGACCGGGACGCTGATCTCGCGGACCCGGGTGAACTGCTCATCCTGGTGCCAGTCGATGCTGTCCCGCAGGATGCGCTTCGAGGCGCGCACCGCCAGGGGGCCGTTGGCAGCGATCGTGCCGGCCAGCTCCCGGGCACCCTCGAGCGCATCCCCAGGTGCGGTGAGTCGATTGACCAGCCCCACGGCATACGCTCGCTCGGCGGGCACGTGGGTGCCGGTCAGGCCCCACTCCATGGCGATCGGCAACGGAATGCGCTGGGCCAGCCGCACCAGACCACCCCCGGCCGCCACCAGGCCACGGGTCACCTCCGGCAGCCCGAAGCGGGCGTTCTCGGCGGCGACGATGAGGTCGCATGCCAGGGCGACCTCGAACCCGCCGGCCAGCGCGAATCCCTCGACCGCCGCCACCAGCGGCTTGTCCGGTGGTCGCTCGACGATGCCGGCGAAGCCCCGCTCGCGTAGGACCGGCACCTGGCCGGCCAGGAACGCCTTGAGGTCCATGCCGGCGCAGAAGGTGCCGCCGGCGCCGGTGATCACTGCGCACCCGAGGGCGGGGTCGTCGTCGAGCCGGTCCAGGGCGGCCGAGATGCCTTCGGCAACCCCGACATCGATCGCGTTGCGGGCCTCGGGGCGGTTGATCGTGATGACGAGCACGCCGTCGTCGGCGTGGGTGTCGATGGGTGCGTCCACATCCCCTCCTCTGGGTTGGGTCGCAGTATGCCGCGCATCCGGGGCGCGCGGCACACCGGTCGGCGGGGTGGACCGCAGTAACGAGCGCCGTTCGCGCCCGACGACCTGGCCAAGGTCCGATGGCACTCGGTGTCACGGTTGGGGGGCATTGGTGATCGTCCGAGAGGGGCCGGAAACGGTCGTTTCCGGTCGATCTCCGGCGGTGGAAGGATGTGCACCATGACCACGCCACAGTCGGCCAACGACAAGGTAATCGTCTGGCTGTTAACCGTGCTCGTGGTCGACGTGCCTGTCGGTTGGATCGCCAGCTGGGCCCAAGACCGCTGGTGGCTCTACCTGCTGCTTGTTCTCTTCGTCGTCCTGATCCTCGCCACCCTGCCCGGTGGCTTCTTCAGCCGAGACCGCTATGGACCCACTCTGCTCGGCCGGATCGCTGCCGCAGTCGTCCTGACTTTTTACCTGCTACTCAGCCCCTATCTGGCCAGCGATCAAGAACTCATCCCAGCCTTGGCCAGCGTGGGTCTTATCTGGCTCGCCGCCACCTTTCTGACCTGGCGATCACTACGCGCCGAAATCCCACTACACGTGGTAGCAATGGGTTTCGCGGGCCTGCTCTTTGGGGTTGAGGTCTTGTTGTCGGGGGTAGGGTTCCTGCGCGTTAGTGAGAGCGTGTTCGGAGTCGCGGTATTGCTGCTCGGGGTCGCGGGCTTGTTGTTGGGGGTTGGGCTCCTGCGCGTTGGTGAGAGCGTGTTCGGGGTTGCGGTGTTGCTGCTCGGGGTCGCGGTTTTGTTGTTGGGGGTTGGGCTCCTGCGTGATGTGAAGACACTGCGCGGGGTCGCTGGCCTTCTGTGCGGGGTCGTGATCCTGTTCGCGGGGGTCGGGTTCCTGCGTGATGGGAATACCGTGTTCGGGATTGCCAGCTTGCTGTGCGGCGTCGCGTTCTTTTTGCTAGGGGTCGCGGTCCTGGGTATTGGGAAGTCCTTGTTTGGGGTCGTTGGCTTGCTGTTTGGGGCGTTGGTTCCATTGCTGGGCGTCATGCTCCTGCGCGCTGGGAGCAACTTGGGTATGATCGCGGTTCTGCTAGTCGAGGCCGCTATCGTCTTTCTGGGGGTGTCAGTACTGCTGAGCGAGGTCACGCCCCTCAACAGTGAGTCTTCGCAGACCACGGGGATCGGGTCTCGGCTGCATGCCTGGCAGGAACGCCTGGTGCGCCGTGACGACACCGACGACAATCTCTAGCAGCCGTTATCGGCTCGGTGGTCGACGACAAAGCAGAAGACGGTCACGACCTCGGGAGCTGTCGCCGGCCGGGCCGAGTGGCTGTGGGTGTCGAGGCCGCATCGCCGGAATGGTCCTGGGCGAATCGTGATGCAGTGGCCCCCGCTGATTCGCTTCACGTTGCGCAGCGAGCGGCCAGCCGCCGGGGCGGATTGGTGGGCCGGGGTCGGGTCAGCGGGGTGGCAGCGAGCAGGCACTCGCGCCGATCGTGCGCTGGACGAGCGCGAAGACGACCATGCCGAAGGCCAGGACCCCACGCATCGGCACTGCCGGACCCAAGGCCAGCATGAAAGCTGCCACGATCACGTGCGCGCCGGCGAGTGCGGCGCAGGGAGATGCGGCTGACCGGCCGGAGCGGGACGGCAGATAGGTGGCGAGCGCGGCGGCACCGAGGAGTGCGGTGGCACCGAGCAGCCAGGCCCAAGCCGGGTCTCCGACGGTCGTCGGCCCGGCAGCCGAGCGATAGACAAGGTAGAGCAGCGGCGCCCCGATCATCACGGCGACGAGATGCCGCAGACCCCAGCGGGACATCCATCCGCGCCCGGTCCGGGTTGCCGAGCCCGCAGCATCCGGAACCAGCGAGCCGACGACTTCGGTCGCGTCGGCTCGTCGAATGCGGTCGGTGAGCCCCGCCAGATCCGGCGGCGGCTGGGGTCGGGTCGGCCGTGGCTCGGTCATCAGCCGGTCAGCGGCGGAAGAAGGAGAACCCGCCCGAGGGAGCGCCGGTCCCGGTCTGGGCGCGGCAGCTGCACTGTTGTGACTTCGGGACGCGGGCAAGCACGGCGTCGACGTGCATGCCGCAGCCGCTCCACGTCGTCTTGCCGCAGGAGGAGCAGCGTGCCGGACTACACATCGAGGGGACCTCCAGTGTCGGTGGGTGAGGGGTTCATCCTCGCATATACCCCTGGGGGTATGCAAGGTGCCAGGTCCACCAGGCCAGAGCAGACTCGCCCCGAGGGAGTCCTGCAGCTACTCCCGCCAGCCCTCCATGACGACGTTCTTGCCCACGTCGACCCGGAAACCGAACTCGATCAACGCCTCCGCGCCGGGCTGGATAGTCAGCTCCCAGCGCACTTCGCCGAGATCGGTGATCTCCTGCGGAGCAGGGGAGTGCGACACGTCGCGCACGACGATGTCGGCCGACTTCGAGACCGGGATCTGATCAAGCACCGTCACCGTCGCTGCCCCTGGAGTGTGATTGCCGACAGTGGTCCGATAGCGCACTTCGTGGCGGCGGGTGCTGCCGACGACGGCCTTGCCAGCCTTGCGGGAGACGAGCTTGCGCTCGACCCGGATCCGGTCATCGACCCCGAGTGCGAGCTCAAGCTCCTCACCTGGCGCCCAGGTCTCCAAGTCGGTCGAGCCGACGAACTCCTGCCCATGGAAGAGCGCCGCCCGTCCGGCTGGCAGGGTGTGCTCGCTGTCATTGCTCGCGACCACCCGCAGCAGTGCCCCATCGTCACGCACTGGCGCCACGACGTAGTCGAGCCGCGCCGGCATACCGAACGAGGCAATGAGCATGTTGTGGCCGGTCCCGTCCGGCGGGATCGCGGTCGGCTGCTGGGCCGAGTAGGTCGCTGCGGTGAGCCCGTGCTCCACGGCAGCGGTTGCGGTGGCCATCGGCTCGGCGCTCCCCCAGACCTCGTCGGTTGCCTGTTGTGCTGCGGCAAGCTCTGGCATGCCGCCTGGGGCGGCAGCACCGTATGCCGCGCCACGGCCGCGGACCGCCGGCCGAGGCGGACGATCACGCAGGAACCAGGGGTTGAGCTCGGGCAGTTCCACCAAGCCGGTGGGCCGCGCCGTCGACAGGCGCACCTCGCACGGAGGCCAGTTCTCACCGCTGTGCTGGCTGACCGAGGCGAACCAGTCGATGGAAAGCCGCTCGTCAGCCAGGCGGATGTCGTAACGCGGGGTCCACGAGGCGCCGGGGACGAGATAGCCGGCGTCGAAGGCGACTGCTCCAGAGCCCCGCACGTCGATGGTCACGGTCATCGTGTCGGGCCCGTGTTCCGTGACGCTTGCCAGCTCCCGCTCGGTGCGCTGCTGCTCATCGGCAAGCTGCGTGTCTTCGTCGTCGAGCTGTCGTCTCCGGTCGAGGCCGGCTTGCACCTGCTGACCGACGTAGTCGGTGACTGGTCCGAGCGCAGCCGGCTCGGTGTGACCTTGGGCCAGTGCTTTGGCGAAGGTTCTGCCCGCATGCGAGCCGAGCGAATCCAGGAGGGTGAGCTCGGCATCGATGACTCGCCGGGCGTCGGCCAGCTCGCCACGCCGCCGGGCCAGGTTGCGCAACTGCTCGCGCAACTCAGCCTCAGGGCCCGTGCCTCGCGCCTGGTGGCTCGTCGCGACATCGACCCCCTGGATCGTCGCATCACCCCGGCCGGTCACCCGCACCGACTCCGGATCGAGGCCGAGGGGTAGTCCGCCAAGAGTCACGCGGTGTGCGCCTGGCCCTTCCGGATGGTCACCGAGGGTTGCGGTGCCGCGGCGGGTCACCCGCGCTTGGCCGGGATACACGGTCACCGAGACGATTGGTGCATCCAGCGGTATGCGGGCGGGTTCTGTCATGGAGTCACGGTACGTCACCCGTATGACACGGCGACCATCGACGCCGGGCGCACTGGTCGGGACATCTGCACTGCTGCGACGTCGGGACACAGGACGGCACGGGCACAACGAGCCGCACTGCGCGGCGCCCGCGCCCACGGCATACCCTTGCCCGTGTGCGGCACCCCGAGACCTTCGCGTTCAACGGCTTGCCCGGGCCGCGTGCGGGGTCACCGACGCGAGCGCACGGGTCGATCCGGCGCACGACCAGCCTGACGCTGACCCGGCCCGACGGCGCCGAGGGGCCGATCGAGGTGTGGGGCCGGGCGCGTGACCTGCACACCGACGCGGCCGGTGGCACCCACGTGCTCGCGCACGGCCTCGCGCACCTGCGGGTCGACGATGGCACGGTCACCTACCTGACCACCGCTCCGGTGCGCCCGAGCACGAGCCGGCTGGTGGGGCGGCCGGCGTTGGTCGGCTGGCGCTCGGCACTCTGGCGGGAGCTGCGCGACGATGTCGAGACCGGCTCAGCCCTGCATCTGCTGCTCGACGACCTGCCCGGCGGGATGATCGTCGGCGGGTTCACCCGCAGGCGGGCGCTGGCCGCCCAAACCGGTGGTCCGGTCGAGCAACCGGGACGGCGCCTCGGGGTATGCGCGGGCTGGGCGGTCGACTCGCGGGCAGCCCGGATACTCGCCGACACCGGACGGCCACCTCCGCCGGTCACCCCCATCGCGCCGTCGCTCGTACCCGACGACGACCCGGTCGCCTGGCACACCCAGCCGGAGCTGCCGCTCTGGGGGCTGACCCGGAAACGGCGTATCGACGTGCACCCGCAGCCGGACGGGACCGTGCACGTCGATGCGATGTTCCGTGACAGCTTCCGCGACGGTGATGGTCACGAGAAGGTGCTCCACGAATTCGCTATCACCAGCACGACACCCCCGATGGGCCCGGAGCCTTCGGCCGAGAGCGCTGGTTCCGGTGAGCCGACGATCGGTGCCCTCGTGCCGGAGCCGTTCGTGCTGCCGCACCTGGAGTGCCCGGTCGCCGTCGACAGCGCTCAACTGCTTGTGGGTATGCCGTTTGCCGAGTTGCGTGACCGGGTTTCGGTTGCGTTGTACGGGCCGTCGAGCTGCACCCATCTCAATGACCTGGCTCGCTCGCTCGCCGACGTGCCGGCGCTGCTGGCGGCCCTGGGCCACCGTCGTCGCGCCTGATCGCCTGCGGTGCGCAGACCGATGGCTCAGCTCGCGGAGCTCGGCATACGTCCGCGCGTCGGCGCCGGTGGTGATCACGATGTCCTCGGGGTGCTCCGCCGCAGCACGGTCCAGGAGCTCGTGGAGCATCTGGGCCGGCGCGGTCATGCACCCATCACCCCGGGCGCCGCTGCAGAGGCGATACACGGTTAGGACGTGGCGACACGACCCGCCGACCGGAGCACCCGGAGCGCCTCGATGGTGACCCAGGGGTTGGGCTTGCCTCCGCGGACCGGGCCCCAGGAGACCCAGTCGTGACCGGAGGCCCCCGGTGTCGTGCCCTTGGCGCGCGAGGCGCTCGCGGGCCAGTATCCCGACTCCAGCCGGAGGCTCTCCAGTACGTCGAGTGCTCGCTCGGCCCGCTCGTCGCCCGCTAGATCGAGGTCGGCGAGGACGCGCAGGCCGGCGAGCAGATCGTAGTGCCAGTAGGCCGGGAAATGCACCTGCGCCCAGTCGGGACGGACCACGTTGTCGCTGTACCGGCGGTAGATCAGTCCGCGGCCCAGCAGGGTGTCGGCAGCCCTTCGCGCCGCGGTGAGGACCGCTCCTCGGCGACCGCCGGAGGCCGCAGCGAGCCCACGGGCCGGCAGCCAGGTCTCGATCACCGAAGATTGGGCGGCGTCGTGCCGCATGTCGCAGTTCCACCCGCCGTCGGGCCACTGCCACCGGCGCAGCAGGTCGGAGATCCGGGCGCACCGGTCGTCCGCGAACCCGAGCCGGGTGACGGCGTACAGCGTAGCGCCGTGGACCGAGGCGTGCACCCGGTGCCGGCCGGCGACCACGGGGATCGCGGCGCCCGCGTCCGACCGTTTGGCGCCGGCGCGGACGCCTAGGTCGTGGTCCCGGATGAACCGGTCCCTCAGGCGGGCGTCCAGCAGCTGGTCGATCATCGGCGCCAGCCGGGTGTCGCCGGGTGGGTAGCCGAGGTCGGCGAGCGAGAGCGTAGCCCAGTGCGCTCCCTGCCAGTTGAAGTACGTCCCGCCCTTGATCGTGGCCGGGCCTTTGCGCAGCGCGGTGGCGCGCGGGGAGTCACGGACCGCGTCGGCCAGCCGGCGCCGGTGACGGGTCTCCGGATCCTCGTCGAGGAGGTCGCGGTGTACCTTCCACCGGACGCAGACGTCGTCGGCGGCCAGCAGGTCGTCGATCACGGTCGGCATGCCCCAAGCCTGTCCTAGGGGACGTGGCGTGAAAACCCCAGCCGCCCGCCGCCAGTGCCTGCCGCCCGTTGGGGCTGGCGGCGGCCCGCACCTCGCCCGGCGCGGGAACGGTGCTGGCGCACGTCTTGCCGAGGCTGTGCGTGGCGACGGTCCTGAGCTCGTGCCCGGCGGTGGCCAGGGCGGTGCGTGCCGTCGCGTGGAGACTCTCCTCCGCCACGACGATGCCCGGGCGATCCGCCGTGGCGCGAACGACGTCGGGATCTGCTCGCTGTGGAGCTTCGGCACCTCGACCGCCTCCTGGAGTGAGAGGCCGAAGTCGACGTGCGCGAGGAACACCTGCAGCGTCCACTGGTCCTGCTGGTCACCGCCTGGAGTACCGAGTGCGAGGTAGCCGCGTCCGTCCCGCTCGACGATCGTGGGGCTGAGCGTCGTGCGTGGCCGCTTTCCCGGCGACAGCGCGTTCGGGTGGAGTTCGTCGAACCAGACCATCTGCCCGCACCGAAGCCGCCACCGCGGCTGCCGTCATCGGCAAGGGCGGCAGCGCCGGGATAGAACGGTCACCTTGCGCCCGCACCGGCCGTTCCAGGGGCCAGTGCAGGGCGGACTTCGCGGCGGGGCTAGTCGCTGTTGAGGGCCGCGACACCGTCTCTGCTATATCCGTCGACTGGTGGCGCGAATGCCATCGTGGCACCGGCGCTCAAGCTCATCGGCCAGGGTGGTCACGTCGGCTTCTTGCAGCGGGCCCACCCACTCCATGTCGGGTTGGATCGTCACCACCGGCGCTTGGTTGCACGGGTACAGGCAGCCGGTTTGTGTGATGAGGACATTGGAGTCGAGCATGTCTCGCGCGTGAAGCTCGGTGCCCAGCTTGGCCAGGATGTCGGCAGCTCCTTTGGCGTTGCACCGCGGACCTCGGCACACCAACACGTGATGACGAACTGCCGGGACGTTTTCCCAGGTGGCTGAGGTGAGTGAATCGTCGGGTTGCAATACTCGGGCCCCTGCTCGTGAAGGTAGCTCGGTGGGGACTCCCTGGGACGCGCGTGTCGTGTACCAGATCTCCAGTTCGGTGTCCGGACGATGCGCCAACCACCAGCGGGCAACGCGTCCTAGCCACGAGGTGGGCAAGCGATCACTCAGGTTGACGGGGACGAGGTGGACCTGCCGGACACCCGTGGCCGAGAGGTAGTCCAGCTGTTCTATGAGCCCGACGCCGCTGCCCTGGAGCGTGGCAGCGGCGGCGCCGATCCGGGCGGCAGCCTCGCTGAACTCGGGCCACGAATAGGAATCGGCCAGACTCAGGGTCGCCAGGAGCGTGACGCTTTCGCTCATTGTCTGCCCCCGCTCAGCCGGATGTGAGGATACCTCGTCGTTGGTCCGGTCATCTTGTGGCTCCTGCTGATGGGCTAATGTGAAATTGACAGAATACAGAAACGTAGAAAGAATAGGTCTTCGAATATTCTAGCATAATCCCGAAAGGGCCAGTCTGTGTGCGCCCTAGCCGTCAAAGGTGTCCCGGCTGGTGGCCAGGTGTTTCGGATAGAGAAGCAATGCGCAGGATGTTTGGGCAATGCTCCAAGTGGTTGCCGGCACTTAAGTTACGCCTTGGTCGTGGATACTCTTGCGGTTGTCCTGATTCCCGGTGTCGTCGGTTTCGTGAGTGTGGCCGGTCTGCTCTGCTCCGTGGCGGGCCAGCGTTGGCGTCGACGCTGCACCGGTCGCTGTCGTGCACTCCCGGCTGCAGGCGCTACGGGTGCTACGGCTGCTGCGGGCGTTGGCCGTGATCGGTGCGGGCGCTGCGAGCGTTCGGGGTGTCCGCCTGGCCGGGCAATAGACTCAGCCGCATGCGAAGCGACGTGATCGTTGTTGGAGCCGGGCTCAGCGGGTTGACGGCTGCCCAGGAATTGGTCAAGCTCGGCAAGACCGTTGAGATAGTGGAATCTCAAACCCGAGTCGGTGGTCGAGTTGCCACCGACCTCGTGGACGGGTTTCGTTGCGATGTTGGTTTCCAATTGCTCAATCCTCGGTATCCGGCGGCTCGACATTGGCTGGACCTGCCTGCGCTGGATCTGCATCATTACGGGCGTGGGGTTGCGCTCCGGCGCGCCGAGGGGGTGAGAATCGTCGCCGACCCGACGCGGCATCCTAGACGTATAAAAGGATTGTTCGCCGACACTTTCTCGGCTTCCGACATGACTGCGGCTTGGCGTTGGATGCGTGACACGGACGTCGCCGGCGAGTCTGCCGCGGACGTGCTCGACCGGGCCGGTTTCTCCCCCCAGCTCCAGCTGATCATCGAGCGTTTCCTCGCCGGTGTCGTGCTCGACCCTGCGCTGCATAGCGACGCTGCCTTCGTGCGCAGTCTGGTGGGCTACTTCGTCATGGGGTCCCCAGGCATCCCCGCCCAAGGCATGACGGCGATCGCCGAACAACTGGCAACCCCCATCCGTGGCCACATCACTGTGGGAGTGTCGGTGACCTCGATGACCCGCAGCTCGGACACCTGGCATCTCGAACTCAGCGACGGATCAGAACGTCATGCCGATCGGGTCATCCTCGCTGCCGGGCCCTGGAAGAACGCGGAACTACGCGGTGCGCCGACTCCGGAAGCCTTGGGGCTGACGACGTGGTGGATCGCCGCCCCGAGCGCACCTAGCACCCACAAGTTCCTGTACTTGGACCTGAGGGAGCGGCCGCAACTGACCAACGCCTCGGTGGTCAGCAACGTGAGCCCGTCATACGCGCCGGCAGGCCAACACCTGCTCCAAGCGACCGCCATCGGTGCTCATGGCCTGAGCGATGCTGAAGCGATCACCGCCACCGCCGATCTTATGCAGGCCGACCCCAGCCAATGGCGGCTCCTTACCCGCCATGACGTGCCCCAATCCCTGCCGAGGATCCCACCCGGTGGGCAGACGACGACCCCCGCCGGTCCCGGGCTGGTCATCGCCGGAGATCACCACCACGCCTCCATCCAAGGCGCGATGTCGTCCGGCGCAGACGCTGCCCGCCGAGCAGCTCAATGATCGAATTCGAGTTCAGCCTGCGCTGCCCCCAGCCAGCGCGAGAGACCTGGGCGAAACTGGTCGATGTCGACCGGCATACCCATGCCGTGCCGCTGACCCGACTCCGACCCGCCGGGGTGACCATGGCGGCCGGTCTCGAGTTCGTGGCGGAGACCAGGCTCGGCCCGTGGCGCCTACTCGACCGGATGCGGGTCGAGCAGGCCCAGCCTCCGGGCTCCACCACCGCAGGCACGCTGGTCATCGCCAAACTGCGTCCATTCCGCGGCCGGATCATCGCTCACGTCACGCCCGGGGCCGACGCATCGACGCTGACCTGGACGCAGCAGGTCGCCACTCGGCTGCCCGCTCCGATTCGCGCCGTCGCAGCGACACCGATCCGTTGGGGCTACCGCACTTCCGTGCAGCGGATCGTCGCCGGCTAGGACACCGGAGCATCGGCCCAGGCGAGCCGAGATCGCGCGTCGAACGCGCCGGAGAGTCACGAGGGTCGTGTGGGCGTAGCGTGACGCTGTGCCCAGCGAGCCCGACACGTCCGTCGCAGCCCACGCTCGTGGCGGCACGCTGCTGCACGAGGTCGTCGCGACGGTCGAGCAGGTCGCAGCCACTCCGTCGCGAAACGCCAAGATCGACCGGTTGGCCGAGTTGCTCGCTGGGTTGGGGCCCGGTGAGATCGGGCCGGTCGTCGGGCTGCTCACCGGGGCACCACGCCAAGGCCGGACCGGAGTCGGCTGGCGGACCATCGCCGACGTGAGTTCACCGGGTGCCGCCAAAGCCTCGCTCACCGTGCTCGAGGTTGACCACGCCATCAGCGGGCTGGCCGCAGCCGGCGGTGCCGGGTCGGGTGCGACACGGCAGGAGATCCTGGACAGCTTGCTGTGGCGGGCGACCGAGCCCGAGCAACGGCTGCTCGTCGGGGTGTTGCTCGGTGAGGTACGGATGGGTGCGTTGGCCGGCATCCTCACCGACGCCGTGGCGCGGGCGGCCGGGCTACCGGTGGCCAGCGTGCGCCGAGCGGTCATGCTCAGCGGGTCGCTGGGGCAGATGGCGACGCTGGCGTTGACCGGCGATGACCTCACCGCGGTCGGGCTGCGGGTCGGCACCCCGGTGCTGCCGATGCTGGCGGCGACGGCGCGGTCGGTCGCCGATGCGGTCGCCCTGGCCGGCCGGTCGTCGGTGGAGGTCAAGCTCGACGGGGCACGGATCCAGGTGCACCGTGACGGTGGGCCCGGCGGCACGGTGCGGGTCTTCACCCGCAGCCTGGCCGACATCACGGATCGAGTGCCCGAATTGGTCGAGATCGTGGGCCGATTCCCGGGTGGCTCGTTCATCCTCGACGGGGAGACCTTGGCCTTGGACGAGGACGGCGCACCCCGAGCGTTCCAAGACACGATGAGCCGCCTCGGGGCCACGGTGGCCCGAGAACAGCTCCTTCGGCCGTGGTTCTTCGACGTGTTGCACGCCCACGGCCGCGACCTCGTCGACGAGCCACTCGAGGCGCGCCGGGCGATCTTGACGGACCTCGTCGGTGACTATGCCATTGAGGCCATCGAAACCAGCGACCCGATTGCCGCAGAAGAGTTCTCCCGGTCGGCACTCGCCGCCGGCCATGAAGGTGTCGTCGTCAAGGGCTTGACGGCGGCATACGTGGCCGGCCGTCGTGGCAAACAGTGGCTCAAGGTCAAGCCGGTGCATACCGTCGACCTGGTCGTGCTCGCCGCCGAGTGGGGCTCGGGTCGGCGCACCGGGTGGCTGTCGAACCTGCATCTCGGGGCCCGGGATCTGTCGGTGCCGCTCGACCAGCCGGGTGGACTGATCATGGTGGGCAAGACCTTCAAGGGCCTCACTGACGAGCTATTGCATTGGCAGACCGAGCAATTGGTGCAGCGGCAGATCCGCAGCACTCGGCATGTCGTCTATGTGCGACCTGAACTCGTCGTCGAGATCGCGATCGACGGCGTGCAACGCTCGACCCGGTATCCCGGTGGCCTCGCCTTGCGCTTCGCTCGGGTGAAGCGCTACCGCGATGACAAGAGAGCCCAGGACGCCGACTCGATCGAGAGCCTGCGGGCCATGCTCTGACCGGGATCCACGAGCGCCGGCCGCGGCTACGCAAGCACGTGTCCGGGCACCGTTCAGCCGAACAGCCGGCCGTCAGGGCCGTCGATGCGCACCCGGTCGTGCCCAGGCTGCTCACCGAGGTCGACCGTCACCTCGAGCCACTCGGGCGAGCCGGCATGGGCAGTCTCGAGAGCCTCGGTGGGTGTGCAGCGGTAGCGCATTCGGGTCGTGCTCAGCTCCAGCGTCTCACGGTGCGCCCGGACCAGCCACGGGTGCCGGCGCCGTAGTGCGATCAACTCACGCAGCTGAGCGTGCATGCCCCAGCCCGCGGGATCGAGCTCGTCCAGGTCGTCCGGGGTGGCCGGGAAGGCCGGTCGCACAGCGTCATCGCCACCGACCCGTTCTTCCTTGACCCCGCGCCAGCCGCGTTCGTCGCCGTAGTAGATCGACGGCATACCCGCGACGGTCAACAACACGGCATGCGCGACGAGCGAGCCGTCCAGCCCCACCCGGCTGGCGATCCGAGTCACATCGTGGTTGCCGGCAAAGGTCTGCGGCAGGAAGCTCTCGAGGAAGCCTTCGTGGCGTTTGAGTGCCCAGTCGAGCTCGAAGAGATTGCGGTCGACCAGACTGCTCCACAACGCTTTCCACAACTCGTACTGGGTCACCGTCGAGAGCCCGCCGTCCTGCACCGTGGCCGCGTAGTCGCCGTGGATGACCTCCCCGAGCAGCACGGCTGCGGGATGGGCCGCCCGCACCCGGTCGATGACCGAGCGCCAGTGCCGCCGGTCGATGGCGTATGCCGCGTCGAGGCGCCATCCGGCGACGCCGCGGTCCAGCCAGTGGGTCATCACGTCGACGACGAGGTCCTGCGCTGCTTGGCGCGACAAGTCGAGCTCGACCAGGTGGTCGTGCCCCTCGAAGACCGCCGGACGGGGCGACGGACCGGACCAGTCGATCCGGAAGTGTTGGGCGGCAAACGAATCCGGGCCTTCCCGCAATGCCTGCAGATAGAGCGGATGCCGGTGGCTCACGTGGTTGAAGACCCCGTCGAGCATGATGCCGACGCCGCGTGCATTCGACTGCTCGATGAGGTGATCCAGGTCGGCGTCGGTGCCCAGTCGCCGGTCCACGTGCCAGTGGTCCAGGGTGTCGTAGCCATGACTGGTCGACTCGAAGACCGGCCCGAGCAGCAGCCCGTTGACGCCCAACTCGACGGCGTAGTCGAGCCAACCGGTCAGGCGCTGGAGACCGTCACCGGGCGGGTTCAGCTGGTCGCTGTGTTCACTATGCCCAGCTTGCCCAGCTTGCCCAGCGTTTGCGTGGTCGCGGATCGGCGCCCCGGCAAAGCCGAGCGGGTAGACGTGCCACCAGATGGCGTGGTCGAGGTTCATGCCGTCCCTTACTGAGTCGCACTCACTAACTTGTTGAGTGTAACTCAATAACGCTAGTCTTGTCACGTGACTGAGTCCGACGCCACGGTTGAAGCAGCTTCGGTTCCGGCGGGTTCAGCTGCGGTAGCCACCGCCACGCCGGCCACCGGCACACCGGCCGTGCGGCGCCGCCTAGCCCCGGAGGCACGGCGCGAATCGATCCTCGCGGCCGCCTCGAGCGCTTTCACCAACACGCCGTACGAGCAGGTGCAGGTGGGTGCGGTTGCCGAGGCGGCTGGTGCCTCGGAGGCCCTGGTCTTCCGCTATTTCGGCACCAAGGCTGGTCTGTATGCCGCAGTCGTCGACGCGGCGATCGCCGAGTTGGCCGCCCGGCGCCGGGCCGCGCTGGACGCCCTACCGGCCGGGGTGCCGGTGCGTGACCGGGTGCAAGCGATCATCGGGGTCTATCTCGACCATGTCGCCGAGGGAGCACTCGGATGGTCGGCGCCATTGCTGGCGCCGGGTGCTGAACCAGAGCCGGTGCGCGCCGTGCGCCGCGCGGCCCGCGACGCGGATGTCGCGGCCTTACGGGCTCTGCTCGGCGTCGGGCCGTGGCTGCGGCACGAGTATGCCGTGCGCGGCAGTCTGGGTTTCCTCGACGCCGTCGGCCAGGAGTGGGTTGCCCGCGGGTGTCTCGACGACGAGCGCGAATCGCTCGTCGCAGCAGCTGTCGGAGCCCTCGAAGGAGCACTCGGCGACTGGGCGACATAGCCCGGAACCATCGACGTCCGGCGCCGGTCGTGCTGTGACGTGCGCGAAACCTTCGTTGGGGCGGCGGGTTTGTGCAAGCCGGTGAGCGGTGGAGCTGATCGACTGGCGTTGAGGCGCCCACCCGCAGACCCTCCCCGGCATACTCTTGGCGCATGCCCGTGCATCTGGTGACCGGCGCGATCCGCAGTGGTAAGAGCCGGTTCGCCGAGCACCTGCTCATCGACGAGCCGGACGTCACGTATGTGGCCCCGCATCTGCCCGGTGACGGTGAGCTCGACCTGGAGTGGGCGCAGCGTGTGGCCCGTCACCGCGCCGCGCGTCCGTCGCACTGGCAGACCATCGAGACGCTCGACGTGGCGCCGCTGGTGCGCCAGGACGGCGGGGCGCTCATCATCGACTGCTTAGGCACCTGGCTCACCGGGCTTGTCGACCGGGCCGGCCTCTGGGAGGACCGGCCGGCCGCCCAACGGCTGCTCGAGCGGGAACGGACCGCGCTGGTCGACGCGGTGACGCAGACCTGCCGCCTCGTCGTCGTCGTGACCAACGAGGTCGGTTGGTCGCTGGTGGCCGATAACCCGGCGGGTCGGTTGTTCCAGGACGAGCTCGGTCGGCTCAACGCGTCGGTCGCCGCCTGCACCGACCTGGTCTATCTCGTCGTCGCGGGGCGGGTCATCGAGCTCGGCCCCAACCAGCGGGTGCCCGCGCAAGATGGCTCCGCGCGCGGCGCAGATGCCGGCAGCGTCGATCAGGGCAGGTCCCAGTGCTAGCGGCCTGGCGGCTGGCTGTCGGCACTTTGACGGCGATATCGGTCGCCGCGCCGGGCACCCTGGATCGACGCACCGCCGGCCGGGCCATGGCGCTGGCGCCGTTGGCGACCCTGCTGTTGGCAGTGGCTCCGCTGCTGGCGTCGTGGGCAGTCGGGCGCGGCGCCCCAGCGCTGCTCGCCGCTACCCTCACGCTGGCCGCTATCACATTGGGCACCAAAGGGATTCACCTCGATGGACTGGTCGACACCTGCGACGGGCTGGCCGTGCCGTTCGACCGGGAACGGTCGCTGGCTGTCATGCGGCAGGGCGACCTCGGACCGGCCGGAGCGACCGCCCTGGTGCTCTCGCTACTCGTGCAGACCGCGGCGCTGACCGTGCTGCTGGAGTCGTGGCCGGGCGCGGTGGCGGCGGCTGTTGCGATCGCGAGCGGGCGGCATACCCTCGTCTGGTCGTGCCGGGACGGTGTGCTGGCCGCGCGCCCCGACGGCCTCGGCGCAGTGGTCGCGGGCAGTGTCCCGTCGGTGGTGGCTGCTGTGTCGTTCGTCGGGCTCGCCGGTGCCTTCGGGGGCCTCCTCTGGTGGTCCGGCGGGGCCTTCCTCGGGGGCGTACTAATCTGCGCCGCAGCGGTGCTCGCCGTCTTGGTGCTCGTCGCCCGGGCCGAGTCGCGGTTCGGTGGTATCACCGGCGACGTTCTCGGAGCCGGAGTCGAGCTCGGCACCACTACCGCGCTGGTCGCCGCCTGCTTCGTGGTGTGAGCGCTGCGTCAACACGAGTCCGGCGCGAGGTCCGGCCCGGGCCGTGCCGCCCTGGGGTTCACTAACCTGCACGAAGCCGCCGCCCTAATGACAGCTTCGTGCAGGTCGCGGAACGATCAGCACGACCAGCGCCGCGAGCCACGAGCGCTGCTAGGTTGAGGCCACGCGCAGAGCTGGTGCGTGACCCGAGCATCGCGTGACCACGCTAAACACCATGGGTATGCCGTGCGCGGCCAACCCTCAGGCAGAACTGAACCGTATCCGCAGCTGAACACACGCATGATCGAACTGCCGTCACGACTGAAAGGGGGACGGGGAGACGGGCCGACACCGGCACCACGCCCCTGACCACCAATGCCCACCCATGACCCAGCAACCTCGCACCCGGCGTTCCTCGCCGACACCATCAGCCGGATCCGGCCCCCCGACCCGGACGCGTATGCCGCGGCCCAGGCACACCAGGATCAACTCACCAAACCACCGGGCTCGATGGGGCAACTGGAGCAACTCGGCTGCCGGTTGGCGGCCATCGCCGGGGTATCGCCCCCGCCGGTCCCCGCGCCATGTGCCGTCGTCGTCTGTGCCGGCGACCACGGGGTGCATGCCCAAGGGGTCTCGCCGTGGCCGCAGGAGGTCACCGTGCAGATGGTGGCCAACGTCGTCGCCGGAGGCGCGGTGGTCAACACGCTGGCCAGACAGGTCGGCGCCCGGGTGACCTGTGTCGACGTCGGGGTGGCCCAGCCGCTGCTGCCGGTGCCGGTGGCCGAGGACGTCGAGTTGGTGAGTCACCGGGTTGCCGACGGCACAGCCGACTTCACCGAAGGGCCGGCGATGACTCGTGACCAAGTGGCGGACGCACTGGTCGTCGGGATCGAAACCGCGACCCGGCTCATCGACGACGGCGTGCGCATGCTCGCGACCGGCGACCTCGGCATCGGCAACACGACGACATCGGCAGCTCTGATCGCCGCCATGACCGGCGCCGATCCGGCTGCAGTGACCGGAGCCGGAGCCGGGAGCCCACCGCCGATGGTGCAGCACAAGATCGCGGTCATCAAAGCAGCGCTCGAGCGGCACCAGCCGAGTCCGCGCGACCCACTCGGAGTGCTGGCCGCAGTCGGTGGGTTGGAGCATGCGGTTCTGGTGGGGTTGATCCTCGGCGGAGCCAGCCGCCGGATTCCGGTGTTGCTCGACGGGGTGATCGCCGGCTCGGCGGCCCTCGTGGCCCGAGCCTTCGCGCCCGATGCCGTCGGCTACCTGATCGCCGGGCACCGCTCAGCCGAGCCGGGCGCCCGGGTGGCACACGATGAGCTCGGGCTGGCTCCCCTGATCGATCTGGGGTTGTGTCTCGGGGAGGGATCGGGTGCGGTGCTGGCGGTGCCCCTGGCCCAGGCAGCGGCTCGGATGCTGCGAGAGGTCGCCACCTTCGAGTCGGCCGGGGTCTCCGGGAGCACCACGGAGCACGACTAGCACGAGAGCACGGTTAGTGGGGTGCACGACTAGCCCGACTAGCAGAGCGACGATCAGCACTCGCCTGATCTGGTCGAATACGCCGACACGCCGCGCCGGATCCACATCCTGGTCGGACGGAACGCGATACAAAGGGTGAGGCCCCACCAAGTATGAGTTGGTGGGGCCTCGATGTCCGCGCCGTGGCGCCGACCGGACCCGTCCAGCGCGTCAGATGCTCCGGTGTCGCCCTACCGGCCCACAGGGGCGGATCCTGATGGATCGGCCCGTGCAGCTGATGGCATCTCGTTTGCCGTCCGGTTCGCCTCCCGCGGGAGGCGCTTGCTAAAAGTTCTACGCCTCTGGTTCGCGAGTCGGCAACCCTTCGGTGCGAGATCCGCGCAACATTCCCAACAACATTCGGTGTGTCGTTTTGTCCGGGCCGGGCATCTCGCGTATAGGCGCCAAACACCACCCGCCCCGGGCGGCCTGATCGGCGGCCTCCGGGGCGGGTGGTCAAGCCTCGTAGTGAAGCCCTATGGTGCAGCGCTACCGGGTCAGCGCGGACCCATCCGGATCGCACCGTCGAGGCGGATCACTTCGCCGTTGAGCATGCCGTTGCCGACGATGTGGGCCACCAGGTCGGCGTACTCTTCCGGGCGTCCGAGCCGGGACGGGTGGGGCACCTGGGCACCGAGGGATGCCCGCTCCTTCTCGCCCAACGTGGCGAGCATCGGCGTCTCGAAGGTGCCCGGGGCGATCGTCACGACCCGGATGAACTTGTCGGCCAGGTCACGCGCTGCCGGCAGGGTGAGCCCGACGAGGCCGGCCTTGCTCGAGGTGTAGGACACCTGACCGATCTGGCCGTCGAAGGCCGCGACACTCGCGGTCATGACAATGACCCCGCGGTCGCCGTCGACAGGCTCGTTCTCCACCATCGCTTCGGCGCAGAGCCGCAGCACATTGAAGGTGCCGATCAGGTTGACCTCGATCACCCGGCGGTAGAGGTCGAGGGGGATGACCCCCTTCTTGCCGATGATCCGGGCCGGCGTGGGAATGCCTGCGCAGTTGACGTTGATCCGCAGCTCGCCCAGCTCCTTGGCCACGGCGACCGCAGCGCGCACGTCGTCCTCGCTCGTGACGTCGCCGGCGCAGAACCGCGCCGCGTCGCCGAGCTCGTCGGCCAGCGCTTGGCCGGGCGAGCCGGGCAGGTCGAGCACGACGACCTTGCCGCCATCGGCGACGATCCGCCGCACGGTCGCCCCGCCGAGCCCGGACCCGCCGCCGGTGACGAGCGCAACGGTGTTTTCGGTGATCTGCATACTGTCAGCCTCTTTCCCTCAATAGCGCTCTGGAGATGACCAGCCGCTGGATCTGGTTGGTGCCTTCGAAGATCTGCGTGACCTTGGCTTCGCGCATGTAGCGCTCGACCGGGTAGTCGCGGGTATAACCGTATCCACCGAACACTTGAACGGCATCAGTGGTGACCTTCATCGCAGCGTCGGTGGCCACGAGCTTGGCGACGGATGCCTCCTTGGAGTAGCTCTTGCCCGCATCCTTGAGGCGCGCGGCGTGCAGATAGGTGGCCCGGGCCGAGGTCACCGCAGCCTCCATATCGGCGAGCAGGAACGCCAGCCCCTGGAACTCGGCGATCGGTCTGCCGAACTGTTGGCGCTCCAGGGCATAGTCGGCTGCGGCGTCCAGCGCGGACTGGGCCAGACCGGTGGCAGCGGCCGCGATGCCCAACCGGCCATTGTCGAGCGCTGCGAGCGCGATCGGCATGCCTTGCCCTTCGGCCCCGATCCGTCGCTCGGCTGCGACCTCGGCGCCGTCGAAGATCACCTGGGCGACCGGGTCGCCGTGCAGGCCCATCTTGTCTTCGGGTGCGCCGAAGGACACTCCTGGGGTGTCCGCAGGCACGAGGAAGCAGCTGATCCCCCGTGGCCCGGCTTCACCGGTCCGCGCGAACGTCGTGTAGTAGTCGGCGTGCCCGGCGTGCGAGATCCAGGCTTTGGTGCCCTCGAGTCGGTATGCCGTGGGCTCGCCACCGTTGCCGCCGGCCCCGATCCGCGTGGCAGCGGTTTGCATGGAACCGACATCGGAGCCGGAGTCGGGCTCGGAGAGGCAGTAGCCACCGAGCCACTGCCCGGAGAGCAGGTCGGGCAGGAACTGTTCCTGCTGAGCGCGGGTGCCGAACGCGGCGACCGGGTAGCACGTGAGTGCGTGCACGCTCACTCCGACCGCTACACTCATCCAGACCTGACCGATCTCCTCGACGACCTGCAGGTAGACCTCGTAGGGCTGGCCGCCGCCACCGACATCCTCGGGGTAGGGCAGCGACAGCAGACCGAGTTCGCCCAGGGTCCGGAACGCTTGCTCGGGAAACCCGCCGTTGCGTTCGAAGCCGTCGACGAGCGGGGCGAGCTCCTTGCGGCATACGTCCCGGGTCATCTCGATGAGTTGGTGGGACTCTTGCGTAGGCATCAGCCTCGTTGCTGGCATGACGGTCAGGATAGTGCCCGGCCGGGGTTGTCGGGCGGGCACGCGGCACCGATGTTCCTGCCGTCAGGGCAGTGACCAGTCGATCGGGTCTCCGCCCTGGGCGGTGAGTAGCTCGTTCGTGGCGCTGAACGGCCGCGAGCCGAAGAAACCGGAGCGGGCCGACAACGGTGACGGGTGGGCGCTCTCGACACAGGCGGTGGCCCCGAGGGCCGGACGGAGATTGCGTGCATCGCGGCCCCAGAGGATCGCCACCAGAGGCCCGCCGCGGGCAGCAAGTGCGTCGATCGCGGCCGCGGTGACCTGCTCCCACCCTTTGCCGCGGTGGCTGCCGGGGGTGCCCGGCGAGACGGTGAGCACTCGGTTCAGCAGGAGCACCCCGCGCTCGGCCCACGGGGTGAGATCGCCGGTGCTCGGTCGAGGCAGCCCCAGATCGGCCTGCATCTCGGTGAAGATGTTGACCAGGCTCGGTGGGAGCGGGTGCACCTGTGGGGCGACGGAGAAACACAACCCGACCGGGTGCCCTGGGGTGGGGTAGGGGTCTTGGCCGACGATGAGCACTCGCACCGCGTCAAGGGGTTGGCTGAAAGCGCGCAGCACGTGCTCTCCTGCGGGCAGGTAGCCGCGCCCGGCAGCCAGCTCATCACGCAGGAAAGCTCCGATCGTGTGGATCTGCGACTCGAGCGGCGCGAGTGCCGGCAGCCACGACGGGTGGACGAGCTCGGTCAACGGTCGGGCACTCACCCGGCCAACCTACGACACGGGCGATACCGGGCGTGGACCGGCGGACCAGCGGATCGGCTCAGATCAAGGCACCTGTGCGCCCGGCAGCTCGACCGGGTCGATGCCGAGCTCGGCGAGCAGGCCACGGACCCGGCGCTTCACCTCGTCGCGGATCGGGCGCACCGCGTCGACCCCGTGCCCGGCCGGGTCGTCGAGGGCCCAGTCGAGGTAGCGCTTGCCTGGGTAGTAGGGGCAGGCGTCCCCGCAACCCATCGTGATCACCACGTCGGAGGCCTCCACGGCCTCGGGGGTGAGGATCTTGGGTCGCTCGGCCGAGATGTCGATCCCGTCCTCGAGCAGCGCGTCGCGCACCGCGGGATTGATCGACTCTGCCGGTGCCGAGCCGGCCGAGTGCACCTCCACCGCGTTTCCGGACAGGTGGCGGGTGTATGCCGCACCCATCTGGGAGCGCCCCGCGTTGTGCACGCAGACGAAGATGACCGAGGGCCGGGCACCGGCCGCGTCGGAGGTGGTCTCGGATGCCATGTCGGGTGTCCTGTCGGAGCTGGTCTGGTATGCCGCGTGGGCGTTCATGTCGGGCGTTGCGCCGGGCGGCGCGAGAGCCCGCGTGAGGTGCCGGGCACAGCATACATAAACGATTGTCGATATGTCCTTGCCGGCGTGGCGGGCGGTTCGGCTGCAAGCGGGCTCCCCTCTGTCGGCTGCGAAGGCTTCGAGATCAGCCGAACCAAACGCACCGCTGTGTTCCGGATCGACGTCGTCGCCACTGGACGCCCTGACGAACCCGATGGCCGGTTGCTGGCCACCGCGCTGGCCCGGGTCTTCCGGGTCGGCACACCGCGGCTGCCCGTCCCCGGGGAGCAGGGAGTGCTCAGCCGTCGGCCTGGGTAGTCGGGCCGGGATCGGTGGGTCCGGCAGGCCAGGCCGCTGTCGGTACGCTGACGACGTGACCGGAGTGACCAAGCCACGCTGGCCTACGGTCGTCTTCGACCTCGACGGAACCCTCGTCGACACCATCGAACTCATCGTCGGCTCCTACCAGATGGCCTTTCGTACCGTGTTGGGGCGAGAGGAGGACGAAGACCGGATCCGCGGCTGGATCGGACGTCCCTTGCGTGCCTGTCTCGAGGAGATCGAGCCCGAACGGGTGGACGAGATGTTCGCGGTCTATGTCGCCTGGAACGAGGCGAACGCACCGCGACTGGCCCGGCCGGTGCCCGGCGTCGCTGGGTTGCTGGCCGATCTGCATCACGCGGGAGCACGTGTCGCCGTCGCCACCTCGAAACGGGCCGGGGCGGCTCAGCTCGTGATCGAGCTGACCGGGCTGGCGGAGTGGCTGCCGGTGGTTGTCACCATGGAGGACACCCTGGTGCACAAACCCGACCCCGCACCGCTGCGGGCAGCAGTGCTGCGAGCCGGTGGTGTGCCGACCGAGGCGGTCTATGTCGGCGATGCCGTCGTCGACATCGAGGCCGCTCGGGCCGGGTATCTGTCGAGCGTGGGCGTGCTCTGGGGTGCCGGCACGCGGACACAGCTGGAGAACGCCGGAGCCGACGTCGTCGTAGACACGGTCCCCAGCTTGCGGCAGCTGCTGCTCCCGGGTGGTGTCGGGTCACCAGAATCGCGTTCAGTGGCAACGACCTTGCGCAGTCACGAAGGCCCTGTTGAGCGATCGCAACCTCATCGTTCACATTCGTCACAGGACCGCCAGGCTGAATGACATCAGCGTAGTTTCCCTCCTATAGTGGTAAGGACGACGGGTCCGGATCGAGCTGGGCCGGTCGTGACCACGACGAATCCCGGAGGATCGATGGCGGAGACGGCACGGCAGGTTGCCGACACGCGAGAGCAGTTGTCCGACCGCGACCGGGAGGTGCTGGCCTTCGAACGCCAGTGGTGGAAGTATGCCGGCGCCAAAGAGCAGGCGATCAAAGAGCTCTTCGACATGAGCACTACCCGCTACTACCAGGTGCTCAATGCGTTGCTGGACAATCCGGCTGCCCTGGAAGCCGATCCGATGCTGGTCAAGCGCCTGCGACGGTTGCGGGCCAGTCGGCAACGCCAGCGCAGCGCCCGACGGCTGGGCCTGACCCCGTAGCCCGATGGACCGCCTGGTCTCGGCACCGGCGCTCAGGGCGGCGCCGTGAGCAGTTGTGTCTTCTGCGCCATCGTCGAGGGTCGGCTACCGGCCGCCGTCGTGCTCGACACCCCGGAGGTATTGGCGTTCTTGGACCGCCGCCCGATCTTCAAGGGGCACACGCTGATCGTGCCGCGTCTGCACCATCACACGATGACCGACCTGCCGGCAGCGCTACTCGCGGTCTTGTTCGAGGCAGCGCAACGTGTTGCCTCGGCGGTTCCACAAGCACTCGGGGCGACCGGGACTTTCGTCGCCGTGAACAACATCGTCAGCCAGTCGGTCCCGCATGTCCACGTCCACGTCGTCCCACGAACGAAGGGCGACGGGCTCCGCGGCTTCTTTTGGCCACGCACGGGGTATGCCGACGACGCCGAGATCCAGGCGTACGCAGATCGGATCGCGTCGGCGATCGGGCGACCTGGCTGATGGCTGGGACCGCACCGAGTCTGCTCCCGCGTCGTGTGCTGGTTTGGGTCCCTCCTCTCGTCGGACGGGTCACCACGGAGATGGTCGGTAGTACGGTGCTACGATCGGGGTGTGTCCCGAGCGAGTCAACCGACCCGCCTGCCGGCGGATGTCTACGAGGCAGCGGTTGCGTTGGCGCCTGCTGCGTCGCGAACGGTTCCTGAGCAGATTGCGCACTGGGCGCGCATCGGTCGAGCTTTGGAGACGTCGCCCCAGGTGAACCACCGGGCGATCGCGCAGGTTCTTGCCGGGGATGGTTCCTACGACGTGCTGGGGGAGCGGGAGCAGGCGGTGGTGCGGGCCAGCTGGGCGGAACGGATGCGGGCTTTGCGCGAGGGTCTGAACTACGAGGCTGAGTTCACAGCCTCCGGCCAGTCGTATTCGGAGGCGGACGCGGACGGGAATGTCGTCGTCCACCGCGGCCGGGACTGATGCCGGTACTGCACCTGCTCGCTGGTCCCAATGGCGCCGGGAAGTCGACCTATGCCCGGGATGTCGTGATCCGAGTGACCGGGCTGCCGTTCATCAACGCGGACGTGATCGCTGCCGAGCGGTGGCCCGACGCACAAGCTGAGAACGCCTACGAAGCTGCTCAGCTTGCGGAGGTCGACCGGCGAGCCCGGATGGCGGCGGGTGAATCGTTCATCACCGAAACGGTGTTCTCCCATCCCAGCAAAGTGGGGCTCTTGGCGGACGCTGCTGCGTTGGGGTACGTGGTTCACCTTCACGTGATCCTGGTGCCGGTCGAGTTGTCCGTGCAGCGTGTGGCGGATCGTGTTGGTCGCGGCGGTCACGCGGTGCCCGAAGCCAAGATCCGGGCGCGCTATGACCGTCTGTGGGAACTGGTGGCGACGGGGATCAGGATCGCGGACGTGACCGAGGTCGTCGACAACAGCAGTGCCAGCGCGCCTTTCCGGCTTTGTGCAACTTACCTTCGTCGCACGCTGGTCGGTGACGCGGCCTGGCCGGTGTGGGTGCCGAGCCAGCTCCTCGAGAAGCCCCACCCGCGAAAGCAGACCTGATGTCGTGCACACGGCTCAGCGAATGACTCGCTGCCCAGTGAACGCGCCGAGTCCACCACGAACGCACGCGCCACCGCTCGACGCTCGGTGTCCAAATAATGGGAGCGCCGTCCCGAGGAGTGAGACGTGGGTCATGATGCAAGCGTGAGCGATTCAAACACGAGCGATCCGGCCGTGCCGACGGCCACCTACACCCACGGGCACGCCGAGCCGGTGCTGCGCTCGCACCGCTGGCGAACGGCGAACAACTCCGCGGCATACCTGCTCGGGCAGCTGGCCCCGGGGCAGCGACTGCTCGATATCGGCAGCGGGCCGGCGACGATCACCGCCGACCTGGCCGAGCTCGTAGCTCCCGGGGAGGTCATCGCGGTCGAGATCACCGAAGCGGCCGCCGACATCTCCCGAACTGAGTTGGGCCGCAGAGGTATCGGTAAACCACGGTGCTCGTCGCCGATGCCCACGACCTCCCCCTGGGCGACGGCTCTTTCGACGTCGTGCACGCTCATCAGGTGCTGCAGCACGTCGCAGACCCCGTGCAGGTGCTCCGTGAGATGCGCAGGGTCGCCGCCTCCGACGGTGTCGTCGCGGTTCGGGACAGTGACTACGCGGGGCTCGCGTGGCATCCGCAACCGCCCGGGCTGAATGCCTGGCGCGCGGCATACCGGGCTGCGGCTCGCGCCAACGGGGGTGAGCCGGATGCCGGCCGGCGACTGCTCGGCTGGGCCCAGCAAGCCGGCTTCGACCACGTCGAGGCGTCATCGGACACCTGGTGTTTCGCCGATCCGCAGTCGCGGTCGTGGTGGGCGGAGTTGTGGTGCGATCGACTCACCGGCACGGCGCTGGGCCGTCAATTGCTCGACGACGGGCTGGCCGACGCCGACGGCATCGCGGCGATGACGCAAGCGTGGCGGGACTGGGCGCGCGCCCCGGACGGATGGTTCAGCGCGCTCCATGGGCAGATCCTGGCTCACCGGTAGCCCGGATAGTCATCGCCCTCGTCGCTTTGACAGTCGTCGCTATGGCGGCGGTCGCCGACCCTCGGGCGACCGGTGCATAGCTGACGTCCAGTCTGCGGTCGGTGGCGGTCCGGTCCCGGCGCGTCGCCTTATCGTGGGCTCGTGGGAACCGCGGCGAGCAAACCTTTTCTGCTGCTGGCGGTCCGGGCCGAAGACGACGCTGCCGATGACGAGTATGCGTCGGTGCTGCGGCTCGGCGGCTTGGCCGAACACGAGCTTGTGCGTGTGCGGATGGAGCAGGGGCCGGCGGCCGGCCAGATCGCGGCCGACCTGACGGCATACTCGGGCATCGTGCTCGGTGGCGGGCCCTTCCAGCGCAGCGACCCGGTGTCGACCAAACCTCCCGAGCAGGTGCGGATCGAAACCGAGCTGGATGCCCTGCTCGACCAGGTGGTCGACCGTGACCTGCCGTTCCTCGGATTGTGTTACGGCATCGGCGTGCTGGGGATGCATCAAGGGGGCGTGGTCGATCGGACCTACGGCGAGCCGGTCGGGCGGTTGTCGGTCACGGTCACCGACGCCGGGGCTGCGGACCCGCTGTTCGCCGGCCTGCCCGAGCACTTCGAAGCCTTCGGCGGCCACAAGGAGGCACTGACCGTCGTGCCCGCCCATGCCACCGTGTTGGCCACCTCCCAGGCGTGCCCGGTGCAGGCGTTCCGGGTCGGGCGTCATGTCTATGCGACCCAGTTCCACCCCGAGCTCGACTCGGCCGGGTTGCAGACCCGGATCGATGCCTACCGCTCGCACGGCTATTTCCCTCCCGACGACGCGGAGCAGCTCAAGGCCGTCGCGCGTGAGCGGGAGGTCGACACACCCGCCGAGATCCTGCGGCGCTTCGTCGACCGGTATGCCGGGTAGGCGCACCTCGGTCGCGAACTGTCGGGGCCGTGGGGCGTCAATCACTGTTGAGGCCGCGGTTAGCCAGGCTGCGTGAGCACTTCTCGTGTGCTTCTGTTTCATGGGCCGCGCACCAGAGTGACGGGTGGTGCTTCTGATGCTGCTGGTGTTCTTGGTGTCTGGTTGGGGGATGCTCAACGCCAGGGCACCGGCCGACAACGCAAGGGCACCGGACGAGCGGCGCACCTGGGGTGCGGTTTCGGGAGTCAGTTGGGCCTGCGCGGCGACAGGATGCTGCGCCGGGTCGCGTGCACCGGGGGTCGGGGGCGTCGGCGAGCACTCTCATAGGTTCGTTCTACCCGGCGTACGACTTCGGTGACGTCGCGATAGATCCGCGCCGGGGTGACCGCGACGACGATCACTCCCAGCTCGGTGAGCTCGGCATCACGCTCGACCGTGTCGTCCCAGTCTGCGCTCCGGCCGCTGCCACCGAGAGCGATCGGGTCGCCGCTGTGGAAACGGCGCGAATGGACCATGATCGCCATCCCGACCTCGTCGAGCCAGGCGTCCGGGCTGACCAGAGCCTTGCCCTGATAGCGAAGCGACGGGTTGGGCCACACCGGCGGCAGGATCGGCGACTTCGCCAGCGCCGTCAGCAGGTGTGCCTCCGGCCGGGACCAAGCCCCGGTTGCTGCAGACTGCACGGCTTGGCGGGCCAGGGCGGAGTTGCGTCGGTTGCGCTGGGCCAAGGTCACCACGAGCTCGTCCACGGTCACGATGCGGCGCTGCACCGCCTCGATGCCGATCGCGGCAGCGGCCTCGAGCACGGCACGAGCTGGCGCGCTGATCAGCCACGGCCCGCGGAGTATGCCGTCATCGTCGGCATAGGAGCGCCGAATCGAGAGCCAGCCCAGATCCCGGCCCCGCCGGGGAGCCGGCACCTCGATACGCACGGTGTCTGCCGGGTCGGCAGCAGTCACCCCGAGTCGGCGGGCCGCGCTGAGCCCCGCGAGCCTGGCACCCGGCCCGGCATACAACAACCCTGCGACCTCGCGGCGCTCGGGGCTCAGCTCACCCGGCTGAACCAGCCAAACCCCCGGCAGCACCGGGCGCCAGCGCCGAGCATCCCGCCGCATCTCGTCCAACGGGTAGCCGGCAGCGATGGCTTGGCGCCGGGAGAGCAGCCCGAGCTGGTGGCGCACCAGCCACCAGGTCTCGTCATCGAAGTCCACCCGCCGAGCGTGACTGCTTTCCTGGCGAGCTGCCGCGGTCGCGCCGAGGGCTGTGGACAGGCTGGCCCGTCGCAGGGGTTTGTGGATGGTGGCCCGAGCTCATCGGCATACTCGCGTTTGCACTCTCCCCCGGAGAGTGCCAATAATGGCATTAGCACTCTCCAGGTGAGAGTGACAACAACTGTGACACCCATCGGTCACCAGGCGAGGTGTGGCCACTAGGCGCGGCAAGGAGCGCCGGCAACCACATCGTCCGTCGCGGGCGCCGCGTGACCACCACCTTCGATTCGTGTGGGAGGAACCCCCCGAATGGCCAAGATCATCGCGTTCGACGAGGAGGCCCGCCGCGGTCTCGAGCGGGGGATGAACACCCTCGCCGACGCCGTCAAGGTCACTCTCGGCCCCAAGGGCCGCAACGTCGTGCTGGAGAAGAAGTGGGGCGCCCCCACGATCACCAACGACGGTGTCTCCATTGCCAAAGAGATCGAGCTCGAAGACCCCTACGAGAAGATCGGCGCCGAGCTGGTCAAAGAGGTCGCCAAGAAGACCGACGACGTCGCCGGTGACGGCACGACGACGGCCACCGTGATCGCCCAAGCCATGGTCAAGGAAGGCTTGCGCAACGTCGCGGCCGGCGCCAACCCGATGGCCCTCAAGCGTGGCATCGAGAAGGCCACCGACGTGGTCGCCAAGGCGCTGCTCGACCAGGCCATCGATGTCGAGACCAAGGAGCAGATCGCTTCGACTGCCTCGATCTCGGCCGCCGACGAGGAGATCGGCGCCAAGATCGCCGAGGCCATGGACAAGGTCGGCAAGGAAGGCGTCATCACCGTCGAGGACTCCAACGCCATGGGGCTGGAGCTCGAGCTGACCGAGGGTATGCGCTTCGACAAGGGCTACATCAGCCCCTACTTCGTCACCGACGCCGAGCGGATGGAGGCCGTCCTCGAAGACGCCTACGTGCTCGTCGTCAACTCGAAGATCTCGACGGTCAAGGACCTGCTGCCACTGCTCGAGAAGGTCATGCAGTCGAGCAAGCCACTGCTGATCATCGCCGAGGATGTCGACGGCGAGGCCCTGGCCACCCTCGTGGTCAACAAGATCCGCGGCACCTTCAAGTCGGTGGCTGTCAAGGCCCCCGGTTTCGGTGACCGCCGCAAGGCCATGCTCGGCGACATCGCGATCCTCACCGGTGGCCAGGTCATCTCCGAGGAGGTCGGTCTCAAGCTCGACTCCGCCGACCTCGACTTGCTCGGCCGGGCCCGCAAGGTCGTCGTCACCAAGGACGAGACGACGATCGTCGAGGCGTCCGAGGACCGCAGCGCCATCGACGGCCGGATCGCCCAGATCAAGGCCGAGATCGACAAGAGCGACTCGGACTACGACCGGGAGAAGCTGCAGGAGCGCCTGGCCAAGCTGGCCGGCGGTGTTGCGGTGATCAAGGCCGGCGCGGCCACTGAGGTCGAGCTCAAGGAGCGCAAGCACCGCATCGAGGATGCCGTGCGCAACGCCAAGGCTGCCGTCGAGGAGGGCATCGTCGCCGGTGGTGGCGTGGCGCTCATCCAGGCTGCCAACACCGCCTTCGACGGACTGGACCTCGACGGTGACGAGGCCACCGGCGCCAACATCGTCAAGGTCGCCATCGAGGCTCCGCTCAAGCGGATCGCGGTCAACGCCGGCCTGGAGGGTGGCGTCGTGGCTGAGAAGGCGCGTCACCTCGAGGCCCGCCACGGCCTCAACGCCGCCACGGGCGAATACGAGGACCTGGTCGCGGCCGGCATCATCGACCCGGTCAAGGTCACCCGCTCGGCGCTGCAGAACGCCGCGTCGATCGCCGCGCTGTTCCTCACCACCGAGGCGGTTGTCGCCGACAAGCCGGAGAAGACCCCGCCGCCGATGCCGGGTGGCGACGGCGGCATGGGCGGCATGGGTGGTATGGACTTCTGACGAAGCCGCGCTGCGAAGCACGTGGCGAGGAAGAAGTCAGTCGGGTAGAGCCTGCTGACGAAGCCGCGGCGAGGAAGAAGTCAGTCGGGTAGAGCCTGCTGACGAAGCCGCGCTGGCAAGCACGTGGCGAGGAAGAAGTCAGTCGGGTAGAGCCTGCTGACGAAGCTGCGCTGGCAAGCACGTGGCGAGGAAGAAGTCAGTCGGGTAGAGCCTGCTGACGAAGCCGCGCTGCGAAGCCGAAGCCAGCGCGTCAGCCCATATTCGACACGAAGGGCGGTCCCGGGAATCCGGGGCCGCCCTTCGGGTTTGGTATGCCGCCGGCGCGGTTCGAGAGCGCCGGTTACGGTGGCGCTATGACGTCGCGTCCCGAGTCGGCGGTGATCGCGCGGTTGCCGCGGGTGCACTTGGCATCGGGTGATGTCATGGCGGTCGATCTCGTGGCCGCCGAAGACGAACTCGACGAAGCACTGGTGCGTATGGCGATGTGTTTCGTCCAGGACGCTGCTGGGGACTTCCTCGTGGTGTGGGCCCCGCGCCGCCGGGAGTGGAGCTCTCCCGGCGGGTGGCGGGAACCTGGCGAGACCGTGCGGCAGGGTGCGGCCCGGGAGGTCTTCGAGGAGTCCGGGCTGGTTGTCGATCCGGCTCGCCTGCAGCCGGTGGGGTGGGAGCGATTCACATCGCTCGTCGGGCTGCCCCGTGCCCAACATCTGCAGCTGTATGCCGTGCGTCTCACCGAGGTGCGGCCGTCGGTGCAGGCCGAAGAGCTCGTAGCCGACTCCGAGGGTTGTGTGCCACCACCTCGCTGGCTGGATTTCGTGGCTTTTCGTGAGCTCTGCGGGGAGCACTTCTGGTGGCCGGTCGCCGAGCATCTCTTCGGCGTCGGCTCACCCAGGCCGTGAGATCGACGCCAGGATCAGCGCGGGTGATTAGCGTTGGTGAGCGACGCGGCGCCGGCTCAGGTTGCGAAGAGACTGCGCACGTGGTCCTCGGTGCTCTGGTAGCTGCTGCTGGCTTTGCCGGTGAGTTGGCCCACCGCCTCCAGGCTCTCGCGCACCTGGGTCTGTAGGGCTCGCCATTGGGTGACGACCGTCTGGAACTGTGCGTGTGCCCCACCGGACCAGCCGGTGCCTTCGAGGGATTGGATGCGGCTCATCATCTGCGCCACGGACGACTCGATGTCGCCGGCGATCCGGGTGATGTCCGCGGATGTGGTGGCCAGGCGGTCGGTGTCAACGGTGAACGGCATGGCGGGTCTCCTTCTACGGGATGGTCTGGCTGACCAGCACACCGTAGACATGTTTCGACGTCGGCCTCGGGAGTTATCCACAGGCCAGGAATAGCGCTGTCTCGCAAGGGATTTGGCGTCGTCAGCGCGTCTTCCTCGGCATGGACAGTGCGGCCACCAACAACACCACTACACAGAAGGCGATCAGGAAACCCACGTGTTGCCAGGTCTCGGCAGCGGGAGTCGGGTTGTTCGCCGTGTCGACGATGGCCTGGACCCCCCACGACATGGGCAGCCACTCCGAGATAGCTCCGAGCACATCTGGCATCAATTCCTTGGGAACGAGCATTCCGCAGAGGAAGATCTGTGGGCCCATCAGCAGTGGGGTGAATTGAACGGCTTGGAATTCAGTCCTGGCGAATGCACTGGCCAGCAGCCCAAAGGACACCCCGACGACGGCGTCCAAGAATGCGATGAGCAGCATCATCCCGAAGGGGCCTTCGATCTCGACTCCCATAGGCCCGAGTAATACGGCGGTCAGGACCCCCGCCTGGAGGGCGCCCAGCAATCCGAAGACCAGCCCGTAGGAAACGATCAGATTCCAACGCGACAACGGCGTCGTGAGCAGCCGTTCCAGAGTTCCTGAAGTTCGTTCCCGCAGCATTGCCACTGAGGTGACGATGAACATCATGAACATCGGCAGGACCGCCAGCAGAGTGGGACCGAACCGCGCGAACGGCGGTTCCTGCCCCGGCAGGGTGGGGACGTCTACGAAGACGAAGTACAGCAGCGTCAACAGGAAAGGTGGCACCAGGCTGATGAGGGCAACAGTTCGCGGGTCCGCCCTGAGCTGCGCCGCGATGCGGGCTGTCGTGGCCCACGGTGCGCTCGTCCTTGCCCGCGGACGGTCATGGTCGACGGTGTGCCTCGCAGACTCGCTCGTGCTCATCGGGTGTGCTCCTGCTTGATGAGGGTCAAGAAGGCATCCTCAGGGTTGCCGGTTTCGGTGCGTTGTTGCAGTTCGGCGATCGGGGCCTGGGCCAGGAAGCGGCCGTCGCGCATGAGCAGGACGGTGTCGCAGCGCACCGCTTCCTCCATGACGTGGCTGGACACCAGCAGTGTCACACCCGACGTGCTGAGTCGTCGGAAGTGACTCCATAGCTGCTCGCGAGTGAGCGGGTCGAGCCCGACCGTGGGTTCGTCCAGCACCAGCACTTCCGGTGAGCCGATCAGGGCGCAGGCCAGGGAAGCCCGGTTGGCTTGCCCGCCGGAAAGCTCGTCGACTCGCCGTTTGGCATAGTCGGTGAGCTCGACTGCCTCCAATGTGGCGTTGACCTCGGCGCTGGTCGCGCCCAGGAGCCGGGCAAAATGGGTCACGTTGTCCCGAACTGAAAGGTCGCGGTAGATGCTCAGCGACTGTGAGGTATAAGCTACCCGCCGGCGCAATTCCGGATGACCCGCTGGGCGGCCTAATAGAGTCAGGGAGCCCGAGGTAATGCGTTGTACGCCTACCATGGCGCGCATCAACGTGGTTTTGCCGCAGCCGGAAGGCCCCAACAGTCCCGTGATCGTGCCGGGTTGCAATTGCATATTAAGGCTATGCAGGATCTCGGTCTTGCCCCGATGCACAACGAGGTCGGTGGCGAGCACCGATGCTTCAGCTTGTGATCGATTCGCCATGCACCTCATGCTATCGAAGGCGTTGTCATTCTGACGGCCTCGCGTCGCGTTCTGTCGCGACGGCTGCGGGCCGTCCCGATCGGTGGGAGCCGTCTCCGGAGCGGGTGGGTCCTTGGGGCATCGGCCTCGATGTCGGTCGGGTGGTTCGTGGTGGCGGTCAGCGCTCCGCCCGGGTGGTCAGCGTGACCGTGATCTCCTGCTGCTGGCCGTCGCGGATGACGCTGAGCGTGATGGTCTCGTCGGGTTGCTGTTCCCGGATCGAGGCCACCAGGGACAACGACGAGTTGACCCGATCGCCGTCGACCGCGACGACGGCGTCACCGGACCGCAGCCCGGCTTCAGCCGCGGGCGTACCGTGGCCAATGGACTCGACGATCGCAGCGTTTCGCTCACTCGTGCCATCGGAGACCACACCATCGGCAATCGAGACTCCGAGATAAGCGTGCTTGGCCACGCCGGTGCTGATCAGTTGGTCGGCGATGGCCTTGGCCGCGTCGACGGGGATAGCGAAACCGATGCCGATGTTGCCACTCGGGCCATTGGGCGACCCGAGCGAGGCGATCGCGGAGTTAATCCCGACGAGTCGGCCGTCGGCGGTCACGAGGGCTCCACCGGAGTTGCCCGGATTGATGGCTGCCGAGGTCTGAATCGCGTTGGTCACAACAGTGTCTCCGCCGGCTCGGCCCTGGGGCCCGTCGACGTTTCCGGTGCGGACCGGCCGGTCCAGGGCGCTGACGATCCCGGTGGTCACCGTCCCGGCAAGCCCCAACGGGTTGCCGATCGCCATGACCGGCTGACCGACGGCCAGTGCGGACGAGTCGCCGAAGGCGATCGGGGTGAGGTCTTGGGGCGCATTCTGGATCTGCAGCACCGCCAGATCGGTTGCCGGGTCGGTGCCGACGATCTGGGTCTCGAATGATCGCCCGTCGTCGAGGGTCACCGTCAGCTGCGCTTGGGAGCCGGCCCCGGTGGCGACGTGGTTGTTGGTCAGCACGTGCCCGGAACTGTCGATGATGACACCCGACCCCTGGCCGCCGGCCCGGGTGCCGGTCAGCGTGATGGCGACCACGCCCGGCGAGACCGCCTTCGCGGTCGCCGCCCAGTCCGGTGCATTGGCGGCGGCCTGGATCACGGGTGCCGCGCTGGTGTTTTGCGGGGACCGGCTCGGCGGAGCCGACGTCGTCTGCACTACGGCATACGTGCTCCCACTGGCGACCACTGCGGCCAGTAGCGCGGTCACCGAGAGCTCGACCCATCGGCGGCCGGTGCCGGGCGGCCTGATCGCTGCGGAATACCCGGTCGGCGGCGGCGGGGCGGCAGGAGGTCGGGGTTCGATCATCGGTTGCCAGGACGCGCCCGGATGATGGCCCGCCGGGGTCATTGCCTGCCACGTCCTGGGTGATGCTGGGGGAGCCGGGGTGAATTGTGCTGGCTCCGGTGGTGCCTGGGTCATGGCTTCCTCGCTCGTGCTCCGTCGTTCGGTGTGAGTCCCAGCAGACACGACGGAGCTAGTCGGTGGCTGGTAGGTGCCTGTGGCCATCCTGTGTTCGTCACGGCCAGCTGCCCCGCATTGCGCGTCGCAGGTCGATGTGCGCAAGCTGTGGCCCATGGACACAGCGATCACCGCGCGAGGTGTGCGCAAGACCTACGGCGCCCACGCGGCCGTCGACGGACTCGACCTCGACGTACACGCCGGAGAGGTCTTCGCGCTGCTCGGGCCGAACGGCGCGGGCAAGACGACGACCGTCGAGATTCTCGAGGGCTTCCGCCGGCGCGACGCCGGTGCGGTCAGCGTGCTCGGTGTTGATCCGCAGCAAGCCGGCCGCGCTTGGCGGGAGCGGGTCGGCATCGTGTTGCAGAGCTCGACCGGACTCGACCTGCTCACCCCGCGGGAGGTGTTGCGTAGCACCGCGAAGGCCTATCGCAACGGCCGGGACGTCGTGCAGGTCATCGACGTGACCGGTCTGTCCGAGAAGGCTGACGAGCGGGTCTGCAGGCTCTCCGGTGGGCAGCGGCGTCGCCTCGACGTGGCCCTGGGCATCGTCGGGCGGCCCGAACTGCTCTTCCTCGACGAACCGACCACCGGCTTCGACCCGCAGGCCCGGCGCGACTTCTGGGAGCTCATCCGCTCCTTGGCGGACGAAGGGACGACGATCCTGCTCACTACCCACTACCTCGAGGAGGCCGAGCAGTTGGCCGATCGGGTAGGGGTCATCGCCGCCGGTCGACTGCTGGCCTTGGACACGCCGGCGCAGCTCGGCGGCCGGGCCGATGCGCAGGTGAGCGTGAGTTGGGACGAGGCCGGCACCCGGCATACCGTCCGAACCGACGCACCCACGGCCGAGGTGCTTGCCCTGCAAACCCGCTTCGGCGGTGAAGTGCCGGGCTTGGCGGTGACCCGGCCTTCGCTGGAGGACACCTATCTGTCCTTGATCGCCCCGCACCTCGGCGATCACCGGGCTGACCCAGCCGTCGAGCCGGTTTCCGGTCCAGTGGCCGAGTCGATGGAGACCGCGTCATGAATGCTGTTGTCCTGGGTCTGGACCGGGCCGTGCTGGAACTGAAGACGTACTTCCGGGAGAAGGACCAGGTGGTCTTCTCCTTCCTCTTCCCGATTCTCCTGCTCTCGATCTTCTCCGTGGTCTTCGATGGACAGTTCGACGGCGCGGACGAGACGCCTGGGCTCAACGCCGCGACCTACTTCCTGCCGGGCATGGCTGCTGCCGGCGTGCTGCTCACCAGCTTCCAAACCATGGCCCTCACCGTCGCGACCGAGCGCGATGACGGAACGCTCAAACGGCTGCGGTCGACTCCGATGCCGGCGGTGTCCTACTTCCTCGGCAAGGTCGGGCTGGTGGCGGTGACCAGTCTGATCCAGACCGTCTTGCTGCTCGGGTTGGCCAAGCTCGCCTTCGCGGCCACCCTGCCGTCCGAGGCGGCCCGATGGGTGACCTTCGCCTGGGTCTTCGGCTTGGGTGTCGTCGGTGGCACCGTGCTCGGAGTCGCCTACAGTTCGGTGGCCACCTCGGCGCGCTCGGCCGCGCCGGCGGTCATCGTGCCGGTCCTGGTGCTGCAGTTCATCTCAGGCGTCTACTTCACTTTCAGCGACATCCCGACCTGGCTGCAGCAGGTGGCCTCGCTGTTCCCGTTGAAGTGGATCGCCCAAGGTATGCGTTCGGCCTTCTACCCGGATGCACTCGCCGTGCAGGAGATGGCGGGTGGCTGGGAGCCAGGCCGGACTGCACTGGTGCTCGGCGCTTGGGCGATCCTCGGGCTGGTGCTTGCCGTCTCGACCTTCCGGTGGACCAAACGGGGCTCCGACTGAACTGGGGCGGGTGTCGCTAGAGGTCGTCGGCGTCGATGATCCGGTAGGCGTAACCCTGCTCGGCGAGGAAGCGTTGTCGGTGAGCGGCGAAGTCGGCGTCGGTGGTGTCGCGGGCAACGATCGTGTAGAAGCGGGCGGTGCGGCCATCGCCCTTGGGGCGCAGCAGCCGGCCCAGGCGTTGGGCCTCCTCCTGGCGCGAGCCGAAGGTGCCCGAGACCTGCACCGCCACAGACGCCTCCGGTAGGTCGATCGAGAAGTTGGCGACCTTCGACACGACCAGCAAAGGCACCTCGCCGGCACGGAAAGCGTCGAACAGCTTCTGTCTCGCACGGACCGTGGTCTGGCCGGTGATCAGGGGGGCATCCAATCGGTGTGCCAGTGCCTCCAGTTGGTCGAGGTAGTGCCCGATGACCAGGGCCGGTTCCCCGGGGTGCTGGCCGAGCACGCGCTCGACGACCCGGTCCTTGGCGTCGGTGCACGACGCCAACCGGTAGCGCTCGTCGGGCTCGGCGACGGCATACGCCATCCGCTGGCCTTCGGGGAGGGTGACGCGGACCTCGACGCAGTCCGCCGGGGCAATATACCCCTGGGCTTCCACGTCTCGCCACGGTGCGTCGAAACGCTTCGGGCCGATGAGGGAGAACACATCGGACTCCCGGCCGTCTTCGCGGACCAAGGTGGCGGTGAGCCCGAGCCGCCGACGAGCTTGCAGATCGGCGGTCATCCGGAACACCGGTGCCGGCAGCAGATGCACCTCGTCGTAGACCACCAGCCCCCAATCGCGGGCGTCGAGCAGCTCCAGATGTGGGTAGGTGCCTTTGCGGCGCACCGATAGCACCTGGTAGGTCGCGATGGTCACCGGACGGATCTCCTTGCGACTGCCCGAGTATTCGCCGATCTCATTCTCGGTCAACGAGGTCCGGCGCAGCAGCTCGTCCTTCCACTGCCGGGCCGCGACCGTGTTGGTCACGAGCACGAGGGTCGTCGCCTGGGCGGCGGCCATCGCCCCCGCTCCGACGATGGTCTTCCCGGCGCCACAGGGCAGCACGACCACACCCGACCCGCCCTGCCAGAAGCCCTCCACCGCCAGCTTCTGGTACGGGCGCATGGTCCACCCGTCTTCGGTGAGCTGGATCGGATGCGCCTCACCATCGACATAGCCGGCCAGGTCTTCGGCGGGCCAACCGATCTTGACCAGCTGCTGTTTGACATGGCCGCGTTCCGACGGATGGACGAGCACCGTGTCGGCGTCGATCCGGTGCCCGAACAGCGGCTGGATTTTCTTGTGCCGCAAGACTTCTTCGAGCACCGGCCGATCGGTGGTTCGCAGGGTCAGCCCATGGGTCGGGTGTTTCTCCAGAGTCAGTCGTCCGTAGCGGGCCATCGTCTCGGCGACGTCGACCAGCAGCGGTTGTGGCACGGCGTACCGGCTATGGCGTAGCAGGGCATCGACGACCTGCTCGGCATCGTGCCCGGCCGCCCTGGCATTCCAGAGGCCCAACGGCGTGACCCGGTAGGTGTGTACGTGCTCAGGTGCTCGCTCCAACTCGGCGAAGGGCGCGATATCACGCCGAGCCGCCTCGGCATCTGGATGGTCGACCTCGAGCAGCAAGGTTTTGTCGCTCTGGACGATCAACGGACCGGTGGTCATGTGGTCATCAGGGAAGTGCTCACCAGAAGTAGAAGTACAAGGTCAAGGCGATGCCGCCGAGCACGGCGTTGAGCACGAACACGAGCCAGCCGATCGTCGCCAAGCGCTTGCCCTTGTCGAGGTTCGTCCGGGCCTTCCAGAGCGCGAGGACAGCCATGACGACGCTCGGCGGTCCGATGATCCCGAACAGGATTGTCATGATGACGGACACGATCAGCAGGACGATGGCCGAGATGTTCTGAGCCAGGACTGCACCCAGACCGGGGGTGTGCGTCGGCGCGGGCCCTGGCTGTCCGCCGGCCGGGCCGTATCCGGGATGGGCGAGCCCGTATGCCGGGGGGCGCTCGTGTGGGGAACCGTGGGCAGTCGATCCGGTCGGGGCCCCATAGGGGGACCCCGGTTGAGGTGGATAGGCCGGTGGCGCTGCGGGAGCGGGCGGGCCGCCGGCAGCCGGTGATCCGTAGGGTGCGGGGCCACTTATCGGGAGTCCGTAGGCGGAAGCATCAGGTGGATTGCCGCCCGCAGGGGTTCCGTAGGGAGGACTCCCGGGAAGCGGGCTCGGACTCTGATTGGGCGGTGGGCCGTACGGTGACGGACCGGTGGCCGGTGGGCCGAAGGGCTGGCCACCCGGAGGGGTGCCGGGTCCCTGCCCTTGGACATAGGGCGGTGGCGTGGGGGTGGCGGGTTGGGCGGGATATGGCGACGGTGCTGGTGGGACGCCCGGAGGCGGCGCATAGGGCGGGCTCGGAGGCTGCGCATGTGGTGGGCCAGGTGGCTGCGCATGTGGTGGGCCAGGTGGCTGCGCATGCGGTGGGCCAGGTGGCTGCGCATGCGGTGGGCCCGGAGGCGGCGAATAGGGCGGGCTCGGAGGCTGCGCATGCGGTGGGCCCGGAGGCGGCGAATAGGGCGGGCTCGGAGGCTGCGCATGTGGTGGGCCCGGAGGCGGCGCATTGGGCGGGCCAGCCTGCGTCGGGCCGGCCGAGCTGGGCGACGTGAACGGACCGCCGCCGGAGTCGAGGGGCGCAAAACCGGAGGTGGCCCGTGGGCCGTCCGTTTCGTCGCTCCGGTCCGCGGGCAACTCCTCCGTCGTTTCCCCGCCTTCTCCAGCAGGGTCCTCCGAAGGAGCATCTGGCATGCGGTGATCGCCCTGATCGGTCATGATGCCCTCCTATGTCTTGTCGCCGCAGACTACTCCGTGCAACGAGCACACCCCGTCGGAGCGGGTCGACTGCGAGAATGGTCGACAGTGAACATCGCGGTGGGTTCGCCCGCTGCGACATCCACGACTCAGGCCGAGGGAGAGACGATGAGGACGCCCCAGGTGCAGCCGATGCCGGGACTACCGACGCGGGTCCGGATCTACGAGGTTGGCCCGCGCGACGGCCTACAGAACGAGGCAGCCGTCGTCCCGGCTCCCGTCAAAGCCGAGTTCATCAAGCGGTTGGTCGCAGCGGGACTCCCGGTCGTCGAAACGACCTCGTTCGTCAACCCGTCCTGGGTGCCCCAACTCGCAGATGCCGGTGAGGTGCTCGGTCTGCTCGGTGCCGATGGAGTCAGCGTCGACCGGCCGGTGCTCGTGCCCAACATCCGCGGTCTCGACCGGGCTCTGGAGGCCGGCTGCCGGGCGATCGCCATCTTCGGCAGCGCCACCGAGACGTTCGCCCAGAAGAATCTCGGCCGGAGCATCGCCGACTCGGTCGCGATGTTCGCCCCGGTCGTCGAGCGAGCCCGTGCCGAGGGCCTATGGGTGCGCGCCTACGTGTCGATGTGTTTCGGCGACCCGTGGGAAGGTGACGTGTCGACCGGTCAAGTCGTCGACGCTGCCCGTCGGCTGATGGACCTCGGCTGCCACGAGCTGAGTTTGGGTGACACCATCGGCGTGGCAACCACCGGTCAGGTCGTCGATCTCGTCAACGCCCTCGACGCCGGCGGTATCGGCCGCGAGCAGCTGGCGGTCCATTTCCATGACACCTACGGCCAAGCATTGGCCAACTCGCTGGCTGCGGTGCACGAGGGTGTGCAGGTCGTCGACTCCGCAGCCGGTGGTCTCGGCGGGTGCCCGTACGCCAAGAGCGCTACCGGCAATCTGGCCACTGAGGACCTCGTCTGGGCCCTGCACGGCGCTGGTGTCGACACCGGGGTGGACCTGCCCGCGCTCGTGCAGACCAGCGTCTGGATGAGTGAACAACTCGGTCGGCCGCCGGTGTCCCGCGTGGTCGCGGCGTTGGCGTCGGGCTAGCCGATCGCGCTACGCGACGTCCGGTCACGCCGGGGCAGCGCCGGTGATCCGGTGGAGCAGGAAGAGCTGCTCGGCGTCGGAGTCGGTGGACACGGCATACATGCGCCCGCCGTCGATCCGGATCGGACGCACGAGGTGCCGGGTGGTGCGTCCGTTGCCGTCGGCATACCCGATCCACACCGCCTGCGCGTCGGCAACTGCCAAGTGCAGGAAAGCGACCGCGTCCGCCGGGGTCGAGTCCAGCACCCGGGCCGGAGCCGGCCCCGGCTCGGGACGTGGTGGTGCGGCGCGGATAGCGGCGATCACCGAGGCCGGGTCTGCCGCCACCGTAGGCTCACCGGCACTGGTTACCGGGGCCACCGCCCGAGGTCGATGCGACGGGGGAGCCCGGTGCGCTCGGGGGGCACCAGTGACGAGAGAACCGTCGAATGCCTCCTGAGCGGGTGCGTAGCCGGCTTCCCGGAGAGTCTCCAGCAGAACGGCCGGCTCGGCGCGGGAGACGAGCACGGTCGGTGCGATCCGGCGTAACAAGGCAGGTGCGAGGGCCTGGTCGGCGAGCATGCTTGCCAGCAGCGCCTCGTCGTCGGAGCGCACGTATGCCGTGGCGCCGCCGACCCGGGTCTGGCCGTGTCGGCGAGCCACATCCCGCACCAGGTAGTCGAGGGCTTGCGGCACCGGGGTCCGGCTCGCCTCGGTCAGGGTGGTCAGGACCTCGTCAGCGGTCAGCCCGGTATCCAGTGCGCGACGAAGCGATTCGGGGGAGAACCGCAACACCGTTGCTCCCCCGCGGGATTCGATATCACCGACGAGCCGCATGAAGCGGCCCAGCGGCCCGTCGAGCGGTCCCGGGACGACTGCGGTGAGGTCGGCCTGCAGGAGCACGTGATCGACCGGAGCCGGCAGTGCCGCCGCAGCTGCCCCCACAACCGCTGAGATCTGATCGGTGGTGGGAGTGCCGGCTGTCGGAGTGCTCGCCACGGCGGCCAGGGCCCGTCCGGCGCTCGACAGCGATCCCAATGCGGTGAGACCGAGCCAATCGAGCTCACGCACGAGCGCGGGCACCGCGACCTCGGTTACCACCGGGTCACGCAGCGGCCGACGCCAGGACAGCAGGTCGAGCAACCCGCGGGCATCGGTGCTGTGTCCGGGCGGCAGCGTGTCGAGCTCAGCGAACAGATCGGCCCGCAGAGCGCGAATGCCTGGCCATTGGGCGTCCGACCCGAGCGCGGAACTGGCCCGAGACGGCTCGCCCGGCTCGGCGAGGTGTGCGGCTCGGACGCTGCCGAGCCAGGCCAGCACCAGGTCGGCCCACCGGGAGGCCGGGTCTCGGATGTGCCAGTCGTCGTAGTCCGGGGTGAGCGCCCACAACGGCACCAACTCGCCGTCGTCGGCGAGCAGTCGAGCCGCGTGGATCAGCTCGAGCAGCCATCTCACGTATGCCGATTCGGCGCCCAGCTCCTTGGCCAGCCGAGTGACGTCGCGGCCACCCAGGCCGCCGGAACGCAGCACTCGTGGCGGTCGGGCGTCCACCAGTCCGGCGAGTTCGTCGACCCAGTCGAGCAACTCCCGGGCCGCTGCCCCGGCAGCCTGGTCGACCGCGACGGGATCGGTCACGGTCGTGGGCGGGGCCGGTTGCTCGAGGGCGGGGGTGCGATGCAGCCGGCCCCCACGGCGGGCCAGGGCCACGTCCCGGACCAGGGTCACGTGTCCGACTCCGGTGGGCGCGGCGAGCCCCTGGTCGATGAGCCAGCGTGCGCCGTCGTGGGCGGCCCCGGTTGCCGGGATCCGGCCGGTCGGCCCGTCCCAGGTGAGCCGGTCGAGGATCGCCAGGGCTGCGGCTGGAGCCGCTGCCAGCGCCCGGTCCAGCGCGGACCCCTGAGGCGGCGCGTGCGCGGCATACTGCGGGTCGATCTCGGCCGATGGCACACCCAGGTTCGCCGGGTGCGGCCCCACGAGCCCGGGTAGCGCGCGAATCAGCTCCAGGCCACGATCCGAGCTCCAGAGCAGGGCCAGGCGCCACAGGTCGTCGAGCAACGGCACGACCCGATCCCCGCCCTCGTCGTCGAGCAGGTGCTGGATGCGGTCAACACTGATCGGCCCGGCACCGGCACCCTCAGCGGACTCCTTGGCGGCCACGACGCACGCTTGCACGGTATGCCAGTGCGCGCGATCGAGTCGCTCGATGACCCGCTGCACGCTGGCGCGGGTGCTGGCTCGGGCCCCGAGAGCGGTGAAATCGGCGGGCGCCGGGCGAGCCAGGTCAGGTCGGACGGTGAGCAGGTGAGCCAAATCGTCGTCGCTGCGACCCCGCAGATCGTCGGCCAAGCTCCGCGCGGGCGCTGCGGCGCCGGGACCGGGCGATCGCCGCCAGGCGGGATCGGTTCGTCGGGCAGGGGGCGGCATCCATTCAGTTTCTCACTCCTGCCCGCACTCTCAACCCCGCTCGCGCACGAGGGTGAACCGAGCCGGTGTCCGGCTGCTTGCACCGATAAGCTGTGAACTCGACCGTCGGTCCTGTTAACCCGACGGTCGCTACGGCGTCGGCGTGAGCCGGCCACACGAGCACGAGGTGAAACGGTGCCCACTGGCAAGGTGAAGTGGTTTGACGCGGAGAGAGGCTTCGGCTTCCTCGCCGACGACGCGGGCGGTGATGTCTTCCTGCACGCCAATGCCCTCCCCGAGGGCGTGACTACCCTCAAGGGCGGTACCCGGGTCGAGTTCGGGGTCGTCGAGGGCCGTCGCGGCGCCCAGGCGCTGCAGGTCAAGGTGCTCGATCCGACTCCTTCGGTAGCTGCCGCCCAACGGGCTGCCCACCGGAAACCCACCGAAGACATGGTCGTCATCGTCGAAGACTTGATCAAGCTGCTCGACGCGACCTCCGAATCGTTGCGCCGCGGTAAGTACCCGGACCGGGGACACGCCCAGAAGATGGCTCAAGTGCTCCGGGCGGTCGCTGCGGATCTGGAGGCATGAGCCCGCTATGGCTACGGTGCGCGTTCCGTTTCTCGAGAGCACCAGGATCGTGTCACATGCAAGGCCGGACGATGTCGGCCGGGTGATCGGCTCATGAGCACGGTCAAGACCGATGCCACATTGGCCGGGGCCGTCGAGGTTGCTCGCCAGGCCGCGCTCGAGGTCGCCGAGATCGTCGGGGTCGGCGAGCACGTCCACGTCGTCATGGAGGCCGAGCGTCTCGCGACGCACTACTTCCAGTGTGCACATCCGGCCTATCGTGGCTGGCGATGGGCCGTCACGGTGGCCCGGGCACCCCGGCAAAAGCATGCGACGGTGTGTGAAACCGTGCTCGTGCCCGGCGATGGAGCCGTTCTGGCCCCTGAGTGGATTCCGTATGCCGCCCGCATCGCTCCGGGTGACCTCGGCCCAGGTGACGTGTTGCCGCGGCGGCCCAACGACCCGCACTTGCAGGCCGGTTTCGAGCAGACCGGCGACGAAGAGGCCGACCGGGTGGCTCTTGACGAGCTCGGTCTCGGGCGTCGTCGCGTGCTGTCGCCGGAAGGTCGGGCTGCGGCGGCTGAGCGGTGGTATGCCGGCGCCAACGGCCCATGGTCGGCACTTGCCGAAAAGGCACCTGAGCGATGCTCGTCATGCGGGTATTACCTGCCGATGGCGGGTGCCTTGCGGCAGTGCTTCGGGGTGTGCGCCAACGAATGGTCACCGTCGGACGGCCACGTGGTCGCTCTCGACCACGGCTGCGGTGCACACAGCGAGGCCGATCTCGATCCCGATCCCGTGTCGATCCCGCCTCCGCTGGTCGACGAATACCTGTTGGAAGTCGTCGATCGCGTCGAAGCGAACGGCTTGGGTGACCCCGAGCGCGTCCGCTGACGGTCAGTGCGTGGTCGGGTCGGTGGCGGGTGCACTCGTGGCCTGATTGCCCAGCGGTGCGCCCACCGGCGTGACGAGGCCGGGCCAGACCGGCACCGGCTCCCCGGCCAGAGCGGCTAGGACGACTGCCTCGGTTGCCAACCGGGCCAGCTCCGCCGTAGCCGACGCGGCATCCGGTCCATCGTGGGGGAGGTCGTCGAGGCCGGCGAGGCTGGCGGTACGGAGACCGACGAGCGCCGCTCGGGCCAGTTCGGCCGCCCCGATGCGGGGGTTGGTGGTGCCCGGCACGCGATATCCCAAGGGCGGCGGCGGCGCGCTGGTGCCGGCCTGGGCGGCCAAGTGGTCGGCGCGGCGCTTCACGGTGGCCAGCCAGCCGGCGACCGTTGCCCGGCTCTCACGAGGCAGTCGTGCGGCGGCGACCTGGAGGCCGTAGACCGCAGCGCGGGTCGGGACGAGTTGGGCTGACGCGACTGCCACGGGCAGCCGACGTTGGTCGGGCCAGCTGACTTCAGCCCCGAGCAAGTCCGCGGTCGCAGCGTCGTGGGTGGCCAGACTCACGAGGAGCGCCCGGTATGTGCGGGCAGCGGCGATCTGGGTCCATCCAGGAGACACTCGCTCGGCTTCGGCTCGAGCCAGGTCCTCGAGGGTTGCCGGGTGGTCCGTCGGGTTGTTCGTGGGTGTGCGCGTGAGCGTGTTCGTGGGGGAGTTGGCCTCGGTAGTGGGTTCGGTCGGCCCGGCGGTGGGAATGCCACCGGCGGCGAGGATGCGTCGGCACAGGGCCGCCTGCTCGGTATGCCGCTGCGCGACGGCTTGCTGGGCGGGCACGAGGTGCACGTGGCCGGCGAGTTGCGCGAGGTGCGTTGCGCGGTCGGCGGCCAGCCGCAGCACGGCCGAGTCGGGCACCGGTGGGCGAGTGGCCGTCGGTGCGGTGACCGGCGCATCACTCTCCAGACGGATACCACAGGCCGACAGTCCGGCCGCGGCGAAGGTGGCTGCCCCCATCGCGCAGACCCCGCTCAGGCGCCGCAGGACGACCCGCCGCGGCAGCTCGACGTGCCGGATTCCGGGAAGCTCGGACACGGCCTGATTCTGGCACGCCGGAGCGTTCTGGGGACCGCAGCCAGGCCTGCGCACGCCGCGTTAAGGGCAGCGCTAAGGGGCATACCGGACTACAGTGGGTGGACCGATCACGGTCCGGGCGTTCGTCGCTTGGGCCGTGAGCCCATCCGATAGCCGGGGAGGTGGCCGTGCAGCCCGGACAGATCCGCCGTGACGTGGAGCCGCGTCTCGGCGAGTTCGGTCTGCTGGTCGAGGACGTCACCGTCACCCGGGCCGGTCGCCGGTCCCTGGTCAGGGTCGCGGTCGATCGTGACCTCGACCGTCTGGAGACTGGAGCGTCGGACGACGACCCGGACTCCCCGATTCCGCCGGTATCACTGGACGAGATCGCGGACGCCACCCGGGCGGTCAGCAGTGCGTTGGACGCCGACCCCCAACTCGGCTCCAGCCCGTATGTCTTGGAAGTGACCTCGCCCGGCGTCGAGCGACCGCTGACCGAGTGGCGGCAGTTGCGCCGCAACGTCGGTCGACTCGCGCAGCTGCGCTTGGCCGACGGTTCGAGCGTGCAGGGCAGGATCGTGGCCGTGCGCCGCCTCGATCTCGATGTGCAGCTCACCGACTCCGGTCGGCATCACGAGCCGGCTGTGCGCACGATTCCGGTGGCAGACGTGTCGACCGGCCAGGTCATCGTGGAGTTCGGCCGCTCCGAACCGTCCGGTCCCGCCGGGACGGCGGAGGGAGAGGAGCTCTAGTGGACATCGACCTGGCAGCGTTGCGTGCCCTGGAACGTGACCGTGACATCAACCTCGACCAGCTGATCCCCGCCATCGAGCAAGCCCTGCTGATGGCCTATCAGCGCACCGAGCAAAGCTTCAAACACGCTCGGGTCGAGCTGGACCGCAAGTCCGGACATGTCGTTGTCTGGGCGCGCGAGGAAGGCGAGATCGCAGCGGTCACCGAGGACGACAGCCCGACACAGGGGCCTGTCGGCCCGGAGTTCGACGACACCCCAGCGGGCTTCGGCAGAGTGGCGGCCTCGACCGCCCGTCAGGTCATCGTGCAGCGACTGCGCGACCTGGAGGACGAGGCGATCCTCGGCGACTTCAAAGGTCGTGAGGGCGACATCGTCTCTGGGGTCATCCAGCAGTCCGCAGACCCCCGGACCGTGCTCGTCGACTTCGGCAGTGTCGAAGGGTCACTACCGGCGGCCGAGCAGGTGCCTGGGGAAACGTATCGACACGGCGACCGGTTGCGCTGTTACGTCGTCAGCGTCAAGCGCGGGCTCAAGGGCCCACAAATCGGCCTGTCACGCACCCATCCCCACCTCGTCCGGGCGCTGTTCCGGCTCGAGGTGCCGGAGATCGCCGACGGCACCGTCGAGATCCCGGCGATGATCCGGGAGGCAGGGCACCGCACGAAGATCGCGGTCCGCGCCACGGTGCCCGGCGTCAACGCCAAGGGGGCATGCATCGGCCCGATGGGAGCTCGGGTCCGGGCCGTCATGAACGAATTAGGCGGAGAGAAGATCGACATCGTCGACTACTCCGACGATCCTGAAGCGTTCATTGCAGCCGCTCTCTCACCAGCTCGAGTTGTCGACGTGCAGGTTGTCGACCCGAAACTCCGGGCCGCCCGGGCCATCGTTCCCGACTACCAGTTGTCCCTGGCGATCGGCAAGGAAGGCCAGAACGCGCGACTTGCCGCACGGCTCACCGGTTGGCGGATCGACATCCGCTCCGACACAGCGCCAGCGGAGTCATAGGAAGAACCCGGTCGACGGGCGTCCGCAACGGGTGGCCGGTCGGCGGGTCGGACGGGGGTAGACTAATGCCGACCGACCGGACTGGACTCCGGGCGGCTTCATCTATGCAGGTTCGGGAACGGACGACCCCGATCCGCACCTGCATCGGGTGTCGTCGCGCGGATAGCTGGTCGGTCCTCGTGCGAGTGGTGGTGGCACAGGATGACACGGGCTGTCCCGTCGTCTTCCCGGACCCACGGCACCGGTTGCCCGGGCGTGGCGCTTGGCTGCATCCGGACCTCGGCTGCCTGGCCCAAGCCGTCCGTCGTCGAGCTTTCGGCAGGGCCTTGCGGGTGCAGGGCAACGTCGATCCCTCGGCGGTCACGGCATACCTGTCCGGCCTCGACCACGCACACGAGGTAACTGACAAGCACGCGGATCCTGCAAGGATCCCCCAGAAGATCCCCCCAGAAGATCCCTCAGACAAAAGGCGGGTCAGACGCTGATGAGCACCCGATGAGCACTCAGCAATGAGCAAGCCCCAGCTTTAGCACGGTCCGGGCCACGTGATCCTCACGATGCCTCGGTCTGGACCGAGACAGGAGAACCGTGGCAAAGGTCCGTGTGAGCGCGCTCGCCAAAGAGCTCGGCACCGACAGCAAGACGCTGATGGCGCATTTGTCCGCCCTCGGTGAATACGTCAAGTCGCCGTCGTCGACCATCGAGTTCCCGGTGGAACGCAAGGTCCGGGAGACCTTCCCGAAACCCGAGGCCGGTGCGGACGCCAAGCCGACCAAGAAGACCACGACGAAGGCTGCGGCGGCCAAGGCTGCGACAGCAGGCAAGGCCCCGGCAGCGCCGGGTGGAGCGGGTGCCAAGGCATCCCCGGGTGCCGGGGCGCCAAGCGCACCGGCCTCAGCCACTCCAGCGGCACCGGGTGCGCCGACGCCAGGCGTGCCAACACCAGGCTCGCCGACTCCCGCAGCCGCGACCCCTGATCCTGCCGCGCCCGCTCCGGCGAAACCAGCGGGATCTGCCCAGCCCCCGGGCAGCACGGCTGCCCCGGCAGCGTCAGCTCCGGCAGCTCAGCCGGCACCAGCCAAGCCGGCTGCCTCAGGCACCCCCTCCGGCCCGGCCAAGGCTTCGGCCCCGGGCACGCCGACAGCACCGCCCAGGCGTCCCGGCCCGGGTGGTGCCGCGGCTCCAGGCGGACCTCGGCCCTCCGGGCCGCGTCCGGGTGGGCCCCGCCCGGGTGGCCCCCGGCCGGGCAACAACCCGTTCGCTCCCAATCAAGGCATGCCGCGCCCGCAGGCGCGTCCCGGAGGCCCAGCGGCCGCTCGGCCGGGAGGCCCGGCCGGTGCGGCCGGGCCCCGTCCCGGTGGGCCTCGCCCGAACCCCGGAATGATGCCGGACCGGGCTACCGTCGGTCGTCCCGGCTCTCGGCCCTCCGGCGGCGGACGACCGGGCGGGTCCGGTCGTCCGGGCGGAGGCGGCTTCGGAGGACGTCCTGGTGGGCCGGGCGGGTTCGGTGGCCGCCCCGGCGGCCCCGGTGGCCGTGGAGGCACCCAGGGAGCTTTCGGTCGCGGTGGCGGCCGACCGGTGCGTGGACGCAAATCCAAGCGGGCGAAGCGCCAAGAGTTCGAGCAGATGCAGGCGCCGACGATCGGTGGCGTCAGCGTCCCGCGTGGTGACGGCTCGACCGTCGTCCGGGTGCGTCGTGGCTCCTCGTTGACCGACTTCGCCGACAAGATCAACGCCAATCCGGCGTCGCTGGTCACCGTGCTCTTCCACCTCGGGGAGATGGCCACCGCCACCCAGTCGCTCGACGAAGACACGTTCAAGCTGCTCGGCGCCGAGCTGGGGTACGAGGTGCAGGTCGTCTCGCCCGAGGACGAGGAGAAGGAGCTCTACGCGGCCTTCGACATCGACCTCGAAGCCGAGGCGTCCGAAGAAGACCTCGAGGCGCGGCCACCGGTGGTCACCGTCATGGGTCACGTCGACCACGGCAAGACCAAACTGCTCGATGCGATCCGGCACGCCAATGTCATCGACAGCGAGGCCGGCGGCATCACCCAGCACATCGGCGCCTACCAGATCGTCGCCGAACACGAAGGTGCCGACCGGGCGATCACCTTCATCGACACCCCCGGCCATGAGGCGTTCACCGCCATGCGGGCTCGTGGTGCCAAGGTCACCGACATCGCGATCCTCGTCGTGGCGGCCGACGACGGCGTCATGCCGCAGACCGTCGAGGCGCTCAACCACGCCCAAGCCGCTGACGTTCCCATCGTCGTGGCGGTCAACAAGGTCGACAAGGAGGACGCCAACCCGCAGAAGATCCGCCAACAGCTCACCGAGTACAACCTCATCGCCGAGGAATACGGCGGCGACACGATGTTCGTCGACGTCTCGGCACGGGAGCGGATCAATATCGACGGGTTGCTCGAGGCGGTGCTGCTGACCGCCGACGCCGCGCTCGATCTGCGAGCCAACCCCGACACGGATGCCCGGGGTGTGGCCATCGAAGCCAACCTCGACCGGGGTCGAGGAGCCACGGCGACCGTGCTGGTCCAGCAGGGCACCCTGCGGGTCGGCGATGCGATCGTCACCGGTTCGGCACACGGCCGGGTGCGCGCCATGCTCGACGAACACGGCGAGCAGGTGGCCGAGGCACCCCCGTCGCGGCCGGTGCAGGTGCTCGGCTTGTCTTCGGTGCCGCGGGCCGGTGACACCTTCGTGGTCGCCCCCGACGACCGGACCGCCCGGCAGATCGCCGAGCGGCGTGAGGCCGCCGACCGGCAGGCCTCACTGGCCAAGGCTCGCAAGCGGATCAGCCTCGAAGACCTCAACGAGGCATTGGCCGCCGGCAAGGTAGAGACGCTCAACCTGATCCTCAAAGGTGACGTCTCTGGTTCGGTCGAGGCCCTCGAAGACGCGCTGCTGCAGATCGACGTCGGTGACGAGGTCGACCTGCGGATCATCGATCGCGGGGTCGGGGCGATCACCCTGAACAACATCAACCTGGCCATGGCCTCGGACGCGATCATCATCGGCTTCAACGTTCGCGCCGAAGGGCAGAACGCCGACGTCGCCGACCGCGAGGGCGTCGAGATCCGCTACTACACGGTCATCTACCAGGCAATCGAGGAGATCGAGGCAGCCCTCGAAGGCATGCTCAAGCCCGAGTTCGAAGAAGTGTCGCTCGGCACTGCCGAGATCCGCGAGGTCTTCCGGTCGAGCAAGTTCGGCAATATCGCCGGGTCGCTCGTGCGCTCCGGGGAGATCCGTCGTGGCGCCAAGGCCCGGGTCACTCGCGCCGGCGTCGTCGTCGGGGAGAACATCGAGATCGCCGGCTTGCGCCGCTTCAAGGACGATGTCACCGAGGTCCGTGAAGGATACGAATGCGGCATCAATCTCGGGTCGTTCAACGACCTGCAGATCGAGGACGTCATCGAAACCTACGAGATGAGGGAGAAGCCACGTGGCTGACCCCGCTCGGGCTCGCCGGATCGCCGAGCGGATCAAGGCGATCGTCGCCGAGCAACTCGAATACCGGGTCAAGGACGAGCGGCTCGGTTTCGTCACCGTCACCGATGTGCGGGTCACCGGCGACTTGCAGCACGCGACCGTGTTCTACACGGTCTTCGGCGACGAGGACCAGCGCGAATCCACTGCTGCGGCCCTGGAGTCGGCCAAGGGCCGTCTCCGGGCCAGCCTTGGCCAACTCGGCATTCGGCTCACCCCCACCTTGGAGTTCGTCCCCGACGCCCTGCCCGAGGGCGCTGCCCACTTGGATGAGTTGCTCCAAGCCACGAGAGCCAGGGACGCCGAGATCGCCGGGGCGGCACAGCGCGCGGCATACGCCGCAGGTGCCGACCCGTACAAGAAGGCTGCGGCCGACGACCCGGCAGCCGAGGGCAGCCCGGCGTGAGCGCTGGCGACGGGCTGCTGCTCGTCGACAAACCCACCGGGTGGACCAGCCATGATGTCGTGGCCCGGGTGCGCCGGCTCGCGCGCACTCGACGGGTCGGGCATGCCGGCACACTCGACCCTATGGCGACCGGGGTGCTCGTGCTCGGGGTCGGTCGTGGCACGAAGCTGTTGACCTTCCTGGTCGGAGCCGACAAGGAGTATGCCGCGACCGTGCGGCTCGGGTTGGCCACCCACACCGACGATGCCGACGGTGAGCCGACCAGCACGGCTGCCCCCGGGGCAGTGGCGGCCGTGACCGACCAACGGATCGAGCAGGCCTTGGCCGGGTTGACCGGGCGCATCGAGCAGGTGCCGTCCGCGGTCAGCGCGATCAAGGTCGACGGAAAGCGTGCCTACGCCCGCGTCCGAGCCGGCGACGAGGTGCACCTGGCGGCCCGGCCGGTCACAGTGCACCGGCTCGACGTAGTCGACCGCCGCCGCGCTGTCACCGACGACGGCGCCGACGTGCTCGATCTCGACATCGTCGTGCACGTCTCCAGTGGCACCTACGTGCGGGCTCTCGGTCGTGATCTTGGGGAACGACTCGGCGTCGGCGGGCATCTCACCGCGCTTCGCCGCACCCGGGTCGGGGGATTCGGGTCGGCTGATTGCCACACGTTGACCGAACTGGCCGAATTGACCGAACCCGTCAAACCGGCTGCACCCACTGAAGCGGGCGGACACAGTGGCCCGGTGCTGCCGTCTCCGGCTGGCGACCCGGTGGAGACGACGAGAAACGCCCAGCCATCCGGCCGGGCCGCGGGCGGAGCCGAGCCCCCCGGCATACCGCTCATCACGTTGGCCCGGGCTGCCCGGGTGTTCCTGCCGGTCCGGACGGTCGATGCCCGGCAAGCACGGGCCCTCGGCTACGGTCAGGGACTCGAGTCGGCCGAGCCAGGCCGGACCGGGCCGGTGGCGGCGATCGGCCCCGACGGCGAGCTGGTCGCCATCCTCGACGAATCGGGCCCGCGCGCCCGGACCCACGTCGTCTTCCCCGCCCCACCCGGCGAGTAATCGGTCCCCACCCGGCGACGTCCCGCCGGTCCCCACCCGGCGACGTCCCGCCGGTCCCCACCCGCAGAGTAACCGCTTGACTGTTCACATATCCCGTGACTCAGCGCCGGCTGAGGTTGACTCACCGCACGGTTGTGCACATGTGCGCACAGGGCGCAGCGGTGGCCGGTTCGGGGCACCGACCCGCGAGACCTTAGAGTGTCCCCCGTGCGTGTCTGGAGCGGATTGGGCGATGTCCCCGGCGATCTGAGGGCAACTGTCGTCACACTCGGCAACTTCGACGGCGTACATCGGGGTCACCGGGCCGTCTTGGGAGTGCTTACCGAGCAGGCCGCGGCACAGTCGCTGGTCTCGGTCGCCGTCACCTTCTACCCGCATCCGATCGCGGTGCTCAACCCGTCCGCCGCGCCGGCCGAGCTCACCTCACTTCGCCAGCGCCTGGCTCTGCTTGAGGCGGCCGGTGTCGACGCAGTGCTCGTGCTGGAGTTCACCCGCGAGTTCGCCAGCCAGACGCCGGCCGAGTTCGTGGACTCGGTCTTCGTCGGCGCCCTGCACGCCCAGGTCGTCGTGGTCGGCGAGGACACTCGTTTCGGAGTCCGCAACAGCGGCACCGTCGAGACGCTGATCGAGTTGGGCGCCCAGCAGGGAATCGAGGTGATCGCAGTGCGCGATGTCGGCGACGGTGGACGGTGGTCGTCCACACGGGTGCGGGCCGCCTTGGCCGACGGTGACGTCGCCTCAGCTGCCGCGATCCTCGGTCGGCTGCCGCAGGTCGACGGGGTCGTCGTGCATGGCGACCACCGTGGCCGGGAGCTCGGCTTCCCCACCGCGAATCTCGGGCCCGAGACCGAGGGTCTGATCCCGGCCGACGGGGTGTATGCCGGGTGGCTCACCCGGCTCGATCTGCCCGAAGACGCCGCGGACCGGGTGCTGCCTGCCGCCATCTCGATCGGCACCAACCCGACCTTCGACGGGGCCACCCGCCGGGTCGAGGGATATGTCCTGGACCGGACCGATCTCGATCTCTACGGCGAACGGATCGCCTACGGATTCGTCAAGCGGTTGCGCCCGACGTTGCGTTTCGACGGGATCGAACCGCTGGTCGAGCAGATGCACGATGACGTTGCGCAATGCCGCGAAGTGATCGGCGAGCGGGTCGAGCAGCCATGAGCGACCCGGGCTCCCTCCGGCCGGCGTCGGCGGCTGAGACCGCATCGGCGGCCGCACCGGGGTCGGTATCTGGCCGAGGGTCTCGATCGGGCCGGAAACGCGGCTTGCGGTTGCCGACCTGGTCGCAGCTGATCGACAGTCCCCGGGTCCTGCGGGCCGGGCTCAACGTGTGGCCCCCCTACCTCTTCTCAGGGGTGCGGGTCGTCGAGATCGCCGACGACTTCTCGTCGGCAACCGTGCAGCTACGGTTACGTTTCACCACCCGCAACTACGTCGGCACTCAGTTCGGTGGCTCGCTCTTCTCGATGGTGGATCCGTTCTGGATGCTGCTGGTCCTGCACCAGCTCGGATCCGACTACATCGTCTGGGACAAGTCCGCCCAGATCGACTTCGTCCGGCCCGGGCGCACCGACGTGGTGGCTCGTTTCGTCGTCACCCCGGAGTTCGTCGCCGAATTGCGCGAGGCAGCGGCCGGCGGTGACAAAGTGCTGCGCTGGGTCGAAACCGAGATCCACGATCGGCATGGCCAGGTCGTCGCCAGGGTGCGCCGACAGCTCTACGTGCGCCGCAAACCCAGTGCCGCGTGAAGCGGGCAAGGTCACCCCGGCAAAGGTGACGCCGACACCCTCTACAGCATAGGTTTGTCCTGAGCAACCCCGACCGATGCTGGGCCATACATAGCGTGCGCCAGCGGTCCGTACCCCGACGAAGGAGTCTGCCGTGGCGATGAAGTCAGCCGTCGACGAGCCGGTGATGTTCGATGTCCTGGACGGACGGGCACCCAGCGTGGGGGCCTTGTTCCGCGACCGAGTCGCGCGGTCAGGCGATCGGGAAGCCTTCCAGTACTTCCGGGATGGCGGGTTGGAGCGGGTCACCTGGAAGGAAGCCCGGGACCGCGTCTATGCCCTGGCTGCCGGGCTGATGTCGCTCGGCATCGGCCTGGAGGACCGGGTGGCCATCGCCTCGACGACACGCTACGAGTGGGCGCTCGCCGACCTGGCAATCATGTGCAGTGGCGGGGCGACGACGACCGTCTACCCGACGACGATCGCCGAGGACGTCACATATATCGTCTCCGACTCGGGCTGCAAGGTCGTCTTCGCCGAGGACGACGGCCAGGTCGAGAAGCTCCGCACCCACCGTGAGGACATCCCCGATGTCCTGCGTGTGGTGACCTTCACCGGCGAAGGCCACCTATTGGGTGACGAAGAGGGTGACGACTGGGTCATCACACTCAAAGAGTTGCAGGAGATCGGCGAGGAGGCCCTCGAATCGCGCCCGACTCTCGTCGACGAGCGCATCGATCTCGTCGGGCCGGACAACCTCGCCGTCATCATCTACACCTCCGGGACAACCGGCCGGCCCAAGGGGGCCGAGCTGACCCACGACTCGATCGTCTACGAAGCTGCCGCCGTCGACTCGATCAGGATCCTCAGCCACGACGACTTGCAGTTCCTCTGGCTGCCGCTGTCGCACGTCTTCGGCAAGGTGCTGCTGGCCATTCCGCTGCAGATCGGGTTCCCGACGGCCATCGACGGGCGGATCGACAAGATCGTCGACAACCTCGCGGTCGTCAAGCCGACCTGGATGGGCTCGGCACCACGCATCTTCGAGAAAGCCTATGGCCGGATCTCAGCCGTGGTCGAGGAAGAGAGCGGCGTCAAGAAGAAGCTCATGGACTGGGCGCTCGACGTCGGGTGGCAGGTCATGGAAGCCCGCTCCAAGGGCAACGAGCCCTCACCGGCATTGCTCCTGCAACACGCGATCGCCGACAAGCTGGTGCTCTCGAAGATCCGTGAGCGTTTCGGTGGCCGGGTGCGCTTCTTCATCTCCGGCTCCGCGGCGCTCGACCAGGACATCGCCAAGTGGTTCGGATCGGTCGGGCTGCTCATCCTCGAGGGCTACGGCCTGACCGAGACGATGGCGGCCACCTGCGTCAACCGGATCGGCACCGGCAACTACACCTACGGCACGGTCGGCTGGCCGGTGCCGCAGACCGACGTCAAGATCGCCGACGACGGCGAGATCCTCATCAAAGGCCCCGGGGTCATGCGGGGCTACCGCAACCACCCGGAAGCCAACTCCGAGGTGTTCGACGAGGACGGCTATTTCCGCACCGGCGACATCGGTGAGATCGACGAATACGGCTTCGTCAAGATCACCGACCGCAAGAAGGACCTGTTCAAGACCTCCGGCGGGAAGTACATCGCACCGTCGCAGATCGAGTCGGCCTTCCGGGGGCATTGCCCCTACGTGTCGCAGGTCCTCGTCTACGGCGAGGGCAAGAACTTCGCCTCCGCCTTGATCACCCTCGACCCCGACGCGATCACCGAATGGGGCGCCGCGAACCGGATGGCGGGCAAGTCGTATGCCGAGATCACCCAGTCGCCGGAGGTCCACGAGCTCATCGAAGGCTACTTCGAGCACCTCAACTCAGGTCTCAACCGTTGGGAGACGATCAAGCGGTTCATCATCCTCGACCGCGACCTGGACATCGAGAACGGCGAGCTCACCCCGAGCCTCAAACTCAAGCGCAAGGTCGTCGCGGAGAAGTTCCGGGACGAACTCGAGGGCCTTTACGAGTGACGTCGACGGGTCCGCCCTCAGGCTGACCTCTCACCCGCCGACGAGCGGCACGAACACGTAACGACCAAGACTCTGGCGGGCACCGTCGGCGGTGACCCGCCAGAGTTCGTCGTGTGCCGGCACGACCAGCACCCCCGTGGGTGTGAGCTGGTCGACGATCTCTTCCGGGATCCCGGAGGCCATTGCCGACACGAGGATCCGGTCGAAAGGCGCAGCATCCGGGGCGCCCAGCACCCCCTCGCGGGCCGGCTCGATCCGCGCCCAGGGCAGCTCGGACTCGGCCAGTCGCTCGCGGCCCAGCTGCACCAACTCGGGCACCCGCTCGACACCGAGCACCGACCCGGTCGGACCGGTCAGGTGGGCCAGCAGCACCGTCGTCCACGCCGACCCGGAGCCGACGTCGAGGACCCGGTCACCGGGCTGAACGTCGAGCGCAACGAGCATGTTGCGCACCGTCGTCGGCTGCGAGTTGGTCTGCCCGTAGCCGATCGGCAGGGCGGTGTCGAGGCCGGCATACTGCTGCTGATCGGGCGGGAGGTGCCGCTGCCGCGGCGCCCGGGCGAGCGCGGCGGCGACCCGCTCGACCGCAGTGCTCGAGTGGCTCATCCATCCAGTATCGGCCGATAGAATCGCCGGGTGCCCGCAGGTGACTCGCGCTTCGCTGAGCTGGAGCCGCTATTGGCTCAAGTGCAGAAGCCGATCCAGTATGTCGGCGGTGAGCTCAACTCGGTCGTCAAGGACTGGAACTGCGGGGGATTCGGAGCCGATGGCCAGGAGCTCACCGTGCGGTGGGCACTCATGTATCCCGACGCCTACGAGGTGGGGTTGCCCAACCAGGGTGTGATGATCCTCTACGAGGTGCTCGGCGAGCGAGCCGACACGCTCGTCGAGCGCACGTATGCCGTGTGGCCCGACATGGAGGCGTTGCTCCGGCAAGCGGGTCTGCCGCAGCTGACCGTGGACGGCCACCGCGCAGTCGGGGACTTCGACCTGTTCGGGGTGTCGCTGTCCACCGAGCTCGGCTACACGAACCTGCTGACTGCCCTCGACCTAGCCGGCATCCCATTGCACAGCAGCGATCGTCATGACGGGCATCCGCTCGTCGTCATGGGCGGACACGCGTCCTTCAACCCCGAGCCGGTCGCCGACTTCGTCGACGCGGTCGTCATCGGCGACGGCGAGGAGGCGGTGCTGGCGATCACCGACCTCGTGGCCGCGTGGAAAGCCGAAGGCTGCCCGGGAGGCCGGGCCGAGATGCTGTTGCGACTGGGCCGTTCGCAGTTGGCCTATGTGCCGTCGTTCTACGACGTGGAGTACCACGACGACGGCCGGATCCGGCGCGTCGCGGCTCGGGCCGAGCTCAGCGGCATACCGTGGCGGGTCGCCAAACACACGGTCCTCGATCTCGACAAATGGCCATACCCGAAAGCCCCCCTGGTGCCGTTGGCCGAGACGGTGCACGAGCGGATGTCGGTCGAGATCTTCCGGGGCTGCACACGCGGGTGCCGGTTCTGCCAGGCCGGGATGATCTCTCGCCCGGTCCGGGAACGGTCGATCACCGCGATCGGCGAGATGGTCGAGCGTGGCTTGGCGGCAACCGGCTATGAAGAGGTCGGACTGCTCAGCCTGTCGTCGGCCGACCACTCCGAGATCGCGGCGATCACCACGGGGCTCGCCGACCGGTATGGCGGGACCCAGACCGGGTTGTCACTGCCCTCGACCCGGGTCGACGCCTTCAACATCGACCTGGCCAACGAGCTGACCCGCAACGGTCGCCGCTCCGGGCTCACCTTCGCTCCCGAAGGCGGGTCGGAGCGGCTGCGCAAGGTCATCAACAAGACCGTGACCGAGCAGGATCTCATCGACACGGTCGCGGCCGCCTATGGAGCCGGCTGGCGGCAGGTGAAGCTCTATTTCATGTGTGGCCTGCCGACCGAGACCGACGAGGATGTGCTGCAGATCGCCAAGCTCGCGGCGAAGGTCATCGAGACCGGGCGGCAGGTCGGCGGACGCCGGGACATCCGCTGCACCGTGTCGATCGGTGGTTTCGTGCCCAAACCGCACACGCCTTTCCAGTGGGCCGGGCAGCTCAGTGCGGCCGAGACCGATGCGCGGTTAAGCAAACTGCGGGAGGCGATCCGGGCCGACCGGCGCTACGGCCGTTCCATCGGCTTCCGCTATCACGACGGCGAGCCCGGCATCGTCGAGGGTTTGCTGTCCCGGGGCGACCGCCGGGTCGGTGGGGTCATCGAACGGGTTTGGCGTGACGGCGGCCGCTTCGACGGGTGGAGCGAGCATTTCTCCTACGAGCGGTGGATGCGCTGTGCCGCTGAAGAGTTCGAGGGCACGCCGGTCTCGGTCGACTGGTTCACCACCCGTGAACGTGACCGGTGGGAGGTGTTGCCCTGGGACCACTTCGAATCCGGGCTGGACCGCGACTGGCTCTGGGACGACTGGCAGGATGCCCTGGCCGAGCGCGAAGTCGAAGACTGTCGCTGGGGCGGTTGTTACGACTGCGGTGTCTGCCCCGAGCTGGACACCGAGACCCAGATCGGGCCGACCGGCCGCGCCTTGCTGCCGCTGACCGTGGCGCCACGGAAGGGGCAGCGGCAGGCGCCCCAGCGCTGTCCCGAGTCAGCCGGACCTAGACCGAATGGCCGAGATGGGCCAAGGCTTGGCGCAGCAGCACTCCGTGACCGCCAGCCATCTCCGGTGTGACCGCTAGCTCCGCGGCTTCCTCGGGCGTGAGCCATGCCAGGTCGAGGGCGTTGCCCTGGGCAGCGCAGTCACCCATGAGCACGACGACGTAACCCAGTGCGACGGCATGCTGCCGGGGGTCGTGGAATGGGGTAACCCCCGGGGTGGGGAAGTACTCGGCGATGGCAAACGGTTGCGGCGAGATCGGCACCTGGGGCAGGGCCATCGGCCCCAAGTCCCGCTCGACGTGACGCAGCACAGCGTCGCGCAACCGTTCGTGGTAAAGCACCCGGCCCGAGACCAGTTCTCGCTGGAACTCGCCGGACTCGGTGACCCGGAGCAACAGACCGACGCTCGTCACTTGGCTGTGCTCGTCCACCCGGACGGGCACGAGATTGACATAGAGGATCGGCAGCCGATCCCGGGCATCACGCAACTCGTCGTGGCTGAGCCACCCGGCCCGGGTCTCGGTCTCGTGCATGGGCCGATTGTGTCAGGCGCATCGCCCAGCGGGTCGGCCGTCCACACTCGGGGTTTAGGAGGTTCGGCCGGAAGTAGCGCCTGCGCAGGTGCCAACGGCGGCCGAACCTGCTAGACGTCCGGAGGCCATGTTGGTGTTTGGGAGGTTCGGCCGGAAGTAGCGCCTGCGCAGGTGCCAACGGCGGCCGAACCTGCTAGACGTCCGGAGGCCATGTTGGTGTTTGGGAGGTTCGGCCAGAACTAGCGCCTGCGCAGGTGCCAACGGCTCCCGAACCTCCTACACGGCTGCTGGGTGGCTGTGGCGTCGCCGGGCCCGCTGCACCGCGCGGTCAGTCCGGGACCAGATCTCCCGCGGCCGGCTCAACTCGGCCCAGACGACCCGCACCACCTCGTAGCCCAGGTCACGGAGCCCATCCTCCCGGATCTTCTCCGCGGCCAGAGCCTCCGCGCCGGAGGGCCAGCCGTCAACGGAGTCCCGGCCTCTGCCGTACTTGACCATCCCGTCGAACTCGACGAGCACCATCTCGCCATCGATCCCGAGATCGGAGTATGCCGTGAAGCCGTCCGGCCCGTCGATCCGCACTTGAGGGGTGATCGACACACCCCTCAGCCGGAACAGATACCGCAACCGGGACTCGCCGGGGGACTGCGAGCGCCCATCAGCCAGGTCGAGCACCGTCCGGACCTGGGCGGTGCCACGCCGCCCGTGGATCGCCTCGGCAGCCTCGGCCAGGCCCGCCGGGGTGACCAACTCCATTCGGAGCGCAGCATCGGCGGCCACGAGTGCGCCCTCCGGCCCGCACCAAGCAGCGGTCTGGGCCACGGCAAGAGCAGGGGGCACGTGTCCGTCCGGGGTCAACGGCAGCGGTGGCTTGCGGTGCAACCGCAGATCGCCGCTCGACCGGGGCCAACCGCGGTCCACGAGCGACAGATGCACCGTCGACAACGGGGCGCCATACAACGGCAGGCCCAACCGGGCCAGTTCGCTGTAGTGGCTCAGCACGGCGGGGGTGCCCAAGCTGCGTTGCGCAGCCAGCGCACGACGCACGTGCATGGCGTGCGGTGAGGACGGTGGCGGCACGGCATACCATCCCCGCCGCACCGGTCGCACGGCATCGGCGGCGACGAGCTGCGCGAGGGCGCTCTTGCCCACGGCGGCCAACCGGGCGGTGGCAGTGTCGAACAGCCCCCACTCGTCGGCGGCAGCAGCCAGCAGGCGGATGTGCGGGTCGAGCGGTCCGGCCATGCAACGATCGTGCCGGGTCCGGGCCGGCCACATCGTCGGTTGTCCACAGGGCCGGGTGGCGGTGCCGCTCGCCGGTCCGGCCGGCAGCCTCCAGCCCTCCGCCGGTTCGAGCTGCAAGCCCGGGTCAGTAGACCTTGCCCGGGTTCATGATGCCCGTGGGGTCGAATACTGCCTTGACCGCGCATTGCCGGGCCAGCTCGGCCTCGCCGAGCTCCCACGGCAGGTGGTGGCGCTTGGCGGTGCCGACGCCGTGCTCGCCGGTGATCGTCCCACCGAGATCCAGCGCCGCCCTGAGCAACACGTCGAGCGCTAGGCCAGCCCGCGCCCAGCCGTCCGGGTCATCGGGGAAGATCATCGACGGGTGCAGGTTGCCGTCGCCGCCATGCCCCGACAGCGTGATCTCGATCCCGCTGTGCTCGGCGATCCGCTGGCCGGCGCGCACGAAATCACCGAGGTGGGCCACCGGCACGCAGGCGTCCTCGGCGATGAGCCGGCCCTTCACCATCAACGCATGATTGAGCATCCGGCGCCCCTGCATGAGCAGGTCGGCCTCCGAGGCGCTGTCGGCTACCGCGAGATCCGTCGCACCGGCGGCCTCGAGCAGGACGCCGTAGCGCTCCACGTCTTCGGCGGTATGCCCCGGCCGGTCAGACTGCACGAGCAACGCCGCCTCGCACCCCAGCGGGAAACCGTAGTCGCCGACCGCCTGGATCGCCTCGATTGAGGCCCGGTCCAGGAACTCGAGCAGACTCGGCCGGTGCCGGTCGGCCCGCAGTGCCAGCACGGCGGCCACCGCTGCGTCCAGAGAGTCGAAGGTCGCCAGGGCAGTCAGCGCCGGGTCTGGCGTCGGGATGAGCTTCACCAGCGCCGAGACCACCACTGCGAGAGTGCCTTCCGAGCCGACGATCAACCCGGTGAGGTCGTAGCCGGCCACGCCCTTGGCGGTGCGGTGTCCGGTGCGCATGAGCTCGCCGCCAGGCAGCACGACATCCAGGGCCTTGACATAGTCGGCGGTCACGCCGTACTTGATGCAGCACAAGCCGCCGGCGTTCGTCGCGATGTTGCCACCGATCGTCGAGGTGTCGGCTGACGCCGGGTCGGGCGGGTAGGCAAACCCGGCGTCCACCGCGGCCTCCTTGAGCACGTTCGTCACGATGCCGGGGCCGACCCGGGCATGGCCCTCGACCGGATCGATGTCGATGCCGCCGAGGTCCTCGACGTTGAGCGCGATACATCCTTCCGTCGCCACAGCCGATCCGGTCAGCGACGTCCGGGCCGCCTGCGGCACGACCGGTATGCCGTGGGCTTGTGCATATCCGAGCACGTCGACGACATCGTCGACGTCGCGGGCGCGCACCAGGGTGAAGTCCGACGGAGCGCTCGCGCCGGGACTGGAGTCGACGGCATACGCCGCCTTGATGTCCGGGTCGTCGACGACTGCCGCGGCGGCCTTCGTGCCGGCCAGGACCGGCCGGCTGGTCGGCTGCCCAGGGTTCATGAACCGCGACGATACCCGGGGCGGGAGTCGATGGTCACGAGCTGTGGGAGGAAGGTCACCCCTGATCACCCTTGAGATGTCGGTGGCTCTCTGCCCCAGGGCGGTCGTGGGCTGAGGCGCCTGCGATAGTTGCGGGTATGCAGCGGCAACGCGAGTGGCGGGTTTTTGGGCTCTGGACCCTGGTCGGTCTGGGCTCCATGTGGTCGCTGTGGACGTTGCTGAGCTGGGGCTGGGTGATCGGCTTGATCACGGCCGCGTTCGCCTTCCGGATCGCCACCCGGGAGGAGCCCGGGCGCTCGGCCTGGGGTTATGTCGTCGGCATCGGGCTGGCGCCGTTGTGGGTGGTCTGGGGCAACCGCGCCGAGCCCGGTCCGATCGACTCCTGGCTGCTGTGGGGCGGGCTGGCGACGGCGGCGCTGGGGATGGTGGCGTTCGTCGCCTCGCGCAAACGGCCGGGCAGTTCCTGAAGCGGTATACCCGGTGCGCGGCCGGGGCGGGAGCGCGTGCGCCGGTGCAGTCGATGACGGCCGACCTGACGTAGACTGACCCGACCAGCGTTCGAGCCGCTATCACCGGCGAGCTTCCGGAAGAACGGGCCCTGCCTTTCGGGCAGGGCCTCACTAGACCCGGACGGGTGGGCCCGTCACAGCCTGGGCAAGAGCGGTCGGTATGCCGCGCGGCATACCGGCAAGCGGGGTGGTACCGCGGCGCACCGGCGTCGTCCTCGCGGCGAAGCGACCGCCCGGGACGACCGGCTACGGACGCTCAGACCGACGCGGCGTCCAGAAGACTAGGCGCCCAGACAGACGCAGGAGAACCCCGTGGTCTACCCCCAGGCCAGTGCCCGTCACCACGTGCCCGCCGAGGCCACTGCCAGCAGCCCGGTCGATGCGGGTGTGCCGCCCAGCCCGCGGTTCCCGGCGATCGAGGAAGCGGTGCTGAAGTACTGGGAGGCCGACCAGACCTTCCAGGCATCCGTCGACCAGCGCGACGCGGGGGAGAACGGCGCCAACGAGTTCGTCTTCTACGACGGGCCCCCGTTCGCCAACGGCCTGCCGCACTACGGGCACCTGCTCACCGGCTACGTCAAGGACATCGTCCCGAGGTATCGGACGATGCGCGGGCAACGAGTTGAGCGGCGTTTCGGGTGGGACACCCACGGACTGCCGGCCGAGCTCGAGGCGATGAGCCAGCTGGGCATCAAGACGACCGACGAGATCCGCGACCTGGGCATCGACGCCTTCAACGACAAGTGCCGGGCCTCGGTCTTCGAATACACCGACGACTGGCGCCAGTACGTCACCCGGCAGGCCCGATGGGTCGACTTCGACAACGACTACAAGACCCTCGATCTGACCTACATGGAGAGTGTCATCTGGGCCTTCAAGCAGCTCTACGACAAGGGCTTGGCCTACGAAGGGTTCCGGGTGCTGCCCTACTGCTGGAACGACCAGACCCCGCTGTCCAACCACGAGCTGCGGATGGACGAGGACGTCTACCAGGTGCGCCAGGACCCGGCGGTCACCGTGGGGATGCGGATCACCACACCCGGCGAGCTCGAGGGGGCACTCGCGGTCATCTGGACGACCACCCCGTGGACCCTCACCGCCAACGTCGCAGTCATGGTCGGTGAGGACATCGACTACGTGCTCGTCGAGTCGAGCGTGCCCACCGGCCGCGTGGAGCGATACCTCGTCGCCCATGCCTGCCTCGGCAACTACACCCGGGAGTTCACCGGCGACAAGACGGGTGACGTCGAGGCACTCGTCGTGCGTCGCCTCCGCGGCAGCGAGCTGGTCGGGCTGACCTACCAGCCGCCGATGAGCTACTACCTCGGTCACGAGAATGCCTTCCGGATCGTCGCCGCCGACCTCGTGACGACCACCGAGGGCACCGGTCTGGTGCACACCGCCGGTGCTTTCGGTGAGGACGACAAGGCGATCACCGACCGCGAAGGCATCCAGGTGGTCGTGCCGGTGGCTATCGACGGCACCTTCACCGCCCCGGTCGACGACTACGCGGGCGTGTTGGTGCTCGATGCCAACCCGTTGATCATCGAGCATCTCAAGGCCTGCACGACGACCCAGCACCCCGACTACGACCCGTCGCGGGCGTTGCCGGTCGGCTCCACCACCGAGGGCACGGTGCTGCTGCGCCGCGAGACCTATGCCCACTCCTATCCACACTGCTGGCGATGCCGGCAGCCGCTGATCTACATGGCCGTCGGGTCGTGGTTCGTCTCGACCACGACGATCCGCGACCGGATGCTCGCGCTCAACCAACAGATCACCTGGGTGCCCGGGCACATCAAGGACGGTCAGTTCGGCAAGTGGCTGGAGAACACTCGCGACTGGTCGATCTCCCGGAATCGCTTCTGGGGCAGCCCCATCCCGGTGTGGCGCTCCGACGATCCGGCATACCCGCGGATCGACGTCTACGGCTCACTGGCTGAGCTCGAACGCGACTTCGGCGTGCCGGTCACCGATCTGCACCGGCCGGCCATCGACGAGCTGACCCGGCCCAACCCCGACGACCCGCGGCCCGAAGGCGAGCGCTCCACGATGCGCCGGGTCACCGACGTCTTCGACTGCTGGTTCGAATCGGGGGCGATGAGCTTTGCCCAGGTGCACTACCCCTTCGACAACGCCGACTGGTTCGAGCACCACTTCCCGGGCGACTTCATCGTCGAGTACATCGGTCAGACCCGGGGCTGGTTCTACACCATGCACATCCTGGCCACCGCGCTCTTCGACCGGCCGGCCTTCGAAACCTGCCTCAGCCACGGCATCGTGCTCGGCAGTGACGGGCTCAAGATGAGCAAGAGCCTGCGCAACTATCCCGACGTGCGGGAAGTCTTCGACCGGGACGGTGCCGACGCGATGCGGTGGTTCCTGATGAGCAGCCCGATCCTGCGCGGTGGCAACCTCGTCGTCACCGAGCAGGGCATCCGTGACGGCGTACGTCAGGTGATCATCCCATTGTGGAACGCTTGGTATTTCTTCGCGCTCTACGCCAACGCCGCGAACGCGGGAGCCGGGTATGCCGCGCAACGCTCGACCGCGTCGACCGACGTCCTGGACCGCTACCTGCTGGCCAAGCTACGCGAGTTCGTCGAGGCGATGACCGAACGGCTGGACCACTACGAGATCGCGGCAGCCTGCGACTCGATGCGGGCCTTCCTCGACGTGTTGACCAACTGGTATATCCGCCGGTCGCGGGATCGCTTCTGGGATAGCGACAATGCGCTCTCCGACTCGACCAAGAGCGCCTTCGACACGTTGTGGACCGCGCTCGAAGTCGTGACCCGGGCGGTGGCGCCGTTGCTGCCGCTGGTCACCGAAGAGGTCTGGCGTGGCCTGACCGGGGGCCGCTCGGTGCACCTGACCGACTGGCCCGAGGCCACCGAGCTGCCGGCCGATCACGCGCTGGTGACCGCGATGGATCGCTCTCGCGAAATCTGCTCGGCGGTGCTCGCGCTGCGCAAGTCCGGTGGGTTGCGGTCTCGGCTGCCGTTGGCCGGGCTGACCGTCTACGTCAACGACTCGGCGGCGCTCGCCGACTTCACCGGCATCATCGCCGACGAGGTCAACGTGCGTGCGGTGACCCTGCGGGATCTGGCCGCAGCACACGAGTCGGACATTGGGGTCGCCCAGCGGCTGACCGTCAACGCCCGGGCTGCCGGGCCGCGACTGGGCAAGCAGGTGCAGGCCGTGATCCGGGCCGCCAAGGCCGGTGACTGGGCGCAGAACGACGGCGCCGTCACAGTCGGCGGGATCGTCCTGCACGACGGTGAGTTCACGCTGGACACGGTCGTAACCGGGACCGGCGACGGGACTCGTCGGGCAGTCGGACTGTTGCCTGGTGGTGGTTTCGTCGTGCTCGACACCGAGGTCACCGAAACCCTTGCTCGTGAGGGGGTCGCCAACGACCTGATCAGGGCTGCGCAACAAGCCCGACGAGAGGCCGGACTGCACATCAGCGACCGGATTTCGCTGTCGATCGCCGGCGGGGAGCCGGTTCAGCAGGCCGTGACCGCGCACCGGGAGCGGATTATGGCCGAGACGTTGGCGACGCACCTGTCCACGGCCGAGCACCTCGAGGCGTTGCCGACCGACACGGCAACCCAGACGACTGCCGGAGACGGATTGCCCCTCCGGCTCCACGTGGAGAAGCGCTGATGGTCGTGCGCATCCGAGAAGCCGTCGTCGACGACGTCGAGTCGATCCTCAAGGTCGGTCGTTCCGCCTGGCGGCAGGCCTACGGCGAGATCGCCGACGGCGATTTCGTGACCCTCGGGCTCGCCCGGTGGTGGACGCCCGAGTCTGTGCGCCCGGTCGTCGAAGCCAGCCGCTCGTGTGTCGCGGAGATCGACGGCGAGATCGTCGCCGTCACTGCGGTCGGACCGTTGCACGGAGACCTGGTGCTCTTCCGTTTCTATGTGCTGCCCGAGCGGCAAGGGCAGGGAGTCGGCCGAAAGCTCATGGACTACGTGCTCGAGCGGGCCCGCGAGAGCGGCCACCGGATCATCCGGTTGTCCTATCCCGAGGGCAACACTGCCGCCCGACGCTTCTACGCGGCGCACGGGTTCACCGAATCGCACCGAGAGCAGACCGGCGAGGGCATCCCGGAGTCGGTGTGGATGGTCCGCGATCTCTGGGAGACTGAGCCGGACCTGCCGCCGGAGCCGGACCCGTGACCCACTCGCTGTCGGCTGGCGTCCGGCTGGCCGAGATCGAGCGGGAGATCCTGGCCCGTGCTCCGGAGACCGACATCGTGCCCACCCTCGACCGGGTGCGGGCCGTCATGGACCTGCTCGGTGACCCGCAACGCGCTTTCCGGGTCATCCACGTCACCGGCACCAACGGCAAGACCTCGACCGCGCGGTTCATCGAAGCCGTATGCCGCGAGCTCGGGCTGCGCACCGGGCGATTCACCTCGCCGCACCTTCACAGCATCCAGGAACGGATCAGTGTCGACGGTGAGCCGGTCGCACCCGAAGTGCTCATCGAGACGTGGGATCAGATCCGGCCCATCGTCGAGCTCATCGACCAGCGCTCTCTTGCCGAAGGCGGTCCACGGATGACCTTCTTCGAAGTGCTCGTGGTGCTCGGGTATGCCGTCTTCGCCGACGCCCCGGTCGAGGTGGCCGTGGTGGAGGTCGGCATGGGTGGCACCTGGGACGCCACGAATGTCGCCGACGGTGACGTCGCGGTCATCACCCCGGTCGCCGTCGATCACACCCGATTCCTGGGCTCGACACCGGCCGAGATCGCACAGGAGAAGGCGGGGATCGTCAAGTCCGGTGCACTCGTCGTCGCCGGAGCCCAGGACGACGACGTGGCCGACGTGATCCGGGAGTGGGCCGCCGCTGCCGGCGCTCGCGCATATGCCGCCGATCTCGACTTCGGTCTCACCGGGCGCGAGGTCGCGGTCGGCGGGCAAGTGGTGTCCCTGCGCGGCCTAGCGGGTGACTACGACGACCTCTTCGTGCCGGTGCACGGCCCCCACCAAGCCGACAACGTGGCGCTGGCCGTGGCCGCTGTCGAGGCATTCGTCGGCGGCGGACAGCGGCGCATCGATCCGGACGTCCTGCGGGCGGCGCTGGCCGGGGCCAGCGCTCCCGGGCGTCTCGAACCAGTACGCCAGTCGCCGACGATTCTCGTCGACGCGGCCCACAATACGCACGGCATGCGCGCCCTCGCCGACGCATTGTCGGACGCGTTCACCTTCACCCGGCTCGTGGGGGCCGTAGCGATCTTCGGCGACAAAGATGCCGCGTCGATGCTGGAGGCGCTCGAGCCCGTTCTCGACCATGTCGTGGTCACCCGCAACACCTCCCCGCGATCGATGGATCCGGCCGAGCTGGGCGAGCTGGCAGCCGACCTCTTCGGGTCCGGGCGGGTTTCCGTCGTGCCGGCGTTGCCGGATGCACTGGAAGAGGCGGTGACCCTCGCCGAGCAGGAGGGCATCGGCGGCGGGGTGATCGTCACCGGGTCGGTCGTCACCGCGGCTGACGTGCGGGCGCTGCTAGGGGTGACCAGCTCGTGAACCGGCAGGTCGACAGGGAGATCGTCGTGGTGTTCGGTCGACAGTGCACATCGGTGATCCATGAAAGGGTGATGACTCCATGAGCGTCCAGCTCTCGATCGGCCCGGTCATCGTCCTCGGGCGCACCGGGAAGTTCACCTGGCGGATGTGTGCCACAGTGCTCGGTGCTCAGTCGGTGCTCGTCTTCTTCGGTGCACTCGTGGCCCGCGGTTTGGCGGCCGTCGATGCGGACGGGCCGGCCACGGCATACCTGCTCGTCGGCTCTGGTCTGGCCGTGTTGTGTCTCGTCGCGGCCGGCCTGATGCGCACGCCCGTCGGGGTGACGGTGGGGTGGCTGATCCAGGTGGCCACCTTCGCCTCGGCGCTCATCGTCCCGCTCATGCTCGGTGTCGGCCTGATCTTCACCACATTGTGGGTCGGATGCTTGGTGCAAGGAGCTCGGCTCGACGCTCCGCCGGGCATCGCTGAGCAGTAGGCTCGGTCTATGACGACAGAGCGCTCCCTGATCCTGGTCAAGCCCGACGGTTTCAAGCGTGGCCTCACCGGTGAGGTGTTGCGGCGCATCGAGGCCAAGGGATATCAGCTCGTTGCCTTGCGCATTCTCACGCCGACCCGTGACCTGCTCGGCGAGCACTACGCCGAGCACAAGGAGAAGCCATTCTTCGGTGAGCTCGTCGACTTCATGTCTTCGGGCCCGGTGACGGCCATCGTCATCGAAGGGCAGCAGTGCATCGCCGGGTTCCGTTCGCTCGCCGGCGCCACCGACCCGACCAAGGCGCAGCCCGGCACGATTCGCGGCGACCTCGGCCGGGACTGGGGCCATGGGCCGACCGAGAACGTCGTGCACGGCTCCGACTCGCCAGAGTCGGCCGCCCGTGAAGTGAGTATCTGGTTCCCCGATTTGTGACCAGGACGCGCCAGGTTTGGCGCGCCAAACTATCCGTTCACCGGAGATCAGCGAACGGCATCAGCCGGGTTCTCGTGGTCGACTTCTTGACCCTTGCAATCGCCGCGTGCTAATTTTTGCCCGGTTTTAGGTTGTCCCAACCGGCCTGGGTGCGATTCGACCGGCTAGCCAGCTAACCGACGACGAGTCACATGGATAGGTACGTCGTTAGGGGAGTAGAAGCCCTTTCCTAGCGCATCCAGCCCGGGCACGCCGACGAGTCGGCGCCGGTGCAGCCCACAGTTCCCAGTTCAAGGCGAGTTGAGCAGGGGTCGCTCGCCTGCCATCGATCGTGCTGTGGTTCATCGTTCGAAAGAAGCAGATAGGGGGGACCGTGGCCTCGAAGAGGACTGCGACCCGGATCGCGATGTCGTGGGCGCTGGTGGCCGTCGGGGCACTGGCGTCGGTCTTTCAGTCAGCAGCCCCTGCCTGGGCCGACGGGCCGCAGTTGACCCTGGCCAAGGACGCTGACTCGTCGGTGCTCGCGGGATCGGGCCTGACCTATACGCTCACGGCCGCCAACCCTGCCCAGCCCGGCGCGGTCATCGAATACAACGTCGGCCTGCGCGACGAGCTGCCGATCGGGGCAACCTATCAACCCGGGTCGACCACTCCGCCGACGATGGGCGAGCCGACCGTCTATACCGATCCGGTGGACGGACACCAGACGCTGGTGTGGGAGAACGTCGTGGACCTGCCGCCGGGCTCACAGCAGAAGGTGTCGTTCACCATAGAGCCCGACCCGGCGCGCTACCCGGTGGGCGACACGATCGCCAACACCGCGGGAGTCTACGGGCAAACCGATCCCCGCCTATTGCCGAAGTTCGACGCCTCGGGCAACCCCATCCCAGGGACGGCCACCGAGAGCGCCACCGCCAACAGCCCGGTCACCGCTATGAGTGCACTGGAGCTCACCAAAGCCGAAGCAAGCCCGGAAAACGAACTGATCCGGGGGGTTCACGAACATCCGACCGTCTACACCCTGACGGTGGACAATACGTCACAAGGGGCCACCGACGGTGTCGTGGTCGTCGACTACCTTCCGGCCGACCTCGAGTTCCTCGGCTGTGGCAACGTCGACAACGGACCGCTCGAATATGCCGGCGCGCCGCCACTTGATGCCGTCGCCGACCTCGCGAGCGATTGCCCGACACCCGCCGCTGTCCTCACCGTGACCGATCCGCCTGGCCTGGCGGCTGGCGTTTACACGAAAGTCACGTGGGAACTGGGCACTCTTGCAGCCGACGAATCAGTGACGATTCAGTACCTCGCCGGCATACCGCAACGAGCCAACACCGCCACTTTCCCTGGGGGCGAGCCCACTGCGGAGAGTTTGCAACAGGCCGCCAATCTGGCCAACAACACCGGAGCGTCAACCCGTGAGCTGAGCAGTGAGCGGGCCCTGAGTAACCAGGCCGCAACACAAGGGACCTATGCGGGTCCGGTCGCACCGGGGACCTCGACATCCGTGCGGGATTCTGCGGCCGTGACCGTCACGGCCGAAGACGTCGCCGTGGTCAAATCCGTGGACCCCACGAGTTTCGACGCCGGTGGTATCGCGACATACACGCTTAAGGTCCGGCTCTCCGAATACACCGACGCCGCTGACATCGTGCTCACCGACACACTGCCCGACGGGCTGTGTCCCCTGCACGACGTGACTAACTGGACGCCGTCGGTCGACCCCGCGTGCGCCCCCGGGGCCGGTTTCGCCCCGACCGGAGCGAACTACACCGCGGTGGCGAACGACGACGGGTCGTTCACCTTGACTTTCTCGCCGCTGGCCGGCAGCTCGAACGACGAATTGACGATCGTCTATCAGGCGCGGATGCGGGCCGCCTACGACGACGGGACCGGAGCCGTCACGGTCTCCGGCGATTCATACCGCAACAGCGTGGGCCTCACGGGCGACACGACTCCCACCCCGGGAGTCGAGTCACCCGACGTGGACACTGTCGAAGTGCTCGACGACTCGGCAGCGAACCTGACGTCCGACGCCCCGAGTCTCGACAAACGAATCCAGCCGGACGCCACGCCGCAGGCTTGCTCAGCCGATGCGGCCAGCTATGTCGATCCTGCCGATGCACCCACCGGAGACTTCACCTTCACCGAAGGCTCGCGGGTCTGTTTCCTCGTCCGGGTCGACTTCTCGCCGACGAACAGCACCAAGGACCCGTTCCTCACCGATTTCTTGCCCGACTATATGACCTATGAGACGGGAAGTGCGGTGGTGACCCCCGGATCCCAGCCCGCATTGTCCACATCCACGGACCCGTTGCAATGGCAGATCGGGACTGCCATTGGCAGTTCCTACTTCGCTGCGCCAGGCAGTTTCTTCGAAGTCCGGTTCTCCGGGATCATCGCCAAATCCAACGCGGAGAACACTAAAGACCTGACCGCGAATCTTGCCAAGCTTCGGTGGGTGAATTCCGAGGATGATGCCTTCGGACTGCGTGACCAAGCCGATTTCGACGTTTCTCCGTCGCCGCCGATTGCGATCGATAAGACGGCAGCCCGAGTCGTGGGCAACCCCACCGGGCCACTCAGCTCCGGCGACGAGGTCCGGGCCGGCCAGGTCCTCGAATACAGCCTGGCCGTCAGCAACGGCGGCACGACTGAGCCCGGAAACGACATCGACATCGTCGGTCCTGACGTGTGGGATGTGCTGCCGCATGACATCGGCTGCTCGCTCATCGCGGCCGTGTCCGACGGTGGTGTGTGCACTGATCCCGGCGATGCCGCGCATCCTTCGTTCGCCGACAGCGCGACGCTGAGCGCAATTCGCTGGGATCTGCCCGACACCGTCGTGATTGCTCCTGGCGCCTCGCGCAGCCTCACCTATCAGCTCACGGTGCCTCCACCGGCCAGTGTGTCGGACCGCTTCCCGAACACTGCAGCGGTGGCGTCGTACGGGTCGATGACCAACTTGGGCACCGTCGTGCCGCACTATCCGGCTGACAACATCGACACGACAGTGCCGGTCGCCGAGATCGACGCACCGGCGGCCAGTGACGACTTCCTCGTGGTCGTTACCGAAGCCCGCGTCGACAAGTCCAACGTCACGTCCATCACTGAGCCGAACAACACCGACACGGCCAACCCGCATCAGGCGACCATCGGCGAAGAGGTGACCTACACAGCGACCGTAACCGTGCCTGCACATAGCAGTGCCTATGATGCGGTGTTCAGCGACCCGTTGCCGACCGGGCTGGCATTCGTCAGCGTGACGGGCGACTACTCGACTGACGACGGGGCGACGTACGGGCCGCTGCCGGCCGGTTTCACGGTTTCGGCGGCCGAGGCCAAGATCACCTTCCCCGAAACGTACCGGAACGCTACCGACGCCAACCATACGGTCCGGATGGTCGTCGTCGCCAGGGTGCTCGACGTGGCCTCGAACCGACATGGGACCACCCGGCGAAACACGGCCAGCTTCGTCAGCTCCGATGCCCCGGATGGCACCCCCTTGCCCGCTCGCACCGCAACGTCAACCGTGCGGGTCGTCGTCCCGCAGCCATCGGTCCGTAAGTTTGCCGATGACACCAGTGTGCTCGCCGGGCAAGCGGTGACCTACACGATCAGGAGCCGGAACGCAGGTGGCCGACCACCCGCACATGACGTGTTCGCCGTCGACTGCGTGCCTGCAGGTCTCACAGTTGTCGGGATCGTCGGCGGGTCGCCGACGCAAGGCAGCGCTTCGTATGCCGCGAGCACGGGTTCCGATGGCTGCTCCGCCGGTGAAACCCGGCTCGTGTGGAATATCGGAGACCTGGCCGCCGGACCGACACAGACACTGCGCTACATTGCGACCGTCGACCCGGCAGCAGCTGGACTGGCGACCTATCGCAATACGGTGACCCAGACGTCCAGCACCCTCGACGACGACAAAGTGGCCGTTGGCGACCCGGACAACCCCGATGAGCGGGTCATCACCAGGACCAACGACGCCATCGTGCGGACCGTCGGATCCATGATCTCCAAGTCTGTTGCCGAGGCCACTCGCACCATCGGTGAACGGGCTACCTACACCGTCACTGTTACCCTCCCCGCCGGGGTGAACTTCTACGACACCATCGTCACCGACACGTTGCCCACCGGGTTCGATCCCAACAGCCTGATCACCGACTCGGTCACATGTGTCAACGCGGACGCGTCCACGTGTTCGGTCGTCGGCACCCCTCTCACCTCCGCCGGGCCACGGGTCGGCTGGCTTCTCGGCGACTTGGCCAGCTCGACCCAGGTCCGCACCGTGAGCATCACGTACTCGGCGGTGCTACAAGACATTGCCGGGAACTCGGCCGGCGTCACCCGGACCAACAACGCCAGAGTCCGGTGGAATCTCGCGGACGGCGACGACCCCACCAGCGCCACGGCCCGGATGGACAGGACCTCGTCTGCAGGCCGGGCGACCGTGACTGTTGTCGAGCCGTCGCTGATGATCGGCAAGTCGGTCTCCGATACGACGCCGGAGCCGGGACAGACGTTCACCTACTCGATCGGCATCGAGAACGCCACCGGACCGACGAAGAGCGATGCCTACAACGTCACCGTCGAGGACATTGTGCCCACCGGTGTGGTCGTCGCGCCCGGAACCATCAGCGACGGAGGGGTCCTCACCGGTGCCGGCCCGAACGGTGGTGGCACGATCACGTGGACGCTTCCCGGGCCGATTGCCCCCGGCGATGCGGTCGCGGTGAGCTACGACGCGAGCCTGGCCTCACCGACGCCGACCGACCCGCTGACCAACACGGCCACGGTGACCGAGTATTCGAGCATCGCGACCGGAGGACGAGTCTATTCCGGCCCGCAGGACACAGCGACTGTCACGCCAGCACTGCCACATGTCTCGGTCGCCAAGCGGGTCCTCGGTGACGGGCTCGCCTATGTCGGTGACTCGACCGCCTGGCAGATCACGATCACCAGCGATGGTGAGGCCACGGCATACGGGGTGGACGCCCAGGACGTGCTCCCCCCGAACTGGACCTATGACGCCGACTCGGCCAGGGTCAGCGTGGCGGGTGGAGCGGCCACCGCCGTCGAGCCAGGCGTCGCGACCGCTGGCTCGGAGCAGACGCTGACCTGGACCGACCTCGGCGACTTGGCCGTCGGCGAAACCGTCGTCATCACCTTCTCCGCTACGCCCGGTCCCGGTGTCCTGACCGATCCGGGTGTCGGGCACGCCGTCGATCACGTCAACGAGGCCAGCACGAGCGCAGAGGACGCCGACGGCAACCAGGGTCCGGCCGGCGGTGGGTCGTACAACGGTGATCCAGCGCAAGCCGTCTCGCACATCGACGCGGCGGATCTTGTCATCGACAAGACGCACTCGGGAGTCCCCGTGGCCGGCACGGATTTCGCGTGGACAATCACGGTGACCAATGATGGTCCGGACACCGCTGTCGGTCCCTTCATGGTCTCCGACACCGTGCCGAACGAGGTGGCCGGTGCCTCCGCCTCCGGCACCGGCTGGACCTGCTCCACCGGTATGGGGACGATCTCGTGCCAGCGGACCGACGCGGCGGAAACTCTGGCCGCCGGAGCCGCGTTCCCGGCGCTCACGGTCACCACGTCGTTGCCGGCTGATCTCGCGGAGAGCACCCAGATCACCAACACGACTGACGTGACCGCCCTCACCTACGACCCGGACACCGGTAACAACTCCGACACGGACGACATCGTCATCGACGCCAGCGCTGATTTGCGGGTTGAGAAGAGGGTGTCTGGTGATGTGGTTGCTGGTGGGGATGCGACGTATGTCGTGGATGTGACGAATGTGGGGCCGTCGGTGTCG
>PDWI01000132.1_pt1 | contig 103693 bp, 83 predicted proteins | sample 1430891 | NCBI WGS metagenome assembly PDWI01 (sample SAMN01162508, study PRJNA174530) | Oral metagenome, whole genome shotgun sequencing project. | biome: Marine environment; feature: Marine mammal; material: Swab sample of the gingival sulcus; isolation source: swab sample of gingival sulcus... | reverse complement strand
AGACAGGGTGGGCGTAGCAGAGATCGCCGTACATAAGGCATATATAAAATATGCCGATGTCCTTGCCTTTAATAAATATGGCATTGGCTATGCTGAACTAGCCCTTGAAACAGAGCAAGGGAAACGCCCTGCCGGCAACAAGGAGGCTATTGATGCCCAAACCAAAGAAGAAAAAGCCGGACTGCCCGGCTCGGTGATGATCTCTGATGCCTTTTTCCCTTTCCGGGATGGGGCAGATGTAGGTATTAAACAGGGGATTTCCGCAATTCTACAGGCAGGCGGCTCCATGCGGGATTTTGAAACAATTATCGCCTGTAATGAGGCAACGCCTCAGGTAGCGATGATGTATACCGGTCAACGCTCATTTAAGCACTGATACTATTGCGGGTTACTGACAATACAAATTTAGCGGTAGAGAAAAATCACATACCCAACAGCAACCAGGGAACCAGCTAAAAGACAAAGCAGAAAAAGAAAGTAGATAATCCCGGCCAAATGCCGCCGTAACCAGCCCTGCTCCTTTTTCTGCCTTGTCTTCTTTTTTTTCCCTGAGCTGTTCCGCGCTTTTTTTCCTCCAGCCATCCTTTTACTTCTCTCTTTTCAAAACAAACATCCCCAAGGCAGCAAGTATCTCTTTCACCTTTTCTCCTGAGGAAGATTGAAAAACATTCAGGGCTTCAACGCCCTCTTTTATCGCAATTTCAGCTCGATAACGGGCAAGATAAAATCCTTTGTTTTTCTCAATAAGCTGCACCACCTCTTCCAGAGCATCCTTTGTTTTACGCAGCTCCTTATCTTCCACGATCTTTCGCAGCCGTCTTCTCTCTTTGGTATTCGCATGTTGAATCGCCAAGATCAGCGGTAACGTCATCTTTCCCTCTTGCAGATCATTACCTACCGCTTTACCCGTTTTTAGGGAATCACCCTTATAGTCGAGCAGATCATCAATAATCTGAAAGGCAAAACCAAGCCCCTCACCGTAACAACGCAATGCTGCCAGCTCTTTTTTTCCAGCACCTCCCCATAAACCACCAACCTCACAAGCGGCAACAATCAGCAAACCGGTTTTACGCATCACCGCTTCTGCATAATCTTGCTCGCCAAGATTAAAATCGGTAGCATTGCGCAGCTGCCAAAACTCCCCATCAACCATTCCTCTGGTTGCCTGGTTAAAACTTATCAAACCACGCTGACCGGTATATTTGGCAACAATCTCCATAGAGTGAGCAAGCAAAAAATCTCCAGCAAGAATTGCAGCAACAGTACCAAACTTTTTGTGAACAGCCGCTCTGCCCCTCCGTAAATCAGACGAATCGATCACATCATCATGAAAAAGAGTCGCTCCATGCAGATATTCAAAAGCAATGGCAAGCGGACAGGAGTCATCTTCCTTTCTGCCGCATAAAGAGGCTGCCATCATTACAAGAAAGGGGCGCACTCGCTTTCCTCCGCCTAAAAGGCCATAACGCAGTACCTCCAGCAATTTGCGGTCATGAGTTTTTTCAAGCAGGATAAAATCCTGCTCCATCTCCGCCTCGACCCTTATTGCCTCTTTTTTTAATGCTGCCAGTAATTCATTCATCTCATTATCCATATTCTAAAGAGGAGCTGCCCTTTGCTCAAAGTATCCTCTCTTCCCGAAAAAATGCCCCTACTTCTTCCATACTATGGGTCTGTCTTGATGGAGGAAGACTACGTAAAAAGACCTTACCATAGCCTTTTTTCAACAGACGCACATCCATAATTGCCACAACCCCCCGATCTGAAGAGCTGCGCATCAATCGCCCTACTCCCTGGCGTAATGTTAAAACCGCCCGCGGTACCTGAAAACCGAAAAAAGGATTCCCCCCCTCTTCTTTGAGCCGCGTAATCCGCGCTTGCAGCACCGGATCACTGGGAACTTCAAAAGGGAGCTTGTCAATAATTACACAACTAAGTGATTCTCCTGGGATATCAACCCCTTCCCAGAAACTCGCCACTGCAACCAGCACGGAGTGCATCTCTGATCTAAAACGATTTAACAACGCGGCTTTTGCATGACTTCCCTGCACCAGCACCGGATAATCCAGCTTATCCGTAAGAACCTCCGCAATCTCCTCCATCGTTCGAAAACTGGTGCAGAGAACCAGCCCCCTCCCCCGACTATGGTAAAGCAGCTCCAGCGTCTGTCGAGCAAAAAAATCTCCATAAAGAGGAGAGGCAGGCTCAGGGGAATTCATTGCCGGAATATAACGTAAACTACGACTGACATAGTCAAAAGGGGAGTGAAAGGTATAAAATTCAACCCTGTCATCAAGTCCAAGCCGTTTTTGCTGATAAGAAAAAGAACCGCCTGATGAAAGTGTGGCAGACGTCAGTACACAGGCCCGTACTCCGGTATAGAGATGTTCTCGTAATAGCGGGGCAACATCCACCGGCGTGGCGGAAATAAACAGGGAGCGTTCCCGCCGCTCATACCAGCGAACAAAGTCACCATCCTCCTTTAGTGCTATTTGCAGAAATGTATCCCGCAACTCCTCCGCCCGCTTCGCATAACCACTCCACTCTTCACCACAGGAGGAGAAACCGGTAAGCATCTCCTCCAACCGAAGCAGCCCCAAGGCAACCAACTCAACCTGCTCCTGCCAGCAAGCAGCCCCTTTTTCCGCAACAAATTCTGCCAGGGGATAACGCCCCTGTTTTACGCAAAAAAGGGCCGCAAAATCATCGACCCGTTTACGTAATCCCCAGACACGCTCCCGCAAGCCCGCAGTAAACTCTTCTGGTACCCCCACTGTTATCTGCGGTTCAATATCAGAGAGGAGATCCAATACCTGATACTGACTCCAGCTTTTCCCAAAAAATACGCTGGCAACATTTTCTACATGATGCGCCTCATCAAAAACCACCGCTTCATATCGGGGTAAAAGTTCGCCAAAACCATTCTTACGCAATGCCAGATCAGAGAAAAAAAGGTGATGATTCACCACTAACAACTGCTTCTTCCCCGCCTCTTTCCGTAATTTTGTAATATAGCAGTTCTCATATTCAGGGCATTCTCCTCCAAGGCACTGCGCCGAGTTTGCACTAAGCTTCAACCAAAAAGGATCCCGCTCACCAAGCCAGGAGAGCTCGGCTCTATCCCCCCACTGCGTCCTCTCCAGCCAGCGATCCATCTTTTCCAGACGCGTATCTTCCACCAGACGCTGTTGAGGGTTTGAGCGGTACTGATACCAGCGATACAGGCAGAGATAATTTTCCCGTCCCTTCATCACCAGGACAGAAAGCGGCTCATCAAGAATCTCCTCCACCAGCGGAAGATCCTTATCCCTGATCTGATCCTGCAGGTTTAAGGTCGCAGTGGAAACCACCACTCTTCTGCCGGAGAGCAGAGCAGGAATAAGGTACGCCAGGGTTTTACCAATCCCTGTTTCAGCCTCTATTACGACAATTTTTGCCTGCAGCCGCCCATCTTCATCCTCAACAGCCTCCGCATTAAGGGCATCGGCAACTGCCAGTGCCATCTTCTCCTGCCCATCTCTATGCTCAAAGGAGGGAAAACGACGGGAAAGTACTCCCTCCTGCCTAAAGACTTTATCAACTGTCAACATTCCGTCTCTCCCCCACCACCATCGTTATTGCATGAAGATAGGTTTCGACATGGTTGAGATAAAAAGCAAGGGCACGGGAGAAGTTCGTCCCCACCAACCCATCAACAAACATCTGGCAAATCTCTTTTTTACACTCCAGAATTTTCTGTGATGCGCAGACAATCTGTCTCTCCTCATCAGACATCTCTTCAACCAGCTGCAGAAAGGCTTTTTGCCCTCGAGGCTGATAAAACCAGAAATACATAAGATCCAGCCCATTGACCACAAAGGGGCGCAACAATTCATCACGTTTCTGCAGAAACTGTACACTCTTTTCTGAATCTTTTAACAACTCCAAGGTATCCTTTTCCGGCAACAAAAGATCCAGCTTGGCAAAGACATCAAAAACCTGAGCAAATTTAGTACGGTAATCCCGCATACGGGCAGCAATATTTGTTTTACGATCAGCAAAGCCTTCAATAACAGCAGCAACACAATCCGAGGCAAATTTGGAGATAATCGCCGCCCATTTCTGCAAGACTTCATCAACACCAACAACGGCAAACCCGCCAAGGATCGCACCAACCAGCATATTGAGCAGTACCGCCACTGGAATCGCCAGCACGGATCGAAAGAAATTACCGACAACAGCAGACTTAGGCAAGCCCCGCAATAAATTATGACTGGAAATATAAATCCCGTTTGCAACCCCCATTACCGCATACATCAACACCGGATTGGTCGTAGTAGTAATATTCAGACCCTCCGCCAGGAGCACGCTCTTCACCAGCCAATCAAGCAACGGCACAGAAAAACCGGTAAAAAAAAGCGAATCGGAGACTCGACTCCAACTCACAAAAGAGTTCCAGGAAAGAAGAGGAGAACGCCGTAACCCTCCGCCACCAAGCACCGATTGAATAATATTGCGCAGCCCGGTTATACCAAACCAGATGGGTGCACCGAACCAGGCAAGCAGCCACCACTCCTTGGTGAGCATAAAGGTGATCATCGCCGGTAAAAAACCAATGACAATCTTTAATCCATTTTTCAGGTTGCTGTTAAGATAGAAAAACGGGGAGGCCGACTTTCTCTCCCTCCGCCCCATCTCATTACCGCCAAGGGTCGCAATATTCCCCTTCCGGGTAAAATCAACGCTAATATCGTTGATACTCCAATCCTGCCACTCTTTTTTCCCTCTGCTATGTCGATTACACGTAAGTTCAGCGTGAACCGGCAATAAGGCACGTACCCCCTGCTGCAGCTGCTTCACCAGCTGTTTCCTTACCTGAGGTGCCAAGGTATCAACAACCACCATCCCCATACCGTAATAGTATTCTGCGGCCCGTCCAGAGGAGCTTGATCCCAGCCGGGAATGGAGCCGCTTATGGCGATAGAAGGCATGAAAACTTTTGAGATTACCAAGAATCCCCTGCAGATCGAGCCGCCGCTGCTTCATTGCCAACAAAACCTCTGTATCCACTTTTTTGGCAAGAACCTTTTGCTGACACTCCTCCAACTGCTGCTGATAATCTTCTATAATTGCCCGTACAGCATGTTTTAGCGCAATAACATTATCTTCGTTCAAGGCTTTCTGCAAAGAGGAGGTCAGGCCAAAAGAGTATTCCAGAGAAAGATTCGTCTCATCCCCTTCTTTCGCTGCGGCCGTCAACTGCCGATATAAACGATGCCGATGGTTTTTTAAATTATAGCACTCTATATGGCCGATATTCCCACCAGCCAGATACAATAACTCCAACAAATCCTGCGGAGAGAGCTCTGCCAGATTAAGCACAAACCGTGACGCTGGATGCAGACGGCGCAAACGGCTGAGCAGAGCAGGAAAAGAGAGCTGCAGCAATGACGGTTCGGAAGCGGAATTTACAAATTCTGCCCTTGCCCGTTTTTGCTCCGGTAAAAGGTATTCATCCATCAGCCTCTCAAGAGAGATCTTCGCCCCCCCCAGCCTCTCACGGATAAAACTTGCCAGGTGGAGCATGGTCGGCTGACCGGAACCAACATACTGAAGGAAGTCATCTTGTGAAAAAGGCAGACAGTCCCCCCCCGCAGCAGCCGCCAATTTGGGCAAGTGCTCTTCATTAAAACGGGATAAAACGACAAAGATCTGTTTTTGCTGATAACGCAGAACCTTTTTACCCTCAGCAAAAAGTTTTACCACCTCATCATTTTGTAAAAACTTCATAATATCCGTTAAATCAGAAAAGCCATGAGGCTCCCAACAAAAACGAATATCTCTCTCCCTGAATCGAACCGAAAACTCCACCGCAATCTGAATATCAACTTCCAGCAGCTCACCTGCGGTCAGCAGCTCTTTGACCACTCCAGGAGAGACGGTGTTATAGTAAACGACGGTAAGCTGACGTAACCCCTTAATCCAGGCATCAAGTACAAGGTGGGTTGGATTCTTTCGCCCTTTGGAATTCGCATCATGAACATGATGGTCAAAAGCAAGCTGATTCCACTCTTCCGGCATTTCAAGAAGATGACAACGAGCCAACTCACTGCGAATGATTGCAGGTTTTCCTGTAGAAACCAGACGAAATTCATGGGCCAGCCGTAACGCATTGGGAGGGAAGCCCTCTCCATCATTACTTACACTACGCACCAACTCCTTCATAATCTGCAACAACGCCCGCGCCATATTACGTTGATAATGGCAGAAAGAAGAGAGCAATACTTCATCACGCAATGAACGCAGGGCAGTAATCCGCCCCCCCGCATGACCGCTCTGCAGCAATCCAATAAGACTTGCCGTAGCATAAGCAATACGCATCTCTCTGCGTGAAGCAAGCTCCTTTATCCCTTGAGGGTGAAGGTGATCCTCCAGCAGCGATTTGGGAGAGGCAGCTCCTTGTGCGTCAATAACCCTGCGAACAAGTCTGATAAGCTGATAATCTTTATGATCAAAAAAGAGCATGACCTGTTTTCACCTGAAGATATTCTGTAATTTGAGTAGATTTGTTAATTTTTTATCAATATGGTAAAAGGGTTATCTACTTTTAGTCGTTTGAAACAAAATCTGCAACGTAAACAGGAGATAATCATGCTGAAAATTACTCATGGCTGTTATCAAAGTCCGAATCGGAAGCTTCCATTATTGACCAGACTCTTTCCCACAGCCATTTTTTATGTTCATTTTCTCAGAATCGTTCTCCGTTCCGGTTGGCAAGCCAAAAAGGGGAAATATGACGACGCTGCCTGGGAATCAAGCAGCCGGGATGTACTGCAGTTATTAGAAGATATCGGAGTAAAGATAGAAGTTACCGGATTGGAGCACCTGGAAAACAGAAAAAAACCGGTGGTCTTTATCGGTAACCATATGAGCATGATGGAAACCTTACTTCTACCGGCCCTTATCCGCCGCTCAATGCCGGTTACCTTTATTATAAAAGAATCTCTGCTCCATTACCCTGTATTCAAATATGTCATGCGCAGCCGTAACCCCATAGCTGTCACCAGAACAAACCCGCGAAAAGACCTTAAAACAGTCTTCGCCGAAGGACAAAACCGCATTGCTGAAGGTATTTCTATCATCGTTTTTCCACAAACCACCAGGAGATTCGACTTCGCTCCAAAGCAGATGAGCACCATAGGCAGTAAACTGGCACAAAAAGCAGAGGCCGAGATCATCCCCATCGCTCTAAAAACAGATGCGTGGAAGAATGGTACCTGGATCAAGGACTTCGGCAAAATTGACCCAGCAAAACAGGTACACTTTGCCTTCGGCACACCAATCCCCGTAGAAGAAGAGAAAAAACAGGAGATGACCGCCAACTTTATTGCAATGAAACTGCAGGAATGGCAGCAAGAGCCGGAAGAAGAGCTCTAGTCACCAACAAACTTCGTTAAATATCATCATCGAAGTCATCGTCAGCAAATTCATCGTCATCGAGATCATCCTCATCATCAAGATCCTCATCAGCTTCATCAGCGATGACTTCCTCCTCAATGTCATCATCCTCAGCCTCCTGCTGAGCACGAACTGCTTTAGGAATTTTAGATTCAGGGAGAACCAACTCTCTGATTTTTGGAAGTTCTTCTTTTAGCTCAAGATCTTTCATACAAACATCACAATCGGCTATATGCTGCTCCATAAAAGAGATCATACGAGCCGGTGCCATCGTTTCATCCCTGACCTTGAGATACCAGGATTTTGTCAGCTTCAAAAGACGTTCACACTGCATAAATACAATTACCAACAATAAAATTAAAAAGAGAAACAAATAATCGGCCTCGAAAATCGCCTATAAACTATGTAATATAATAAAAAGTTGTTTTTCAGGTCAACAGTTATTACAATACGCACCGTTTTTCATTTCAGGATTATCAAGGAGGAGGCGGACAGGGCACTGGTGGCTCTCCCGGACTTCAAATCCGGTGTGGCGGGTTAATAGCTCGTCAGGTGGGTTCGATTCCCATGCGCCTCCGCCAATGTAGTAGCGGCAGCATTCTTCGAAAAATCATTGTATTTGCTTTGTAAACATCCCATCTCTTTTCTCTTGCCGAGAGATTTGTTCGAATCTTCAGCAGGATATCCACAAAAAAGTATGATGCTACACAGTAGCTACTGCTTTTCCCTATTCCCATATAGATAAAAGAATATTTTATTGCTTTCTCTTGACAATATCATTAGTCTCTCCGAAGAGAAGACGGGTACTAACCATAGGAAACAAAAGGAGAAAAAATGAATGATTTCAAATTAGGGGTGAAATTAATTGGCGGATTTAGCCTTACGGCTATTATTATTCTCATTGTCGGTTTTATTTCTATTTTTGAACAAAATAAGCTGCAGAAAGCGACAAAATCACTGGAAGAAAATGCACTTGTTGCCGTAGAAGATATTCTTGATCTAAAAGAAAGTGCCACAGAGATAACCAAACATACCAGAATTCTTCTTTCCCCCTACATCTCTGCAAAGAAAAGAAGAAGTGTCCCCGAGGAAATTAGTATTGTTAGAAAAGGTGTTGAAAAAACTCAGGAGAATTTTAAACAACTCCCATTTTTCAATCAGATAAAGGCCGAATGGGAAGAATATATTTCAACCCTGAAAAAATGGGCCGAAGCAAACAATAGAGCACTTGCTCTCTCAAACGAACTTTTAGCGGCAGATATTATAAACCCTGAACAATTTGCGGAAGATATGCTAGGCTTTGAAGCCGCCCATAAAGGCTTAATTAACAAGGTGGGAGAACTGGTTCTGCTGCAGACACCTTTTGAAGGAGGAACAGACCCAACGACGTGCAGCACGGGAAAATGGCTTTCCAATATGCCCACCACCAATCCTGAAATTGTGGCAGAGATGGAAAAACTGCGCCCCATACATATGGAAATCCATCAACAGGTAGCAAAAATCAAGAAATTAGTAGAAGAAGATCGAAGAGAACACGCTCAACTATTACTGCAAAACCGAGTAATTCCCCTCGCCGGAAACATTTTTACCATTACAGCAAAAGTAGATCAGATCTCCAAGAGATATCAGGATAAATTTTTACAGATGACAACAATTCTTTTAAAGGAGGCCGCAGAGCATCAAAAGAAAAATTTTGAGGTACTGCAAACACTTGTCAATAAGGTGGATGAATATGCCCATGAAACAACAAAGATGGCGAATGAAACCGCTGATACGGGCAAAACAGTTACAGTGATATGTATGGTCGCAGGAACCATATTGGCACTTTTACTTGGTTGTATTTTAACAGTACTGATAACTCGTCCTCTCTCCAAAGGAGTAGAGTTGGCCAGGAGCATGGCTGCTGGGGATATAACTCAGTCCATTAATGTAAAACAAAAAGATGAAATTGGCATTTTAGCTGCCTCCCTGAATAATATGGCTACCCAACTTCGTTCTATGCTTGTAGACATAAATGCGGAGGTAAAACTGGTGACTCAGTCGTCCACAGATCTTGCCGCAATCTCTGCTCAAATGGCAACAGGAGCTGAGAACACAGCCAAACGATCCAGTCACGTTTCTGCAGAAGCAGAGGGGATGAGCTCTAACCAAAATTCTGTTGCGGCTGCCATGGAGCAGGCTTCCATCAACGTTACTATGGTTGCTTCCGCCACTGAAGAGATGAAATCCACCATTACTGAAATCTCGGAAAATTCAGGACGAGCAAAAACGATAACGAATCAGGCTGTGGAAAAATCACAAATTGCCTCTGAACGGGTTGATGAACTTGGTCTGGCCGCACACGAGATAAATAAGGTAACAGAAACGATCACCGAGATATCAGAACAGACAAATCTCCTTGCCCTTAACGCTACTATTGAAGCTGCTCGTGCCGGCGAGGCAGGAAAAGGCTTTGCTGTAGTCGCCAATGAGATAAAAGATCTGGCCGGACAGACAGCAAAAGCGACCCTGGATATTCAAGAAAAAATTCAGGGAATTCAGCGGGCAACGGGAACAACAGTTAATGAAATTAACGATATCAGCAATGTCATAACTGAAATAGATCAGGTTGTTTCAACCATTGCTGAAGCAGTCGAAGAGCAATCTGCAACAACGGGAGAAATTGTTGATAATGTTACACAAGTCTCAGAGGGAATTGCAGAAGTTAATGGAAATGTTGCCCGTAGTACTACCGCTGCAACAGAAATTGCTGCCGATATCTCCGAAGTAAACAATAGCGCAAATGAAATAACCAAAAGCAGCAAACAGGTAAAAGAGATGGCAGCCAACCTCTCAACTGTAGCCAACAAGCTTCAGGACATGGTTCATAAATTCAAGGTGTAAAAGAATTCAACTCCAAATTTTGCATAAAAAGCCCAGAGCAAAAACTCTGGGCTTTTTTCCTTGTTGTTATAAATAAATTCCCCCCGCCATTCTCCAACAAAAGTAAAAATAAAATTTTATATTGCTCCATCAAAAGAATAGGGTTAGAGTGACTCTTCAACCTTGCGAAATACTTGGAGTAAAAATTTTCTATGGCAGATAAAAAGATCATCATCTTTGCCAATGGTGTACTCGAAAATCCAGACTCAATAAGACATCTCACCTGCAATGCCGACTATATCATCTGTGCAGATGGAGGTGCCATTCACTGTGCGCGCTTAGGTGTTATTCCCGATCTAATAATTGGTGATTTAGACTCGATCCCGATCACTATTAAGGAAGATTTTGAACGGCAGAACATAAAAATAGAGCAGCACCCTGCGGATAAAGACAACACTGATCTGGAACTTGCTCTTTGCTATGCTCAATCACAGATAAAAGCAGAAAACAGAGGGAACACCACCATTCATATTCTTGGAGGATTAGGCGGCAGGTGGGATATGAGCCTTGCTACCGTTTTTCTCCTCGCAAATGCCCAAAACAGGCAATACAGAGTTTTTATTCATAGTAAAAAAGAGGTTATCTCCGCATTACATCCAGGAATCCATTCTCTTTACGGTGAACCGAAGCAGAATATCTCCTTTTTACCTCTTCATGGAGATGTAGAAAATTTAACCTTAACAGGTGTTCGCTATCCGACGAAAGCTATAACTATAAGGGCAGGGGTAAGCCTTGGTGTAAGCAACTATTTAACCGGAAAAAAGTGTCTCATTCAGTTCAGCAAGGGAATTTTACTCGTTATTTTAGAAAAAATATAAAGGAGGAAAAATGAGAAATTTGAAATTGGGAGTAAAGCTCATCGGGGGATTCTGCCTAACAGCTATCATTATCCTTGTTGTGGGCGTGATCTCTATTGTTCAACAAAATAATTTACAAGAAGCACTGGAAAAGCTGGAAAAAGATGCGCTTATTGCAGTCGAGAATATGCTCTCTATACAGGAGGACTCCTCAGAAGTTGTTGCTCAGACCAGAACTCTACTCTCTCCGTATATCCCGGAAGAGAAACGTAAAGAGGTTAGGGTGAAAATAGAAGAGCTGCGTAATGATATCGTTGCAAGGCAAAAAGCACTTACCCAACTCCCCTCTTTTGCCGGAATAAAATCTGAATGGCAAGAATATCTTTCCACACTAAAAGGGTGGAGCGACTCAAATAACAAGGCGATCGCTTTTTCTAACGATCTGGTCGCAGCAGATATAGCCAACCCTGAACAATTAGCTGCCGATATGCTGGATTTTGAAGCCGCTCATAAAGGCTTGCTAAACAATGTCTTTAAGTCTGTTTTTTTACAAATTCCTTTTGATGGGGGAACAGATTCCAACCAATGTTCTCTGGGAAGATGGCTCGCCAAGATGCCCACCTCTAATCCTGAGATCGTTGCAGAAATGGAAAAGATACGCCCCATACATGCAGAACTTCATGCTATCGTTGCCAAAATCAAAAAACTGGAAGAAAATGATCAGATAGAACAGGCAAAACTGCTGCTTGAAAACCGACTTATCCCTCTTTCTGAGGAAATCTTCGTTTTAACGCATAAAGTAGACAGCATTTCCCAAAAACATCATAAAAGATTCCTCAAGATGACAACTATTTTACTGAAGGAATCAATAACGCATCAACGAGAAAACTTCACCATACTGGAAGACCTTGTTGATAAAGCACAAGCTTACGCCCAGGATACCGCAAACAGGGCAAACAAGGCCGCTGATACAGGCAAGAAATCACTATTATTTGCATGATAGCAGGAACTTTGCTTGCATTGCTATTTGGTTTTATCCTTACCACAACGATAACTCGCCCCATCTCTAAAGGGGTCGATCTTGCCAGAAGTATGGCAAACGGAGACATGACAAAAACTATTGATATTGATCAAAAAGATGAGATTGGTATCCTTGCAGAATCGCTCAATAATATGGCTATGCAGCTCCGCTCCATGCTAACCAGTATAGGCCAGGAGGTCGCCCTAGTAAATCAATCATCTGCCGATCTTACCTCAATATCAACCCAGATGGCTGATGGTGCCAGGGATACAGCCAACCGCTCTTTTCAGGTTTCTTCTGCGGCTGAACAAATGAGCAGCAATCAAAACTCTGTTGCTGCTGCTATGGAAGAAGCTTCGGTGAATGTGAATATGGTTGCGGCCGCCACTGAAGAGATGAAATCAACCATAACCGAGATCTCTGAAAACTCGGGAAGAGCCCAAAATGTCACCAATCAAGCAGTTGAAAAATCACACGTCGCCTCAAAGCGGGTTGATGAACTCGGTAACGCCGCAAATGAAATTGATAAGGTTACAGAAACCATAACCGAGATCTCCGAACAGACAAATCTACTCGCCTTAAATGCCACTATTGAAGCTGCCCGTGCAGGAGAGGCCGGAAAAGGCTTTGCCGTTGTTGCCAATGAGATTAAGGATCTGGCAGGGCAAACGGCAAAGGCAACCCTTGATATCCGTGAAAAAATCCAGGGAATCCAGCAGGCAACCAGTATCACCGTCAAAGAGATTAACGATATCAGCACCGTTATCTCCGAGGTTGATCAAGTGGTAACAACCATTGCTGCTGCAGTGGAAGAGCAGTCGGCAACAACAGGAGAAATCGTAGACAATGTTACTCAGGTTTCTCAAGGGATATCTGAGGTTAACGAAAATGTTGCTCAAAGCACGACAGCATCAGCAGAAATAACTTCGGATATTACAGAAGTCAGCAACAGCGCCAATCAGATGACCGACAGCAGTAACGGCGTAAAGAAAATGGCCGAAGATCTCTCAGTTGTTGCCAACAACCTCCAGAAGATGATTGGCAACTTTAAAGTCTAATAGGAGGTTATTATTCTTCATAAAAAATCCCGGAGCATTATTCATCTCCGGGATTTTTTATGGCAATAAACAACAAAAAAGAACCAGACGGCTTAGCTTACGTCATAGATATCTGCCCGTCGATCCTGCAATATAACCCGGCTGCAGCTTCTCTTGCCGGAAGCCTCCCGCAGCCAGCTATCACGAGCATCCTCCGAACATTTAACGCAGGCATTAAACGGCACAGAAAAAGCGTGCAGCAACTCTCCGGCTCCTCTCGCCTCAATCTCTGTGTAACCAGGGCAATGAGGGCAAAGAATATAGCGGCGGAGCTGATCCACCCCAAAACCAGTAGTATCATAAAAAATAGTCTGCCGCTGCTCAATAACCTCTCCCCTGCAGACATCCTGCCACTCTTTTTCTGTACTGCGGCTGGCAAAAATAGCCCGTGCATTTTGACAAATTCCCTCTATCAACGCATTCATCTCCGCTGACTGACGAAAACGTCCGGGATGATAATCCGGCTCCTGCACTCTACTGGTATCAAGACCAGCCATTGCCAAAATAATCCCCAGATTGGTATATGGCAGAGCCCCTTCAATAGAATAGCCTCCTTCCAGCACACAAATATCTGGATTTAGAGCCTTATTTAGCCGTGCATAGCCTTGAGCAGTAAAATTCATATTGGTAATGGGATCGGTATAATGGTTATCCTGACCGGCAGAGTTTATCACCAGTTCAGGCTGAAACTCATGCAGGATCGGCAATATCGCCTGCTGCATAACCATATCAAACCCCTCCTCTCCTGTATCCGGCGGCAGAGGCAGGTTAATGGTATATCCCCTCGCAGCGGGGCCGCCCATCTCATTTTGAAAACCAGTCCCGGGATAGAGCGTGCGGCCGTCTTGATGAAGAGAGATAAACAGCGTATCGGGATCATTGTAAAAAATATCCTGGGTGCCATCTCCATGATGACAATCGGTATCAACGATAGCAATCTTTCTTACCCCATATTTTTTCCTGATATGCTCTATCATCACCGCTTCAATATTGGCAACACAAAATCCCCGATCCCCAAAGACTGTCTGCATGGCATGATGACCCGGCGGACGAACAATGGCGAAAGCGCGTTCTACCGCGCCACTCATCACCGCATCCGCTGCCCGAATTGCACCGCCAGCGGAGATAAGATGGGATTCCGTCAGCAATTTTTCCGAAGACGGCGCACAAAGATGCACCCTGTCAATAGCATGATAGCCGGCAAGTTCAGGATTGTAAAAGACAATCCCTTCCACATCTTCCAACCCTTCCTCAACAAGCTGATCACGGGTATACAGGAGACGCTCCTCCCGCTCAGGATGGCTGGGACTGATACACCAGTCAAAGGCCGGAAACAGGACAAGCCCTGTCTTCCGCATAGCTTGCGGCATATATTTTTTCACAAGACGCCTCCTTTCTAAACAAGACCTGGACGAATTTGCCCCTTTAACGTAATAATTTTTCCGGTTGCAGAAAATCCCTGCACCGTGTTCAACTCTTCTCTTTCGATAATATCAACGTCCGGGATAGAGTTCTGCTCATACCCGGCTGCAATAGCAAGAGAGTGTATCGCACTCTTTAGCCGTTCTTCCGCATCGGCAAAAGTAAAACTGCGTCCGATCTCTTCATAGACCCCAAGCTCAGGAATAGAGAGAACGCCATCCTTGCTATTGGCATACAGAGATGCGGTTAGCGTTGTCCTGGTACGGGCAGCACCTATGGCATTTGCCACCTCATAGTGTTCAGGAACCGTACAGGGCAAGGCAAATGCCGCCCCAATCTCCTGCTGCAAGGCATCCGCCGGCCCTCCTACAGCAATAATTCGTGCCGGCTGCAGCCGCTGCCGATGAAGCAGAGCGGAGACGGTATATACCGGGCGGGAAAAAATTTCCTCAACCATATCATCAACGGCTTTTTTTATTGCCGCCGCAAAGGCATCTACAATATCCTGAGCAGTCTGTTCCAGCGAACCTCCCGCAGAAAGCAATTCTATGGCCGCTGCGGCCCGCTCTTTATCACCTTCAAGACGGCCAAGAAGAGCCAGTGCATCAGAAGGGGTGGTATAATCTATTGTACACTCTTTCTGACTAAAAGCAGCGGGGATTCCTGCTCTCTCCGGGCCGATAGAGAAAAGCCCATCTTTATCCCGCACGACTCGGCTATCGCCGCCAAGCCCGACACTCTTGGTATTAAGCGCACGAATAAGGGTTGGCCGCCCCATGATAGTTATTCCATACGGCTCCATTAAAGACTGGCCTTCGGCAAAAAGCGCGATATCTGTAGTCGTTCCGCCAATATCTACAACAATAGAGTCTTCTTCGCCGGGAACAAGTGCCAACGCCCCCATAACACTGGATGATGGCCCGGAAAGAACTGACTCACAAGGAAGCTCCAGCGCCCGTGACAGAGGCATGGTACCGCCATCGGCTTTCAACACCAGAAGCGGTGCTGTAATACCCAAACGATCAAGACCGGTCTGAACCTCTCCTGCAAAGGAGGAAAACTGCCTCTTCAAACCGGCATTAAGCCAGGTGGTATACACCCTGCGGGGGAAATTGGGCATCCCGGAGAGGGTATGGCCCAGGGTTATATCGGCAATGCCGTATTCCGCCGCTTTTTCTCCCAATGCCTTCTCCACCTCAGGGTTACGGTGCGAAAATTTGGTGACCATACCCCAGGAGCAAATACCGTCCTGTACAAAGGCAGTCATCGCGGTATCTACCAGCGCAGGATCAAATTCCTTTACCACATGCCCCAGATGATCAATAGCACCATCAATGAAAACAGAATGTTCTCCGCAATCAAGAAAATCGGGATTCATTCCCGGCCCTGCCTGAATAAACATTGCCACTGGGGCAAGAGTATTACAGGCAACGGCATTGGTACACAGTGTTGAGCTAAGATGAATCTGCCCAATATCTTCCAGACAATGGCCTGCAAGCAACTCCTCCAACAAGGCAATAACCGTCTGCTGGAGCTGATTACCAACAACGATCTTCTTTTTCGCAATAAGCTGTTTTTCATCCAGTAAAACACCATCTGCATGGGTTCCGCCAACATCAATACCGATTATTTTCATAACTTCTCCTGCCAGTAGTTGTACCCAAAGATCAATCCGTTTCCCGGGGCTTTGTCCTCTTGCCCCTTTTTCCGCCACGGGGTATTATACATTTTTATAAAAACAATGGAGTCTACACAATGAGTATTTTAAAAATATACCACTACCCTGAAAAAGTGCTGCGACAAAAGGCAGCTCCCGTAACCGAATTTACCAAAGAGCTTGCCACCTTTGCAGAAAACATGGCCGAGACAATGTGGGATGCTCCAGGCGTAGGACTGGCAGCACCGCAAGTAGGAAAATCAATACGGCTGATTGTTGTTGATGTCAGTGAAGACCGGGAAGAGAAACCCCAACATATGGTGCTTGTCAATCCGGAAATCATTGCCCATGAAAAGATGCAGACAGATGAGGAAGGATGTCTTTCACTGCCAGAGCTTGTCTCTAAGGTTGATCGCTACCAAAAGATTACTGTTCGCTATCAGGATCTGGCCGGAGAAAGCTTTGATCTTGACGCAGCAGACCGTTTTGCTGTTGTTTTGCAGCATGAAATTGATCATCTTGATGGGATTCTCTTTCTTGACCACCTCAGCCCGCTCAAGCGGAGTCTCTATAAAAAGAAAGTCAAAAAATGGATGAAGGGGTAGATTATGCCGCAACCTTTACGCATTATCTTTATGGGAACGCCGGAATTTGCAGCGAGCTCCCTTAGCAGTTTGCTTGACGGAGAAGATGAAATTGTTGCTGTTATCACCCAGCCAGATAAGGCAAAGGGGCGTAGTGGAAAGCTCCAGCCGCCGCCGGTAAAAGTGGTTGCCCAGGAGGCAGGAATCCCTGTACTCCAGCCAACCTCTGATATCAAAAGCGAACAATTCCATAAAGGCATCGCTTCATATCAGCCGGATCTGATCGTCGTTGTCGCCTATGGCAGGCTATTACCCAAAAATATCCTTGACCTGCCGCCTTTTGGCTGTATCAATCTTCATGCGTCCTTACTGCCGAAATACCGGGGAGCAGCACCTATTCAGTGGGCTATTATTAATAATGAACAGGAAGTTGGCGTTACCATTATGCAGATGGACGAGGGGATGGATACCGGTGATATGCTCTGCCGTTCACGTATTACTGTCAACCCGGACGAAACTTCTGCCAGCCTGTTTGACCGACTCGCCGCCCTTGGCAGTGAAACCTTGAAAAAAGCTATTCTCGGCCTAAAAGCAGGCAGTATGATCGCTCAACCGCAAGATCATGATCGTGCCAGTTATGCACCCAGGCTTGAAAAAAAAGATGGACTTATTGATTGGGGAAAAAGTGCACAGATTCTGGAGCCGCTTATCCGCGGACTCGACCCATGGCCTGCAGCGTTCTCCTTTCTTGGCGGCAAACGGCTGCGGCTCTTCTCTCCAGAGATAGTCTTCCTTGACACAGAGGCTGAACCTGGCACAATTTTACGAGCAGATAAAGCCGGGTTTATTATTGCTTGCGGGGAAAATGCCCTGCAAATCCATACTGTTCAACCGGAAGGGAAAAAGAAGATGCCGGCGGATGTATGGCTAAGAGGCACTCAGCTCACTCCTGGAACCAGGCTTTCTTCCAGCCAGGAAAAATAGAACTATGGACACACTCTTTATCGCCATTGCAACGGGCCTTTATAGCGGGAAACTGCCTAAAGCACCAGGGACATGGGGTTCTCTTTTTGCCTTGTTGCCCTGTTTTTTTATACGGAATCTTTCAACGCCCTCTTATCTGGCAATAACTGCGGCTCTTTTTCTTATTGGAACAGCAGCAGCAGGATCAGCCGAAAAGATTTTTGATACGCCTGATCCCGGCTGTATCGTCATTGATGAGTTTGCCGGGATATTTGTCACCTTTATTGCTGTTCCTGCTCCGGAAAATCCTCTTTGCTGGCTGCTTGGTTTTCTTCTTTTTCGATTTTTTGACATCATAAAGCCCTTTCCCGTTAACTGGTTTGACCAGCATTTTCATGGAGGGTTAGGAATTATGCTTGATGATATTATGGCTGGAATTTATGCCCTCTGCTGTTTACAGCTTTGTTGGAGATTCTGCTAAAAATATTTGAGCCGCATGGGGCATAATCAAAGCACAGCCGCCCTCCTTCCACAAGAGAAGCAAGGGCGGTATTTTTTTAATCTTTCAACTTAAACTTGGCAACAATAGCATTTAAATCCTCTGACAGCGCAGATAAATCAGAAGAACTGCTCTCCACCTGACCAATCTCTGCATTCATTTCATGAACAAGAGAACTTAGCTTGCCTGCGTCCGCAGAGACCTCGTTAGCGGCCAAAGATGCCTGCCCAAGATGTTCATTTATACTCTGGGCACCTTGGGAAGCCTCAGTAACATTATTGGAAATATCAATAGTTGCTGTAGACTGCTGTTCAATACTTGCCGCCACAGAGGAGACAATATCATTGATTTCAGAAATAATGCTGACAACATCTCCAATGGCTGCCACGGATTCTTTGGTTAATCCCTGCATGTTCCTGATCTTATTATTAATCTCACCAGTAGCATCAGCTGTCTGTTGAGCAAGGGCCTTTATCTCCCCTGCAACAACGGCAAAACCTTTGCCCGACTCGCCGGCCCTTGCCGCTTCAATGGTTGCATTCAACGCCAACAAATTTGTTTGATCGGAAATATCCGATATCGTTTCTGTTATCTGATTAATCTCACCGGCAGCCATCCCCAAATCATCCATTTTCCCGGAAATGCTGTCTGCCCTTCCAACCGCCTTATTGGTAATTTCACTGCCAGCACTGATATTTGTCACGACTTCATTGATAGCAGTTGACAGCTCTTCTGTAGCGGTAACGATCATTTGCAAATTTTCAGATAACTTCTCGGTCGTAATAGAAATTTCTTCAATATCACCTGCCATTTTCTCTGTCATTGAGGCGGCATGAGAAGAGCTGCTGATTGTCTCTTCCGAACAAACCACCGCTTTATCGGATACTGAGGTAAGCAATGCGGCAGAACTACTCACCGAACTACTGTTGACACGGATCTGATTGACAATCTGATAAAGATGTTCAATAAACACATTGAGCCATTTTGCCAGTTCTCCAAACTCATCACGGCTATATATTTCTACCCTATGAGTCAAGTCGCCTTCACCCTGTGCAAGATCCTTAATGGCAGCAAGCATAACAGAAAAACCTTTACTGATCCCCACAACAATATAGAGGCAAAGCAAAACGATAATAACAAATACCAGCCCGGAAAAAGTTATCATCTTCAGATGAATAGATTTTGACAACTGATTGATATCTTCAACAATCTGCGCCCTATAACTTTGGATATTATCGACATATACTCCCGTGCCGATCCAGAAGTTACTCCCGGGAATAGCTTCGGAATACGCCAGCTTTGGAACATCTCCAGCACCCGGCTTCGGCCAGATATATTCGATAAATCCTCCGCCATGTTTGGCATTTTCATACATCTGCCTTACAAAAAAGACATTATTTTTATCCTTGGTATTTCCTAAATCCTTACCAATAATTTCCGGTTTTGTGGGCAATGCAACATTAACCGTATTTTCATAGATAAAAAAGTAGCCGCTTTTATCATCTTCAAAGCGAATGGCATCCACCCCGTCCCGCAAAATTTCCTTCTGTCTCTCTTTATCACTGACCCCTGCAATAGCCTGCCCCAACGAGAGAGCCATTGAATGAGTTGCCACCTGAATCTTATCTTTATGACCTTGCAGCATTACGGCAGAAAACCGTCCTGTCGCCAGCCCTTTAAGAGTCTTATGACCTAAAACACTAAAAAGGAACATAACGATAAAAAGAGCTGTTATACTGATAAGAATCCATACCATCCTTGCTTTAATAGAAAGCTTATTCATAATAATACCTCATAGATAATGTGTTATTCTTTATGGAAAAAGAAATTTCAGCAACAGACTCTATGCTTAGTAATCACAAAAAATTCTTCAAGTAAATCCTCAAAGACAGATCATTGCTATCTCCATCACATCTTTAACCACGCCACGCTATTTCACCTCTGTATATCCTCTAGTAAAAGGATTCCCTCTCAAAAAAGAGAAGCATAAAAAAACTCCATATCAGCCAAAAGCCGATATGGAGCGTAACCGACAGACGGAATATGGTTGGGCCTAATTGCCGAGTAACCCGAACTTATCCAGAGCTACTACTGATAGTTTATACGATCCAGCTAAAACTGCAACCCAGCCAATAAGTAGAAAAGCACTCATTATGACTCCTTTTAATAAGCCTTTTTATCTTCAATATCATCAATATCAAGCTTGATAATATCCATTTTGTACCAAACGACAGCAATATAGGCAAGGACAAAGGGGATAACCAATGCCACGTATGCCATCGCCGTCAACGTATAATGGCTGGAAGAGGCATTCGCAATAGTAAGGCTCGACTGCAGATCAAGCTTTGATGGATAAAATGCCGTATTATTAAATCCTGCCGTAAAAAGCACCGCAAGTCCAACAAATACGGTGCCAAGACCACCAAACCATATACCAGAAAAACCGTTAGCAAGTCCCGTACGATAGACCCCAAAAATGACGAATAAAAGACCGGCAACCAACATCCCCAGCACCCAGGGCATCGCCAATAAATTTGCCAAATATTTATATGCAACCAGACTGACAATCCCTTCTCCATCAACACCAAAACCATCCATCAACAATAACGCAACCAGCACATAGAGCAGAAACGGCAGGGAGCAGAGAAAACTTACCAGACACTGCTTACGGATTCTCTTCTCCAGTTCAGGATTGCTGGAAAAATCGATGTTGTTCACCAGATACATAGCCCCAAGCGTCCGGGCATTAAACACCAGAAAAAGGCCGAAGCAGATATTAAACACTGAAGACATGGAAGGGCTGAGTGCCGCTTCCAACCCCCGTAAGGGGTTAAGCCATTCCACCTGGTTATATTCTGTCAAACGAAACTCTGAACCGGTAAAAAAGGTCCCAAGGGCTGCTCCAATAAGCAGAATTCCCACTGAACCATTGATAAACAGAAACAGCTCATATACGGTAGAACCAAGCAAGTTCGCCGGCTTTTTGCGGTACTCATAGCTAACGGCTTGTACCACAAAAGTGAAGAGAATCAACATCCATACCCAATACGCCCCGCCAAAGCTGGTGGAATAAAATTTGGGAAAAGCAGCAAAAAGAGCCCCGCCAAAAAGAACAAGAGTGGTGAAGGTAAGTTCCCATTTCCTTCCCAGGGAATTAATAACCAGGGACTTCTCCCGATCAGTCTTGGCAACCTGCCAAAGCAAGGTCTGCCCTCCCTGAACAAAGGTGAGAAAAAGAAACAGCGAACCCACAACAGAACACAACACCCACCAGACCATTTGTAAAATTGATGTATCCAGACTACCTATCATCTTACTCCTCCTCCGGACCGATATTGATCTGTTTTACCATAATTCCCACTTCCGCAAGTGCCAGAATAGTGAACAACACCAAAAAGACATAAAATGTTGTCTTTACACTACCGCTGGAGATCTGCGTTGCGGCCATACTGGTAAGCAGTTTACCCTGCATTACCCAAGGCTGACGGCCAACTTCAGCAACCACCCATCCCAACTCTGATGCAAGATACATCATCGGAAAACTGAGCAGCCCAAGAAGCTGCAGCCAGCGTTTCTTCTCCACATCTCCTTTCTTTATCTCCCATAAAAAGAGAAACATCAGACCGATAATAGCACTGCCGACAAAGACCATATAGTGAAAGGAATAAAAGGAAGAAGAGACTGAAGGAACCGCATCTTCAGGCGCCTTCATATATCCATACCCCATATAGTCCTGATTTATCCGGAAGCGGGTCAATGCAGCTTTCTGCTCTTCACTGTCTCCCGCCGCCACGGCTGCCTTATAGGCTGCCAGATCAGCAATCGCCCGTTTACCTTTCTCCATTTTTTCAACAACACCAACGATCCCCTCTTCAGCATTGCCGTATACCAGATCATCAATACCCGGAACAAAGCCATTCCATGTTCTGGTTGCAAGCAGAGAAAGGCCGTGAGGTACAGTTATTTCAAACTGAAACGGATTCTGTGCATCTCCTGTTTTTTTGGCACTGTTTAAAACACCAAGGGCAACAATCCCCTCTCCCTTATGCCCCTTATACAACCCTTCAAAAGCAGCCAGCTTCATCGGCTGATACTGGGCAGCATCATAAGCCGATTCATCACCAGTTATCGCGGTCGCAATAGAGGAAATCAAGCCAAAGACAACGGCAACAGCCAGAGAACGCTTGGCCAGCAATACATGCTTATTACGCAGCAGATACCAGCAGGAAACCATAATGACAAAACAGGAAGAAACCACAAAACTTGACGTTGTGGTATGCGTAAATTTGGAGATTGCCACCGGATTTGAGATAACCGCCCAGAAACTCTCCATTTCAAAACGGACTGTATCGGGGTTAAAATTCATCCCCACTGGATGCTGCATCCAGGCATTCGCAACAAGAATCCACAAGGCAGAGAGGTTGGAGCCAATGGCCACCATCCATGTTGCAAATAGGTGAAACCCTTTAGAAACACGGTTCCAGCCAAAAAACATCACTGCAAAAAATGTGGCTTCCAGAAAAAAGGCCACGATACCTTCAATAGCAAGCGGCGCGCCAAAGATATCTCCCATCATCCACGAATAGTTCGACCAGTTAGTGCCGAACTCAAACTCCATAATAACACCGGTAGCAACTCCAATCGCAAAGTTAATACCAAAAAGCGTCATCCAGAATTTGGTTAACCGCTTCCATTCACTGTTACCCGTACGTACATAAATCGACTCAAAAAATGCACACAGAAATGAAAGTCCCAAGGTAATAGGGACAAACAACCAGTGATACATTGCTGTCAGGGTAAACTGAGCCCTTGCCCAGTCTACCGTTGCCAGATCAATCTCACCCATTACATCCTCCTTTAATAATGGCTTTTACCTGTCTGCCGACCGCATAAGCTGTTTTGCCACATGGTCAGCCCTCTCCTGATCTGTTTCAAAGCTACTTGCAAGAAAATCAGGGAAAAAAAACAATTTTAATATTGCGAACATCACAAATAACTTAATGAGAATCACCTTCCATAGCGTTCTCCCTAAAGTCATCTTGCGAAAACCATCACGATAAAAATGGTATATCCTTACAGGAAATTGAAACATACGAGCCCCAAGCCCTTGTTGAGCGGTAATTTTACAAAACTGTAAAACACCTCGTCATGTAAATAGCAATAAAACTGCTAAAAAGATACGTAAAATTTCACCTTTGCATGTTTTAATCAAAAACACGCAAAGGATGAATAACAATACGCCCCATCCCCTTTCTCTTTTTATCACCAACATCTCGCCCCTGCGGGTGCGATGCAGTAATTTCTACAGGATGGACTGCGATACTATTACTTGAGGGGAGAGATGACTGCGGGGAGGAAGCACCGCTCTTTTTCAGTGATATACTCCGCCCCTTTTTTCCTTCCACCACAGGAACCTCTTCAAAAGGCTGATGAGTTATCGAAACTGCCTCCTCCAGAGAAGAAATATATCGGTAAAGAAAGAAAAGAGCACAACAAACACCTGCCGCCAAGACAACACGCAGTAAAAACTTTTTTCTTTTCTCTGCTTCTTTCCGTCTGGATACCCGGACTCTGCTTTTTTTCCCCATACGACTTTCTTCCGTTTCTCCCTCATCATTCCCGACAGCCGCTTTTACTGCAGCGGCAACAGATGCAGCTGTTTGAGCAGCAGATGTCCGGGTTGGCCTCGGCTTTTTCTCTTCTTCCGAAAGCCGCTTCAGATCCCCGGAAAGCCGCTCTTCCCAACCGCTGGCCAGCAGCTCCTTAACGACAGATGCCGAAAGTACCCGATTTTCTCCCGCAGCACCTGCTTCGAGAACTCTGGTACACAGAACATTTATCGCCTTAAGCAGTCCTTTTGCCTCCTTATGGATAAGAGCGGCTGCTTCCGGCGTGAAAATCTGTTCTTCCGATCCCGCTACCTGCAAACGGTACTCAATATAGTTATGGCTCTCCTCCTCCGTAATTGGTGCCAGCTCCATATGATTTGTCAGTTTGCGGTATAAAATCTCATTTTCAGGTAAAGCGAGAATATCGACAAGCTCCCGACGGCCTGCCAGCAAAAGCCGCAGCAGCGAATGTCCATCTTTCTCCAGCCCCAGTAACATGCGCAACTCTTCAAAAACAGACTGTGCAAGCTTATGGGCATCATCTATAACCAGCAGGACTCTTTTCCCTTCTGTAACTTTCTTTTTAAGAATCCGATTCAATTCAATAACAAATTCAACCTTACTGCCAACACCTTTGCTACATCCAAAACCAGAAAGGACCTCATTATAAAAATCATAAATATCGCCCCCATCCAGCTGAACAACAAAGAAATCTTCACTCAAATCAGAACAGATCTTGCGGAGAAGGGCACTTTTGCCGCTCCCTGAATCACCACTCACCAGCTGAAAAGTCCCACCAGTATGCACTCCATGGGTAAAAATCTCATAACATTTCCGCACAGCACGACTCCACCACCAGAAAGAAGTCTGATAACGAAGCTCAAATGCCGGCTGCGTGAGTTTGTAAAAATCAATATACATAAGAGTAAATATCCATAATGAGTAACCGTCTCCTCTTCCCAAGAGATGTATACCAATAAACTCATCGCTTACGCAAGAAAAAGGATTTTCCCTGTCCGAGAGGATTTACAAGAGATTTCGAGAGGGGTATACTGGGCCGGGTAAAAAGGGGCTCTTTACAATTACACCTCTATGCGTATCGTACTTGCTGTCTTTATAACAATCGCCTGTAAAAAATTACACTGGATCTTCTTACCCTGCTGTAACAGCAACCACGACAAAGGTTTTCATGCAAGATAATGCTGTAAAAAAAGCCAAAGACAGAAAAACACCCTCCCAACCGTGGCGTTTATTCTGGATGCGTCCCATGCTGCGCTGGGTTTCAAAGCTGCGCAGCTCCCCCTCGGCCATCGCCGGCGGATTGGCCATGGGAACATTTGTCGCCTTTACCCCAACAATGGGAATACAGTTTATTCTCGTCGTTATTCTTGCTACCGCCTTAAGACTTAACAGGGCTGCGGCCATTGCTCCCATCTGGATAACCAACCCCATTACCGTTGCCCCCATTTATACCCTTAATTACTGGATAGGTCTTCAGTTTTGTGACGGCCCTCCGCTGCAACATGTTTCCGGGATTTTTGTTGATCTTGGTAAGGCAATGGCAAGCATGGAATTTTGGCAGATTGCCGAACAAACAGAGACCATCCTTCAACTTGGCATGGATATCACCATTCCTCTTGTCGTCGGCAGCTGTATAGTCGGCGTTGTCTGCGGCGTCATTGCCTATCTTGTCTCCCTCAAAATATTAACCCTTCTTTTTAACCGCAAAGAAAAAAGACGTCTAAAAAATTCACAAAACAGCAAGAAATAATCAGTCTAGATAGACCGAAGTTGACCTCTTAAAAAAAGTAGACGGCTTTTGAAGAAAAAAGCGTAGGCTCTCGGAAGGATTTCCCCGAAAGCCTACGCTTATCAAAAAAACAACATTACTCGCAGAATTATCCTTCCTGTGCCTGAATCGCTGTCATCGCCACCGTATTCACGATATCAACCACCAGACAACCACGGCTCAAATCATTCACCGGCTTACGTAAGCCCTGAAGAAGAGGCCCAATGGCAACAGCACCGGAGGAACGCTGTACCGCCTTATAGGTATTATTACCTGTATTTAAATCAGGGAAGATAAAGACTGTAGCTCTTCCTGCAACTTCACTATCGGGCATTTTCGATGCAGCCACCTTGGGATCGACCGCAGCATCATACTGAATCGGCCCTTCAATGGGCAAGCCAGGATAAATCTTCTCCGCACGAATACGAGCAAGTTCTGTAGCCTTGCGGACCTTATCCACCTGCTCCCCCTTACCAGAATTCCCCGAAGAATAAGAGAGCATGGCAACCCTCGGCTCAATGCCGAAAATTCTGGCTGTAAGAGCAGAACTCGTTGCAATTTCTGCCAGCTCTTCTGCACTGGGATTGGGATTCACCGCACAATCACCATAGGTGAGAACCCGATCATTAAGGCACATAAGAAAAACAGAAGAGACAACAGAACACTCAGGAACCGTTTTAATAATCTGGAATGCAGGACGAATCGTATTGGCAGTGGTATGTGCTGCACCAGAAACCATACCATCAGCATGCCCTTTATAGATCATCATGGTGCCAAAGAAGTTAAGATCCGTCATAACATCCCGGGCAAACTCCTCGGAAATCCCCTTGTTTTTCCGTAAATCGTAATACGTTTCAACATACTCCTGAAAATGGCTGGATTTACGAGGATCAACAATCTCAGCCCCATTGATACGCAGACCAAGACTTCTGATACGATCCTGAACCTTCTCTTCATCTCCAAGCAGGGTGATATCAACAACATCCCGATGCAGCAAAATCTCAGCCGCTTTCAAAATGCGGTCATCTTCCCCTTCCGGCAATACAATATGCTGTTTATTTGCCTTTGCCCGCTGCAGGATGCGGGATTCAAACATCTTGGGCGTAACAATAGTTGTCTTCCTGGTAACAATCTTCTCCTGAAGATTCTGCACATCAATATGCCGTTCAAAGAGGGCCAGTGCCTCATTAATCTTTCGGCTATTATCAGGTGTGATCGCAGCATGAATATGATCAATCCTGATCGCTGCCTGGTAAGTATTTTCCTTTACAGACAAAATAGGAATAGTATCTGCGAAACCTTCTATAACCTGCTGAACGACATCCTCTGGAACCAGGCCTCCGGTAAGGATAATACCGGAAATATTAGGCATAGTCTTCGACTCAACCGCCGCAAGGCAGGCAAGGATAATATCGGAACGATCTCCTGCACAAATGACCAGATTGCCATACTCAATATGTTTAAGGAAGTTACCAAGCTGCATGGATGCAATAGAAAACCCACGTACATGACGAATAAGATTCTCTTCTCCATAAAGGACTTCTGCATTCACCAACCGGGCAACTTCTCCTACTGATGGATTTCCGATATTATCATCGTTAGGGATGGCATATACTGCCTGTTCACCAATAACCGGGTCACTTTCCAATGTCTGCCGAACAGTATCCAAGGCATCCGGCTCCACACGGTTAACAATAGTTCCAATAATACTGGTTGAACGATCCAGAAGAGATTCATGATACACCTTTACCGATCGGCGAATCCGGTCAGGAGACATATTCCGGCCAGTGGAAACCAGTATAACCGGCGCGGCCAGGTTATTTGCCATATCGGCATTAAGATCAAAATCAAAAGATGCAGAAGCCCCTTCCAATTCAATCCCTTCACAAAGGACAAAATCAGCTTTTTCTGCCAACTTATTGTATTTATTTAAAATACCTTCATGCAATTCATCCTCCCGTCCCTGAGAAAGAAGATTACCAGCCTCTGCTGTTGTATACGCATACATTTCTTCATATTCATAGGGAAGATTATAATGCTTACGAATTAATTCAATGGTATTATCCCGCTTTCCATCAGAATGCTCCGTTGCCACCAACGGTCTAAAAAACGCAACTTTCTTGATATTATGCGTCAACAATTCCATCAAACCCAGAACAACCGCAGACTTTCCTGTTCGACGCTCAGTAGCTGCTACATATAAATTACTTGCCATAAGTATTCTCCATAAAAATAATGAGTTCTCTAAATAAAGAACGAGGGAACAAAGCTCTTGCGAATATACAACCCCTTATAATAAAAAACAAGATGAACAAGATAGAGGCAATTTCCAAATTTCACCACCACTTGAGATTATTTTTTCTTCATTGTAGTATGAGAATATCTGCCTTGGAATAAGGGTATAATGTGATATTCCTCTTCAAAAGAGGGCCAGACAGGCAAACATTGTCTAAATAAACAGCTTTATATTCAAGAAAAAACAACGAAATATTTATGACGAATCGAACAATTCTGGTGGTAGATGACTCACCCACCATTCAAAAGATAATGGAACGGGAGATACGTCCAGCAGAGTATAATATTATTACGGCCTCAAGTGGACAAGAGGCCATTGAAATCCTTGAGAAAATCGACTGCCTGCCCGACCTTATCACCCTTGATATAGATATGCCGGGGCTTAGCGGATTTGAGGTTTGTCAATACCTCCAGGTGGGAAGCCAGCAGGCAGACCAGCGAAAGCAGGATATTGCTAAAATTCCTATTATCTTTGTCTCCGGCAGGGATTCCCTGAAAAACAGGGAAAAAGGCTACGCTCTGGGCGTAGTTGATTTTATGAGCAAGCCCTTTGATAAGGGGAAAATTCTGGAAACTATTCAAAATATCCTTGATGCAGATGAACAGTTTGCAGGCATGGGAGCCCTTATTGTTGATGACTCTCCCATAGCGAGAAGAATCATTCATAAAATACTCAGCCGCCATGGCCTGACTATCTACGAAGCCTCTACCGGAGAGGAAGGATTAGCAGTCATTACAGATATGCCGCATAAAATAGATATCGTCATCACAGACTATATTATGCCAGGAATATCAGGAGAAGAATTTTGCCGGAAATGCCGACAACTTCCCGGAATGGAGCAAGTTCCCGTCTTTTTTATCAGTTCTATTGAAAAGAAAAGTACGGTACTAAGCTTTTTCCATGCCGGGGCAAATGATTATCTGCCCAAGCCTTTTATTGAAGAAGAGTTCCGGGCCCGTGTTCTCCCCCATATCCGCAACCGCCTCTATCTTAACGAGCTCAGAGCCCTGAATACAAAATTTAAACATATCGCTGAAAGAGATGGATTAACCCAATTATTCAACCGCGGATACTTCGAAAAAGAAGGGAACGCCCTTTTTTCTCATGCACAAATCACTTCTCAGGAACTGATTTTCATATTGCTTGACCTTGATTTCTTTAAGAAAATTAACGACTCCCTAGGTCATGCCTTCGGCGATCTGGTCTTACAGGAATTTGCGAAAATCCTTGAAAAAAACGTTGGCGAGAAAGGAATTATTGCCCGCTTTGGAGGGGAGGAATTTGCGATTCTGCTCCCGGCTGCAAACATAGATGAGGGACTGGAGCTAGCAGAGACGATACGCCTGGACACGGAGCAGTACATCTATTCCGATGGAGAAACAGAGTTATCGGAAACCTGCAGCATTGGTGTTGCCTCATATTTACGCCATAACCCGGCAACTTTCGACCGCCTTTGCTCAATGGCAGACACTGCACTCTATCTTGCCAAGGAGGGAGGACGAAATCAGGTGCGTTTTTTTCAGGAAACAGAAAATTAAAACATCGTTGCTATCAGGTTTTCCTCAAAGCACAAAGGCCCCGTAAGCACATATAGCTTACGGGGCCTCATTCAATTTATTGGTGGCGATGCAGGGAATCGAACCCCGGACGCTGCGGATATGAGCCGCATGCTCTAACCATCTGAGCTACATCGCCACACGAGAGAAGGATATTTACCTGAATCGCTGAAAAGTGTCAAGAAAAAAAAGGCCCTCCAGCAACGCGGGAAGACCTTTTTCTCAGTATTTCTACCAATAGGGGAAAGGAGGAATTACATCATGCCGCCCATTCCACCCATTCCACCCATGCCGCCCATTCCTGGAGGCATTCCACCAGCAGCACCAGCACCAGCTTCTTCAGGAATCTCGGAAATCACACACTCAGTGGTGAGCAGCATTCCAGATACAGAAGCAGCATTCTGCAGTGCTGTACGGGTCACTTTTGCAGGATCAATAACACCTGCTGCAATCAGATCTTCAAACTCTTCGCTCGCTGCATTAAAGCCGTTTGCACCTTCAAGCTTCTTCACTGCTTCAACAATTACAGAACCTTCACGACCTGCATTGTTAGCGATCTGACGTACAGGCTCTTCAAGAGCACGCAGCAAAATATCCTTACCAACTTTTTGCTCTCCGCTCAACTCAAGGGCTTCAAGAGCCTTAAGGCAACGGATATACGCAACACCACCGCCAGGGACAACACCCTCTTCAACGGCTGCACGAGTTGCATTAAGAGCATCTTCTACGCGAGCTTTCTTCTCTTTCATCTCAACTTCAGTTGCAGCGCCAACATTGATTACAGCAACACCGCCAATCAATTTAGCAAGACGCTCCTGCAGCTTCTCACGATCATAATCGGAAGTAGTGTCTTCAATCTGGGTACGAATCTGCTTCACGCGGGCAGCAAGCTTCTCTTTATCACCAGATCCGTCAACAATAGTCGTATTGTCTTTATCGGTTACAATACGCTTACAGGTTCCCAGATCTTCAATGGTTACGTTCTCCAGCTTGATGCCAAGATCTTCAGTAATTACCTGGCCGCCGGTGAGAACTGCGATATCTTCCAGCATAGCCTTACGACGATCACCAAAACCAGGTGCCTTTACTGCTGCAACATTGAGGGTTCCACGCAGTTTGTTAACTACCAGAGTTGCAAGAGCCTCGCCGTCAACATCTTCTGCGATAATGAAAAGACCACGTCCCATCTTGGCAACAGCTTCAAGCACAGGGAGAAGATCCTTCATGTTGGAAACCTTCTTCTCAACCAGGAGAATATAAGGATCATCCATGCTTACTTCCATACGATCGGGGTCGGTAACGAAGTAAGGAGAGAGGTATCCACGATCAAACTGCATACCTTCAACCACATCAAGGCTGGTCTCCATTGATTTGGCTTCCTCAACGGTGATAACACCTTCTTTACCAACCTTATCCATAGCTTCTGCAATGATGTTACCAATGGTCTCATCGCTATTTGCAGAGATGGTCCCAACCTGAGCAATCTCTTTCTGCTCCTTGGTAGGAGTTGCAATCTTTGCAAGCTCGGCGATAACGGTTTCAACACCGGCATCAATACCACGCTTTATTTCCATGGGGTTTCCGCCTGCAGCAACCAGTTTTACACCTTCGGTATAAATGGCTTGCGCCAAAACAGTTGCGGTGGTGGTTCCATCACCAGCAACATCAGAGGTTTTGGAAGCAACTTCCTTAACCATCTGTGCACCCATATTTTCAAACTTATCCTTTACTTCAATTTCCTTGGCAACGGTAACGCCGTCTTTGGTGATGGTCGGTGCGCCAAAAGATTTTTCGATAAGAACGTTACGTCCTTTAGGACCAAGAGTAACCTTTACTGCATTTGCAAGGGTGTTTACCCCGGCAAGTACAGATTCACGAGCTTTCACTCCGTATTTAATTTCTTTTCCAGCCATTATTGTAGCTCCTTATATATAAACAAATAAATTACTCTACGATACCGAGAATATCATCTTCCCGCATAATCAGATAGTCTTCCCCATCAAGCTTTACATCAGTTCCGCCGTATTTGGAAAACAGTACCTTGTCGCCAACAGCAACCTGCAAGGCAACGCGCTCACCATTATCCGCAATTTTTCCCGGGCCAACAGCCACAACCTCGCCTTCGGCAGGCTTTTCCTTGGCACTATCGGGAATGATGATTCCACCAGCAGTTTTCTCTTCTTCGGCCAGTCTCTTCACCAGAAGACGATCATTTAATGGACGAATTTTCATTACAACCTCCTGACTCACAAAATTTTATATTTTGTCTATTTTTTTCACCCCTGCTCTGCAGCAGGGGCAGATTGATTGCCTCGTTATCGAGGTGCTTTCCGTAAGCGAGACAAAATATAGGTGTTGCCAAACAAAAATCAAGGGGGAAAAATAATGTTTTTTGCACAGCGAAACTTTCATCCAAAACGCACCGTCCAACCAAATGGATCTTCTATGCGTCCCCGTTGAATTCCCTGTAGTTCCTGGTGCAGACGAACAGAAAACGCCCCCGCTTTCCCATCTGCCACAGTGTACACCTTATCCTTATAAAAAAGTTCTCCAACAGGGGAGATAACCGCCGCTGTTCCCGTTCCAAAGACCTCCTGAAGAGCACCGCTCTCCGCTCCGGCAATCACTTCATCAATGGAGAGATCTCTTTCTACAACAGGAACATCCCAGCCTTGCGCAAGCTGAATAACCGAATCTCTGGTAATACCTTCAAGAATGGAACCGGTAAGTGCCGGTGTTACCAATTCATTTTCAAACTTAAAGAAGATGTTTGAGGTGCCGACCTCTTCTATATATTTTTTCTCCCTGGCATCAAGCCAAAGCACCTGGGTATACCCTTCCTTTTTGGCAATTTCGGACATAAAAAGTGATGCTGCGTAGTTCCCCGCTGTCTTAACCATCCCGACACCGCCTTTTGCAGCCCGCACATACTCGTCACTCACATAGATCCTTGTCGGCCCAAATCCTTCAGCATAGTATGGACCCGCTGGAGTGAGAATGATATAAAAAAGGTATTCTGTCGATGGCTGTACCCCGAGGGCAGGCTGGGTTGCAATCATGGTGGGCCGTAAGTAAAGGCTGGCCCCATCAATCGCCGGCACCCAGTCCCGTTCAAGATAGATAAGGGCCTTTAGAGCCTTTACCACCTGATCAACCGGAAATCTGGGCATGCACATTCTCAATGCAGAATTATTCATCCGTTCAAAATTCTTCTCAGGACGAAAGAGAAGGAGCTGCCCATCATCACTTTTATACGCTTTCATCCCCTCAAAGATCGCCTGACCATAATGAAGAACCAGTGCCGCAGGGGATAAGTTAAACGTATGGAATGGGCAAATTCTGGCATCATGCCACCCCTTTTCACGATTCCATACCATTTGAAACATATAGTCAGTAAAATACCGCCCAAAAGCCAGATTAGTAAAATCAGGTTTCTCCTGTAATTGCCCGGGCTCAGCCTTTTCTACAGAAATTTCCATTTCTTCCCACATCACCACGCCTCCATTAATAAAATTTTCCTATTTACCTCTTGCATAAAGACAGATTATAAGTATTTACTGTAGTCCTTTTGAATTGCAACTCAAATCGACAATACTGCGACTCTTCCAGCAGGAGAATACTTCAATCATCATGAATTCCCCTACCCCAAAAGAAAATCTGTATACCAATCAACCTACCCCCAAAATCACCAGAGCGAACAACTATTTTCTTCTGGTATTTGGTATCTCCATCTTCCTCTTCGGCAAACTCCTCTGGCCCTTCTGGTCTATCCTGGTTCTTGCTTTTCTGCTGACCAACCTTTTCCGCCCGCTCTACTGCCTGCTCAACAAGCGGCTCTCTGAGATGACATCATCTCTTCTTACCTGCCTGCTGATAATAGCGATTGTCTTTATCCCTCTTGTTTTCTTTGTGTTCTCCCTCACAGATGAAGCATTAAACCTTATCTCCTGGGGCAAAGACAGTCAGGTCGGCCTGAAACTGCAACAATTTATACAGGAGAGTAGTATTGTTCACCAGATCCTCAGTCAACTTAAGGATATGGGATTTATCTTTGACACATCACAGGTCAGTACCTCTTTTGCCTACCTGGTAAAGAAGGGCGGGATATTTCTCTATAATCAAGCAAGCGGCTGGGCGGCAAATGTGCTGCAGTTTATCTTCTATTTTTTTATGATGATTCTGGTCATCTTCTTTCTGCTGATTGACCAGCCAAGACTTATCTCCTATATGGTGCATATTTCTCCTCTGCCCACAAGGGATAACCAGCTTCTTATCCTCAGATTTCAAGAGATTGCAAATGCCATTTTAAAGGGGAATGGTATATGCGGACTTACCCAGGGTATTCTGGGAGGAGTGATCTTCTCTATTTTAGGAATAAACTCTCCTTTGTTATGGGGAAGCATTATGGCGATCCTCGCTTTTTTACCCATCTTCGGCATCGGCCTGGTAATGATTCCCACTGCCGTTTTCCTGGGCTTTACCGAATCTTTCGGGCAAGGGGTATTTCTCTTTATCTATTATGCCGTCCTCTCTCTGGTAATGGAATATTTAATAAAGCCCAAATTAGTTGGCGATCAAGTAAAAATGCATACCCTTCTCGTTTTCCTTGCTATTATTGGAGGACTGAGTGTCTACGGAATTCTTGGTATTATTTACGGCCCACTAATTATTACCGGATTTCTTACTCTTTCGGATATTTATCTGCGCCGATACGGGAAACCGGATGAATCAACGGAGGACTCACCCGTTGTAAAATAACCTCAACATTTACACCAGGAGAAAAGAGATAAAAAATATCTATCAATCCACAGTAAAACAACCGCCCGACAAGAAGTTATTCAAAACGTATAATATTAGGAATATTCCTCCTGCAGATTATTGTCTTCTATTTCTTCAATCCAACACAATATCCTGCTTTTTCCATATTGATTGCAACATATTAATGCAGTATGATACCGTCGCCGTATTTACTGAAACTATACGATGAAAGGTAATTTTAAGATTAGTTATCTCTTTCTATTTCCTTAAAAACTCACCTCAAAATCATTCAATTAACAACTCGCACGCAGAAGGAGAAAAAAATGAGTATTCGTAACAAACTTATCCTTGCCTTTCTTATTTCAACAATAACTCCTATCGTCTTACTCTGTGTTATTACAGGTTATAATATGAGAAAGGATTCCTTGCGGGAATTCAACAAGTCTACCCAGGCGGAACTTTCCAAAATAGAGAAATCACTTTCTGTTTTTATGAAGGATATCAAGGAAAATGTGGTTATGCTTTCAACACATCCCGATGTGGTTGCAGCAGACGACTCCCTGACCTCACTTCTGCAAATCACATCAAGCAAAACAATGGGTGACTTTTCACCAAGCACTACAGAACGACGAATTGTTGATTTTTTCCGTACAGTCAAAGCCAGCCATAAAAACTATCTTGAGGTTTTTATGGGAACAGAATTCGGCGGCTTCACTGTCGCCGACGAGACCCTCTCTCTCCCCGCAGGATATGACCCGCGCACCAGATCGTGGTATAAAGATGCGATGAAACACTCTGGCACTCCGATTCTTACCAAAGCGTATAAGTCTGCAACTGGAGATGCGGTTATATCCATTGCACACACCATCTCTCGAAAGGGGGACGCTATTGGTGTAGCCGGATTTGATATCAGCTTAAAGGGATTAACTCAATTTATCAGTAACCTCCATATTGGAAAAACAGGCTATGTTATGCTTATTCAGGACGGAGGGCGAATACTGGTAGATCCGAAACACCCTGATATAGAGTTCAAAATGTTACCGCAAACAGGAATTCCCGGACTTGCTGAGTTAAACCAGCACGCTGACGGCAATCTTGAAATTACACTTGACAACACAACATATATTGCAGAGGTGGTTACTTCCCCTAGTCTGGGATGGAAACTTGTTGCTCTCATTCAGAAAAGTGAAGTAATGACTAAAGTATACAGCCTCTTATCTGTTATGGCCATTGCAGGAGTAATTCTTGTTATCGTCTTTGTTGTTATCGCATTTTTTATGGCAAAATCCCTTTCTACTCCAATCATCCAGACGACAAATATAATTCAGGACGTTGCCCGAGGAGATTTAACCAAGCGTCTTGACATTCGGAGCAAGGATGAACTGGGAGACCTTGCAAACTGGTTTAACCAGTTTGTAGAAAATCTACAGGCGATAATGGGAGAGTTAAAGGGAAATGTCGTTGTCGTTGATGACTCTTCTGCTGGACTGCTTGACCTGTCCAGCCAGATGAATAACAGTGCCAAAAACTGCACCCATTTGTCGAAAACCGTTGCCGATTCAGCAGAAGAGATCAATGGAAACATGGCCAATGTGAACGCCGCTATGGAGCAAACCACCCAAAACTCCAATATTGTCGCAGCAGCAGCCGAAGAGATGAGCAGCACCATCAACGAAATTGCAGAAAATTCAGGGCAGGCAAGAACAATCTCCGAACATGCAGTAGAGCAAATGCAGGGTGCCAGTGAAAAAATGCGTAAGCTGGGGAACGCCGCCGAATCTATCAGTACGGTGACAGATACCATTGCCGAGATCTCCGGGCAAACAAATCTCCTCGCCCTTAACGCAACTATCGAAGCAGCCAGAGCGGGAGAGGCGGGTAAAGGATTTGCTGTTGTTGCCAATGAGATTAAAGATTTAGCCGCACAAACGGCCAATGCCACAGCCGATATAAAACGACAGATTGAAGGGATCCAGATTACCAGCCGAGAGAGTGTTCATGAAATAGAGTCCGTCAATAAGGTTATCAATGATATCAACGAAATCATCACCTCCATCGCTTCTGCCATCGGGGAGCAAAATGCAGTAACACGGGAGATCGCCTCCAATATTAATCAGGTTTCCCAGGGAACTCAGGAAGTAAAGGAAAACATTGCTCAAAGTTCAGAAGCAGTGAGAAATACGGGCGAAGATATTTCGTCAATAGATCTCGCTGCCCGGGATATTTCCAGCAACAGTGCCCTTATCGTAGAAAATCTTGAAAAGCTGAAAGATATGGCTAAAGGCCTGACGGATATCGTAAACAAGTTTACGATATAATCCTTCCTCAAAATCAAATAACCATTTGAAAAGTAGACAATTTTCTAAAGTGTACTGTCCTTTTCAAATGGTTATTTGCCCTAAAAAAGATCTCAAATGTTCTCCATAAGAGCCTCTTGAATAATCAAAAATTTTGTGTATACTCAAGAAATGCCAGAGGTTGTGCCAGTAAAATTGCAGTGATTATTCTGTATCACAACAGACGTTCCTGGCTGCGCTGCTATCTTCCTATAAAGGATGAGTTTTGAAGCCCTCAAACAGACGTTTTTTATACCTCCGCGTATTACCTTTATGATTATATTCCCTTGTTGTCTCTGCATCGCAACAATTTCTGTAAATTCTCAAACTAGCTGCTGCACTACTTTCAACTCTTCCCCAAAAGAATAAGATTATGACCGCAATTTCAACCAAAAGTCCCGTTGGGTTTATCGGTATCGGTGTTATGGGCAGAGGAATGGCGCGTAATATCAAAAAAGCCGGCTATCCGCTCCATATCTACACACGCACCAAAAGTTCCGCTGCGCAGCTGATTGAAGAGGGAGCAACCTGGCATGATTCTCCTGCATCCCTTGCTGCAGCGGTAGATGTTATCATCACGATTGTTGGCTACCCTCAAGACGTAGAAAACGTCTATCTCGGTGAAGAGGGGATCTTTGCTCATGCAAAAGCCGGTACTGTCGCTATTGATATGACAACATCCAGCCCCCAACTGGCAGAGAAACTTTATAACGAGGGGAAAAAGCATCAGGTAGCAGTACTTGATGCCCCCGTCTCAGGAGGTGATATTGGTGCCAAAAAAGGGACCTTATCCATTATGGCCGGAGGAGAAAAAAAGGATTTTTCCAGGGTTCTTCCCCTGTTGGAAGTAATGGGAACCAACATTGTCCATCACGGCCCGGCAGGCAGCGGACAACACTGTAAGGCATCAAATCAAATCGCCATCGCCTCCTGCATGCTGGGAGTTTGCGAGGCCATCCGCTATGCAGAAAAAGCGGGTCTTGATCTGCACAAGGTTCTCACAAGCATTGAAAGTGGTGCCGCGGGAAGCTGGTCGCTATCCAACCTTGCTCCCCGCATTATAGAGGGTGATTTTTCTCCCGGATTCTTTGTCAAACATATCATTAAGGATATGAATATTGCCCTTGACTCATCACAATCACTGGAATTTCAACCGGAAGGTCTTGCTCTTGCCAAGCGGCTTTATGAAGCTCTGGCGCAGGCAGGAGAAGAAAACTCCGGCACACAGGTCTTGTATAAATACTACTAAACTGGTAGAGAGACAAGCAACTCCATTTCGCCCCTGCAGCTCATGGGCTTTACCAGAAAACTCGTTAACTCGTAGAAGACTGCCATGAAGAATAGCCAGGAAGAAAACGTACAACCGCCAATCCCCCACCACTATAAGAAATGGATTCTCATTGTATTTCTTGTCTATCTGCTGCTTATCGCAGTTGCAATGATCGGCAGCGGCTTTAAAGGGGCTGCCGGAGAAAACGCAAAGGCTCTTTTCTCTTTCGCCGGAAATCCGGTAACAGGGCTGGTTATCGGCACCATCGCAACGGCACTCATTCAATCATCAAGTACCGTTACCTCAATTATTGTCGGTCTGGTTGCCGGTGGCCTTCCTGTTGAGATCGCAATCCCTATGGTCATGGGTGCCAACATTGGTACAACTATTACCAATACCATCGTAAGCCTCGGTCATGTTCAGCATGGTGCGCAGTTCCGCAGAGCCTATGCAGCGGCGACAATCCATGATTTTTTTAACCTGCTCAGCGTTTTTATCTTCTTCCCCCTGGAAATGAGTTTTGGCATTCTGCAAAAGATAGGTGCCTTCTTCGGGCATCTTATCGTTGGCGGAAATTCGCTATCAATAAAAAGCTTCAATCCCCTTAAACCGGTGATATCTCCTGCTATTGATACAATTCAATCTGCAGCTTCAGCACTTTTCCCTCATCCTTTCTCGGGAATAATGATGATTATCGTTGGTGTTGTACTTATTGTCGGAGTTATTACCCTGCTCGGCAAACTGCTGAAGACCCTTATGGTCGGGCGGGCCAAGGAAATTTTACACTGGGCAGTGGGAAAAGGCCCGATATCCGGGCTTGTTTCCGGGGCCCTGCTCACAATCCTGGTTCAATCCTCCTCAACCACAACCAGCCTTATTGTGCCATTGGCCGGAAATGGTGTTTTTACCCTGAGACAAGTATACCCTTTTACCCTGGGAGCAAATATCGGTACATGTATCACAGCACTTCTTGCAGCAACAGCAATTACTGGAGCAAATGCCATCTATGCACTGGAGATAGCAATTGTGCACCTCAGCTATAATATTCTGGGAGTTGTTGTTATCTATGGAATACCTTTTCTACGTGATATTCCTGTGTTTCTCGCTCGACGGCTTGCCTATGCTACCGTAAAAAACAAACTTTATGCCGTTGCTTATATCGGTTTTGTTTTCTTTTTTCTTCCAGGTATTTTTATTGGAATAAGCTCTATTATGGGCTGGTAATAATTGGTAACGATAATGAAAGAAACAAGACAACAAAGACGAAGAGAACTGGAAGAAAAAATTGATGCTCTGGAAAAAAGCCTCGCATACCTAAAGAAACAGCTGCAGGAAGAGATAGAAGCAGAGCAACATGCAACTATAGAACACCTAGAGGAGTATTTTCAGGAAGTCAGCGGTAAATTTACTCGTTTCAGTAACCTGTGGGCAGTTGCCAAACATGAGCTTGACAGCTTACTGCATACAAAAAAATAATTGTTTCAATCAAGTCGGCGGCAGGCATGGGAGAGATACCAGAAATGTTCCAGGCTCTCCCGGCAGGCATCGTCTTCAATAACCCCGTCAAGCCGCTGGCGAAATTGTTTAATCTCTTCCTCCGGCGGAGGAGAGTAGACAATTTTCGGTAATGGTGGCTTTAGCGGAGTGAATACTCTCCCTTTTTTGGGCAATGCCATTTTTACATCACGAATCCGCCCAAGACGCAAAACAGCATTCAGGGCATCCATAATGGCATATTTTTCATACTGAAACTGTGCCATCCACGCAGAGTTTTCCACCTCCAGCCACAGACAGCTCCGATCAATACGAACCGGCTGAGAATGCGCCCCAACCGCTTCAGAAACAAGCTCCGTCCACCGAGAGAAAAGCGAATACATCTCAAGCTGTGTCTCCCAGCCGTTTGCTCGAATGAGATCGGCAATAACAGTATCAACGCTTCTTGTATCTCCTTTCTGCCTTTCCATAAAACTTATCTTTTTCCCAACAGTTATACGGGGGAGCTCCTCACATTACGCCCGCCATCTGCAATATAAAAAAGCCCCGATTTTGAAAAGATAGACAGGCAGCCGAAACCAGAAAACCTCTATTTTTCAAAAGCGGGGCCCCAGTAAAAAACAACCAATCAATAAAGACTCAAATATTCATCAAGCTCCCACTCAGTCACGGCAATATGATACCGTTCCCACTCTGCTTCCTTGGCAGCAATATATCTATCAAAGATATGTTCTCCCAGAGTTGTCTTCGAAATGGGGTTCTCTTTCAATGCTTTAATCGCCTCTTGAAGAGAGGAGGGGAGAATGGCGATTCCTTCATCACGCAACTCCCGGACATGCATACTATAAATATCCTTTTTCACTTCCGGCGGCGGTGTCAGATTATTTCTCACCCCGTCAAGCCCGGCATTAAGCATCATCGCCAGGGCGAGATACGGATTACAGCTTGGATCTGGAGAACGAATTTCCGTTCTGGTAGACAGGCCTCTTGAAGCTGGAATACGAATCAAGGCGGAACGATTAGATGCCGACCAGGCACAGTAGACAGGAGCCTCATATCCCGGAACCAACCGCTTATAAGAATTTACCAGAGGATTGGCAACAGCAGTGAATGCTGCGGCATTTTTTAATGCCCCGGCAATGTAGGAATAAGCAACCTTTGACAACTGCAGCGGATCTGATTCATCAAAAAAAGCATTCGTCCCGTCAAGATTAAACAGAGACTGATTCGTATGCATACCAGAACCGTTAATACCAAAAATGGGCTTGGGCATAAAGGTCGCATGAAAACCGTAACGGGCAGCAACGGTTTTTACCACCCATTTGAAAGTTACCGTATTATCCGCTGCGGTAAGGGCATCGGCATATTTAAAATTGATCTCATGCTGCCCTTCTGCAACCTCATGATGGGAGGCCTCAATCTCAAAACCCATCTTTTCAAGGATCTCAATGATCTCCCGCCGACAGTCATTGCCTGAATCTTCCGGATCCAGAGAAAAATAACCAGCAACATCGTTGGTGATGGTCGTTGCCCTGCCTTTTTCATCTTTTTCAAAGAGGAAAAATTCCGCCTCTGTACCAACGTTCATCGTATAGCCCAGCTCCCTCGCCTCTTTCAAGACCCGCTTAAGATTCACCCGTGGACACCCCTCAAAAGGACTGCCATCTGATTTATGCACATCACAGATAATCCGCGCGGCAGCAACACCATCCTTATTCCGCCAGGGCAAAACACAAAAGGTATCATAATCGGGCTTGAGATACATATCGGATTCATCAATACGGGCAAAACCGTCAATGGAAGAACCATCAAACATCATCATTCCGTCCAGAGCCTTTTTCAACTGACTTTTCGGAAGGGCGACATTTTTCATAAATCCAAAAATATCAACGAACTGCAAGCGGAAGAAACCAATATTTTCTTCCTCAATAATCTGCATTATCTCTTCTCGCGTCATGTTCTTTTCTCCTTTTAAATATATGAGGGTTTATTGATAAAACAATCAGGAAATATTCAATCCAAACAGGCTGATAAGCCAGACTATTAAATTCCTTGCCGCTTAAATATCAACAGGATTCTATTCCTTTTTCATCTAATTTCAGGTAAAGTAGCGGATCGCTGATAGTTATAAAAAGGGGACATCTCACGTCCTCTAATGTATTCCATACTCCTTTAAACTTCAATTAACATAAGCAATGAAAGGTATTATTCTCGCCGGAGGCTCCGGCACCCGTCTTTACCCTCTGACCAGGGCTATCTCAAAGCAGATGATCCCGGTCTACGATAAACCGATGATTTATTATCCCCTCTCCGTACTCATGTTGGCGGGAATCAGGGATATCCTTATTATTTCAACCCCCAAGGATCTGCCGCTTTTCAAACAGCTTTTTGGTGACGGCTCTCATCTTGGTCTCTCCCTGCAGTATGCAGAACAACCCAAACCGGAAGGACTTGCTCAGGCGTTTATTATCGGCAAGGAATTTATCGCAGATGATACCGTTTCCCTTATTTTGGGGGATAACATCTTTTTCGGCCATGGATTCACCCACATCCTGCGGCAAAGTGCCCAACTTAAATCAGGAGGACTCGTTTTCGGCTATCTGGTACGTGATCCGCATAGATACGGCGTGGTAGAATTTGACAGCAACAGAAATGTTATCGGCATAGAAGAAAAACCGGAGAAACCGAAGTCCAAATATGCTGTACCCGGTCTCTACTTCTATGACAATGATGTGGTTGAAATCGCCGAGAAGGTCAAACCTTCCCCCCGCGGAGAGCTGGAAATTACCGATGTCAATAATGAATATCTGCGAAGGGGCAAACTTAAGGTTGAACCTCTGGGCAGAGGATTTTGCTGGCTCGATACCGGCACCCATGAATCCCTGCAGCAGGCTTCAAGTTACGTTCAGGCAGTTCAGGAGCGGCAGGGGCTGAAAATTGCCTGCATTGAAGAGATTGCCTATGAGCTCGGCTATATCGGACTCAGTGAAATGGAGCATCTGGCAAAGGACATGCTGAAAAACCAGTATGGACAGTATCTGCAAGCCGTTATTGAACAACATCGACAGGAACAACAGCAATGAAAATTCTCATTACCGGAGCAAACGGACAACTCGGCAAAGACTGCCAGCAGGTACTGGCACAGAACCACACCCTTTTCCCCTGTGATCTCGATACCCTTGATATTGGCGATGCCGCTGCAGTAAAAGCCTTGTTTTCTGCCGAGATGCCGGAAGTTATTATCAACTGTGCAGCATTTACCGCCGTTGACCGCTGTGAAACAGAGCAGGAACTGACCTGGCGAGCCAATGCTGCAGGGCCGGAAAATCTGGCCAGGGAAGCCGCTGTTATTGGGGCCAGACTTATCCACGTTTCCACCGACTATGTTTTTGACGGCAATAAGCCGGTACCGGAGGCATATATAGAAGGGGATACAACAAATCCTCTCAGTGAGTATGGCCGCAGTAAACTGGCGGCAGAAAAAGCCATTGGCAAGCATCTGCAAAATACAGCAATACTGCGTACCGCCTGGCTCTATTCCGCAGGCGGGGCAAATTTTCTCAAAACCATGCTCAAACTAGCCGCAGCCGACCCCAAAAGAGAGTTGAAAGTGGTCAATGACCAGTATGGCTCTCTTACCTGGTCATACCCCCTTGCCCTGCAGATAGAGCAGCTGCTTACTCCTGAAATAAACGGTATTGTTCATACAACTTCAGAGGGTTACTCCTCCTGGTATGAAGCGGCATGTTATTTTCTGGAAAAGATGAACCAACCCTATACCATCCGCCCCTGTACAACCGCGGAGTACCCCACTCCTGCCCATCGGCCTGCCAACTCTATTCTTGAAAACAAGGTGTTGAAAGAACATAACTGCAATCTTTTCCGCAACTGGCAGGAACATCTGGATCAATTTGTCGATAAATACGGCGATGATCTTTACCGGGAGTTACGCGGCGAATAAGACAGGATTCTACGCAACTATTACGCTCTCACCTCAACATGCTACCCTCAAAAAAACAGGAGAAAAACGATGCAATTACCAGAATATATCACAATCGATGAAGTCAAGAGAGTTTGTAAGGAAATAGGGATATGCGACTGGACAGAAATAGAAGAGTCCGATATCTCCAACGAGGAAGCTGCAAAAATCCTTGCCATTGTCAATACAGAAAAGATGGATATTCCTCTTGATGTCTTTCGACAAGGGCTGGAGATTGAACTAGAACACGGCACACGATTTAAAGATGCAAATGTCACCAATAATCACCCTATCCTGACTGCCAGGATTGTCCTTGCTCACCTTAAGGAGACCATGGATTACTATCAGAGAATAGATGTTGCAGAGATAGAAGGTGATTTGCTGCAGGCAATTCTGGCAAAGGATATGGAGAGAATTGAAAGCAAATATAAGAAATTAATTGAGGCACAAAATATTTTGAGCCAGGCAGTGGCAAAGCAATTTAAGCAATAATATTGCCCAATTCCCGCCGCCAGACCACAGGAACGGCGGCTTTCCTGTGGTCTGCTCCATTCTTCGGCTATTTTCCTTTCACCTTTTTTATAGCGGAACCAGCGCTGTCAAGATACTCTTTTACCCGGTCTGCGCCAATGGCAGGCTGCTGCTGCAGCAGAGCCTTACGAGCCTCAGGATCACGAATAATACTGCGTGTAAAATCACAGACACTGTTAAGCTGCGGACAAACAGCACACTTCCGCAGCATACTGTTTTCTGGAGAAAGAACTGCCCCTAGCACCATATGCAGCAAAACAACCACAATACCCGCTTTTAACAAACCAATAATGCCGCCAAGCAGACTATCAAACCACCCAGCAAGAGAAAGATTCACCACCAGTTTTAAAAACCTGCCCAACAACAAGACAATGAGATAGGTAACAAAAAAGAGCAACACATAGCTGGTAAGAAAAACGATCTTCGGATTGCTGGAAATCGCATCCAGCATAGGAAAAATCTCTTGGTGATACTGGCTGGCAACAATATAGCCAACATACAGGGCGAGAAAGACCGTAATCTGCCGTAGAGCTCCAACCCAGAGCCCACGAAAAAAGAAAAACAGCACAATGATAAAAACTACGATATCATACATGCTGACTGCATCAAAAAACGAGGTAAAATTTTCCATAAATGCCTCCATAACGTGTTTACAAGGATACCGAATAACAGCCGGACGATTCTACTGCTGTAGAATAAAATGAACAAGAATTTCACACAACTTCCTTTTCCTCCATCACCTCAACATAACCAATGCCTGAACTGCCAGAAGTAGAAGTAACCTGTATGGGACTCACCCCTCACCTTATCGGCCAGAAACTTTCCCATTTCTGGAGCAGCGGCAAACCTCTGCGCCAACCGGTGCCGGTCAACGCTCTTTTACATGTCAGCAACTCTTCCATCCTTGCTGTCAAACGGCGGGCAAAGTATATCCTGATCGAATTTCAATCAGGAAAACTGCTTATTTTTCATCTGGGGATGACAGGAAATCTTGGAATTTTCGCACCCAATACACCACGAAGAAAACATGACCATCTGGAATGGCAGCTGGAATCCGGCTCACTGCTCCGTTTTCACGATCCACGCCGCTTTGGTCTGGTAGCAGTGCTTAATGGTAACAACAAGCAGGAGGTCGAGCTGTTCTTTGCAACTTCAGGGATGGAACCCCTCTCCTCCGATTTTACTGCCGACTATCTGCAGCATGCCGCAAAAAGACGAAGCATTGCTGTCAAACCCTTCTTGATGACCAGCCAGATCGTCGTTGGAATTGGTAATATTTACGCCAGTGAATCACTTTTCCACGCCGGGATCAGACCAGATAAAAGCGTCCAGTTATTGCAGGAAAGGGAGTGGCAGCGGCTGGTTGAAGCGGTGCAGAAGGTTCTTCGCCATGCCATCGCCTGCGGCGGCTCCACTATTAGTGATTTCCGTAATGCAAGCCAGAAAAGCGGTTATTTTCAAATATCTTTTCACGTTTATGGCAAAGCGGGAATACCCTGCAGTGAATGTGGGGCCACCATAAAAAAACTCACCCTCAGCGGCCGCAGCTCTTTTTTCTGCCCTCACTGCCAACACTAGTCTAGCAAGCAGAAACTACGCGCTCCAAAGATGAACCGTAACCAGTTCTCCCTGCCGGGCCCGTCTTCCTGCCGGATAAAGAATAGAGCAATTCCCCTGCGCCATCCCTTTCACCGGCATAACCAGACACCGCCCCTGCTGATAGAAAAGAGTCCCCGTTTTCAGGCGAAGAGACGCTGCAGGCTCTGGCCCATCAGCAACCAGCTCCGCTGCAACTTCCTGAGGCCAGACATCTTTTTCTCCCCGCAGAAGACGCAGTAGCGGCACAACCAGTTCATAAAGCAGCGTTGCCACCGCACGAGGTGGGCCGGGAAGACAGAGTACAGGGACACTGCCAAACATACCAAAGAGTATCCTTTTCCCGGGCAGCATAGCAAAATTATCGCAGACAACCTCTCCTCCTGCAGCCAAAAACGCAGAAGAGGTCAAGTCATATTTCCCCTCTCCCATGCCTCCGCAGGTAACAATCATATCACAGCATCTTGACTCGTTATCAAAAAAAGCAACCAACTCCTGATGACAATCCTGCACCTGGCAGCTCTTCATTCGTCCGCCATAACGCTGCACACCATCTTTGATAATCAGATCATTAACAGAATACTTCTCTCCCGGCAGCAGGCGGCGCGCGGGTGTTGGTGCAACCAGTTCCGAACCGGAACAACAGAGAGAAACGAGGGGTGAAGGAAAAACAGAAACCCGTTCAATCCCGGCATTGGCAAGCTGTGCAAGTCGCCAGCCGTCAAGCTGCTCTCCTGCCAATAGCAACGTTGAACCAGCGGCAAAAAATTTTCCTGCTCCAGCAATAAACGAATGACAATCTACATCAGCTCTTCCTTTCAGGGGGAAAAAGTGCCTGTCTTCCTCGCGCCCATACTCTTGAGGGATAACACAAAGACCGGCAGTCTCTCCCCGCACAACAGCCCCGGTAAAAATGCGGTGCGCCGTACCCGGTAGAAGCTCCGGCACATCAAGTGAGCCCGCTGCTGCTTCAAAAACCACAGGCAAGCCCTCTTGCACTGCTGAATCAATCTCATTCCTATAACAAAGATACCCATCCCGCATTGATTCAGCATATGCAGGGGATGCCACCTTTGCAGAAAGAGGTTTAGCGGTAACTGCCCCCAAGGCATCAGACAGCGGAACACTCACCCCAGACAGAGGTAAAACGCGCTGCTCAATATAACACCGCCACTCCATTATTTACCCAGGCAAAACTGCTGAAAAACCACGTCCAGCACATCATCTGCCGTTGTTTCTCCAGTAATATCACCCAAAGAGGCAAGACAGTTCTGCAAATCGACTGCCACCAGATCATAGCCAAGCCCCATCTCAAGTGTCTCCAGAATATGCCGACAGGCATCAACCGCCTGCTCTAATGCCGCCTTATGACGCAGATTAGGAGCACAGGCGTTCTCTTCCCATTGACTCTCACCGGCAGTGATTTCGTCAAAAATCTGCTGGCGTAACTCATCAAGCCCTTCTCCCTGCTTTGCAGAAATCAGCACCTCTCCCCGAACTCCAGAAAGCTGCAGTACAGGCGCCTTATCCGACAGCAGATCACTTTTATTTATGACGAGAAGTACTGGTTTATGCTGAACACCCTCAAACAGGGAGCGGTCTTCAGCAGCCACCCCTCTTGCGCCATCAACAACAAAGAGAACCAGATCAGCAACTTCAATCAACTCTTTTGCCCGTGCAATTCCCAGCTCTTCCACTTCTCCCGCATGCTGCCGGATCCCCGCAGTATCAATAATCCGTACAGGAACACCAAAGAGATCAATCACCTCTTCAATAGAGTCACGGGTCGTTCCTGGAATCGCGGTCACCAGTGCCCGCTCTTCCTGCAGCATCGCATTCAATAAACTTGATTTACCAACATTAGGTGCACCCGCAATTACCAGGGAGATTCCCGCACGGTAAAGCCGGCCTCTTCCCGCCTGCGCCAAAATCCGCTCCAGAGGTACCAGCACATCATCTTTCAACTGCTGTATAAGGGTCGAATGATCAATGATTTCGATATCTTCATCGGGAAAATCAATGGCAACTTCAACAAAGGCACACGCATGAAGCAGGGCCTGCTGCACCGGCTCGATTGCATCAAACAGAGCCCCGGCAAGCTGCTGCTGGCCAAGCTCAACCCCCTTACGGGTTTTTGCCGCCAAAATATCAATAACAGCTTCAGCCTGGGTTAAATCAATACGGCCATTAAGAAAGGCCCGGCGGGTAAATTCTCCGGCATCAGCCAGACGAATATCGTAGCGTAAAATAAGGGAAAGAACACTCTCCAGCAAAAGATAACTGCCATGACAATGAATCTCAACCACATCCTCACAGGTATAGGATCTCGGGGCAGCCATAAAAACCGCCATCACCTCATCCACAACCTTCTCTCCATCGTAAATATGTCCGTAATAGAGATGATGACTGGAGAAAGAACAGGTAGAACTCTTTGCCCTGAAAATCTGCTGTAGAGTGGAGAGACTTTTCGGCCCACTGATGCGGATGATGCCAATTCCCCCCGCTCCCGGCGGAGTTGCTATGGCGGCGATAGTGTCGTCCTGTGCGGAGGGTAAGGCCATAATATCAACGTGTCCTTATGTCGATTCTTTAAGGGTATGGGGCGTACGTTTCCGATTACGGGAAAATCTGCGCCCCCCTTTGCCGTTGCCCGGCTTATAGATCAGCACCTTTTTAAACATTCCCTCCCCCACAGAACGACTGCGCACCTCACTATCACTTTGCAAATGGAGGTGAACTTCCCTGCGCTCTGCTGGACTTAATGCGGGAATGACCTGGGTCTTGCCATCTCTTTTTACCTGCTCGGCAAGCTTAAGTGCCAACGCTTTCATCTCCGCAAGACGACGAGTCCTGTAGTTGCCCACATCCAGATTCAACCGTACGGCCTGTGTAATCTTCCGCCCGGCAATCTTACGCAGAAGATACTGCAGGCTATCCAGTACCTTGCCATCTTCCCCGACAAGTTCTGCTTCATCATCACCATGCAGAACCATCTCAACATTACGCCCCTGAATGCTGGTCTCCACTCTGGCAGAAAATCCCATTAAACGGACAATATCAAGCAGCTCCTTCTCCAACAGAGCAAGCTCACCCTTCTGTATCTCCCCCTTAAACTCCTGATTATCAGAGGCAACATCTGCCGGAGGAGCAGACACTGCAGGCACAGGAGGGCAGACTCTCTTTTTGGGTGCAGGTTTCTTCTCTGCCGGTTCGTTTTTTTCCCGTTTTTTATCACCTTTCACTGCAACCAGCGAATCTGCAAAAATACCAGAAACCCCATAAGGATCATCTGCATCTTCCACCGGCTGCTTTACCGTAACCCGGATACGGGCATCCTTCCTGGCAAAGCCAAAAATACCCGCAGATCCAGTAGTTACAATTTCAATATCAAGCTGCTCAAGCCCCACGCCAAGCTTCTGGCGAGCATTTTCTATGGCTTCTGTTACATTCTTCCCATGAAAATCATATATTGCCGACATATTCTTTTCCTTGCAGCTTCGGTTCTCTTCTATGCAGTTGCCTTACCCTTTTTCTCCCTGTTAATCAGCACCTGCTGTACAATGGAAAGGAGATTGTTCACCAACCAGTAGAGGACGAGTCCTGACGGGAAGTTAAGGAACATAAAGGTAAAAATCACCGGCAAAAACATCATAACCCGCGCCTGGGTCGGATCTGCGGTGGTCGGTGTCATTTTCTGCTGCAGGAACATAGACGCCCCCATTAACAGGGTAAGCACCGGAATTCCTCCAAGATACGGCAAATCAAGCCCGGGGAAAAGCCTATCTGGGGCCGAAAGGTCGTTAATCCACATCATAAAAGGCGCATGACGAAGCTCTATGGATTGCAGCAAAACCCGATAAAGAGCAAAAAAGAACGGTATCTGGATCAACATCGGCAGACAACCGCCCAGAGGATTCACCTTATAGGTTTTATAGAGGTTCATCACCTCTTTATTCATCTGCTGCGGATCATCCTTGTATTTCTCTTTAAGCTTTACCATCTTCGGCTGCAGCTTCTGCATGTTCTTCATCGATTTCATCCCCTTCTGGGTAACCGGCCAGAACAGCAGTTTAATAACAACAGTAACCAGGATAATGGCAATCCCGTAGTTTTTCACTACAGAATAAAACATATTGAGCAGCCAGAGCATAGGCTTGGCAATAAAGGTAAACCAGCCAAAGTTCACCGCTTTATCCAGGTTAAAACCCGCTTCCTTAAGCAGGCTCAGCTTTTTGGGAGCGTAAAAAACACGATAGGTAAACGTTTGGGACGCTCCCGGCTCAAGGGTCGCCAACGCACCGTCAAGAGATGTGTGTACCAGCTCTTCCGTCCCCTCCATACGAAAGCTCTCTCCAGCACCATCTCCAGGAATAAGAGCACAGAGGAAGTAGTTTCCCTCATAGCCCGCCCAGTCAATGGCTCCATTCAGGGTAACGGGAGCTTCCTTAAATTCATCCGGCGGAACTTCATGCAGCTCTCCATTAATATACGCAGCGGGGCCGCCAAAGAGGAAGCGGTCAGCAGAAGAGGATGCCCCCCCGCCAAGTCTGGTATCAATCTGCCGCAGGCGAGGCTCTCCCTGGAGCAGGCTGGCACCGCTATTCGTTACTTTAACCGCAAGATCAATAAAGTAACTCCCTTTGGTGAAGGTATATATCCGCTCGATATTGATTCCATTACCGGCATCGGCAACCATTTTCAGGGTCGCCTGCTCTCTTCCATCACCAAGTACAATCTTTTCGCTGCTGGCTGAATAGAGAACTTTTGCCGCAGCCACACTGCCGAAAGAGAAGCCAAGGGGATATCCCTGGCCGGCATTCGTGGCAATAAGCTGCATTCCCGCAGAATCGCTGCTGCTGGTTTGTTTATACTCCTTTAATACCAGGCTGCTGAGGGTACCGCCATCTTCTGAGAAAACAGCCGTATAAAGATCATTGTCAACGGTGACCGTCCGCGGCTCACGATCATAAACGACAAGGGGAGCCGGCTCTTTTACCGTTTGAGCTGCTGCCATCTTCTGCACAGGCTGCCCCTCTTTTTTTACCGGCGCAGCCTGCTCTGTTGTTTGAGCAGCGTCCACAGACTTTTCCGGGGGTACATCAAACCCAACAAAGAAATACTGATATCCAAGAAGAATAACAAAGGAGATGATAATAGCCAAAAATGCTCTATAATTATCCATAAATAATCCGATAAATGTTAAAATTGGAAAAGATTTCAGCCTATATCAGCTAAGAAAACAAGCCGCCTAGGGAACAGGGTCATAGCCTCCCTTACAAAAGGGATGACACCTCAACAAGCGCATCCCCCCCATTAAGCCACCCCGCACCACACCATACTTCTGGATAGCCTCAATAGTGTAAACGGAACAGGTCGGGACAAAACGGCAGGATGGAGGTAACAAGGGAGAGATGTAGCGTTTATAACCACGCAACAAGAAAATAACAAACTTTGCGGGAGCCTCAGGAACCATGACGCTCCCTCTGGACAAGCGTATCAACAGCAGCAACCACCTGTGCAGGACTTTTCAGCGAAAAATCAGGGCGAACAGTGAAGACAACATCCATCCCTTGAGGAAATATTTGACGAGAAGTACGAAATGCCTCCCGAATAATCCGCTTCATCCTGTTCCTCTTAACAGCCCCCCGAATCCTGCGGTGAACACTGATACCCAGCCGGTTCACTCCGCTTCCGTTATCCAGGCAGATAAGGGAAAATCCTCTGCCATGCAGTCTTTTCCCCTCACTATACACCCGCTGATACTCCCAGCCTTTGCGGACGAGATGGCTCTTGGGCAGTCTCTGATCAGGCAACTTATGCAGAAAGACGCTTACGTCCTTTCGCCCGGCGGGCACGAATAACAGCCCGGCCAGCGCGGGTGCTCATTCTCTCCCGAAAACCATGGGTACGTTTACGCTTCAATATACTCGGTTGGAAAGTTCTTTTACTCATTGTTCAAATCCTCTGCTATGCTCCGTAAAAAAGGAGCTGTTATCAACAAACAAAACCGCCCGAAGGGGCAAAAATTCACAAAACTTTACTACTAACCATAACTGCAAAAAAATGTCAACACCTTCATGGACGCACCATACGCAATCTTTATATGGCACAACCGCCCTGTTCCGGGTACATTCCGCCTTCATTTTTCCTGATTTTCGGCAGCAGCCAAAGAGAAAAGGAAAAAACCAATAACTCACAGCTCCCAATAGAAGGATTATAATGCAGGAAGTACGAACTGGTGCGTTCTTCGCCCTTGCCGCATACATTATATGGGGAATTATTCCTATATATTTCAAGGCGATCTCTTCACTTGATCCTCTGGATGTTATCTGCCACCGGATTGTCTGGTCTATTCTCTTTCTGGCCCTGCTTCTATCCCTGCAGAAAAAATGGCATACAGCGCAAGAGATATTTTCCTGCAAACGGACAGTATGTATTCTCCTTTTCACCTCTCTTTTAATTGTTTCCAACTGGCTGATTTTCATCTGGGCAGTAAACAACAATCATATTCTGGAAGTAAGCCTTGGTTACTATATCAACCCTCTGGTAAACGTCCTGCTAGGGATGCTTTTCCTCCGCGAACGGCTCACCCCTCTGCAATGGATTGCCGTTGCCCTTGCCACAACCGGCGTTATGATTCAGCTCGTCCGCTTCGGCTCCCTGCCCTGGGTTGCGCTAAGCCTGGCATTCTCTTTCGGTTTTTACGGACTGTTACGCAAAAAGACAAGAATAGATTCTGTCACAGGGCTTTTCTTTGAAACCATACTTCTTCTCCCTTTTGCCCTCCTTTATCTTGCCATATTTTCACCGCAAGGTTTCCCCGCTATGGCAGCCAATACCCCGGCAATCAACGGCCTGCTTATCGGTGTTGGAGTGGTCACTACTATCCCGCTGCTCTTTTTTACTGCCGCCGCCGGACGATTACGTCTTTCCACCCTGGGATTCTTCCAGTACATTGAACCAAGCCTGGTATTCTTTATTGCTCTTGGCATGTATAATGAACCGTTTACCATTGACAGCGGTATAACCTTCATCTTTATCTGGGGAGCGTTAGCATTCTTTAGTGTTGATGCCTTGCGCAGAAACAGAAGGGCACAATAATTATAGCACGTACATCACAGGAGTTATTATGCAGTCTGAAACACGAACCGGCGCATTTTTCGCCCTTGCCGCATATACCATCTGGGGATTTTCCCCCATCTATTTTAAATCAATCGCCTCCGTAGCCCCCCTGGAAATTGTCTGTCACCGGATTGTATGGTCTGTATTTTTTCTTGCATTGTTTATCTTTCAGCAAAAGACATGGCACAAGCTGAAAAACATCTTTACTCAAAAACGAACACTGATCCTTCTTACCTGCACCTCTTTTCTGGTCGTCAGTAACTGGCTGATTTTTATCTGGGCGGTAAACAATAACCGGGTACTTGAAGCCAGCCTCGGTTACTATATCAACCCCTTGGTTAATATACTACTGGGCATGCTGTTTCTGCGAGAGCGTCTCACCTCCATGCAGTGGTTTGCCGTCTCTTTAGCGACAACGGGGGTAGCGATTCAGGTTGTCCGTTTCGGTTCTATTCCCTGGGTTGCGTTGGCACTGGCATTCTCTTTTGGATGCTATGGATTGCTACGCAAAAAAACCGCTGTCGATACCCTAACGGGGCTCTTTTTTGAAACAACCATTCTTCTTCCGGCAGCACTTATCTATCTTATTGGATTTTCCGCTACAGGCTTTACCGCCATGACGGACAACAGCTTCTCCTTTAACAGCCTTCTTATTGCAGCAGGCCTGATTACCACCATTCCCCTGCTCTTCTTTACTGCTGCTGCCAGCCGATTGCGGCTTTCAACCCTGGGATTTTTCCAATACCTTGGGCCCAGCCTGATGTTTTTCCTTGCCCTGAGTATCTATAATGAACCATTTAAGATTGACAGTGGTATCACCTTTGCTTTTATCTGGACAGCTCTGGTACTCTTCTCTTTTGATGCCTTTCGTAGAAACAGAAGGGTACGGCAGCTATAACGCTATCCACTCTCTCTGCTCTATATGAAAGAAGAGCAAAAATGTATTGACGCACAGCGATAAAACAGTAACCTTCGTATGTTATAGTAGTAAAAGAGAAGACCTACACATTCAATTATAGGAGAGAATCCATGCAGAAAAAATCCTGCGCAGTCATGTTTATTGCCCTTTTCCTTGTTATTGGCTGCAGCCGTCCCCACCAAACGACAGGAATTATCACCCAGGCAGGAGGAACAGAAGAGAATCAGGAGATAGCACAATTACGGCAAGTAGCGAAAACCAATCCAGTTGCCGCCTATGATCTCGGCCTGCACTATCTAAAAGGAGACGGGGTTTTGCAAAACAGCTATAAAGCCATTGAGGCATTTAGAGCCGCTGCAGACAGAGGTGACGTTAAAGCACAGGCCGCACTAGGCAAAATTTATCTCTCCGGTCTGGAGGAGATGGGAGCAGATATACAGCAAGCAAAGAAATGGCTCTCCATTGCAGCCTCCCAGGGAGATACAGAAAGTGCAAAACTGCTTAAAGAGCTCAAGAAAAAAGAGGAAAAGCAGGCTTCACAGCATATTGGCAATAATGGCTACCGACGGGACTGGTATCAACACTCTTCTTATCGTATGGAGAAAAGCACAATCTTTTCAAGATCCTGGTAAAGGCGGCGTAACACCTAATATTCTGCCCCATTTTTCCGCACCTTATCCATATTTCTCTGCCGACCGGAGGGAAAAAGAGAAAGGAAGATATGTCTATTCTGGTTATTGTGGCATCTAAAAACGGCGGAGTCACCTCCCAGTGCCTGACGCAAATCAGCAATATGCTCACCGTAACATCCATTCGCTGGCTTGCCTCTGGGCATGCCGTCGAATGTGCTCTGCCCTGTCCCCTTACGCCAGAGCAGCGTCGATGGCTCAGCGAACTGCTGGCAAAAGAGAAGATTGACTTCTTCACCATCCCCGCCAAAGCACCCCGCAGAAAAAAGCTGCTTATCTGTGATATGGATGCCACCATCGTTAGAGGAGAAACCCTTGATAACCTAGCGAAAAACATAGGGATGGGAGACAAAATTGCGGCCATCACCAGCCGGGCTATGGCTGGAGAAATTGACTTCCGCCATGCCCTCAATGAAAGGGTTGCCCTCCTCTACGGAATGGAGGAGGATACCATAAAGGAGGAAATCTCCAGGCTGCAATATACTGCTGGCGCAAAAGAGCTGGTACAGACAATGGCGGCAAATGGCGCACAGTGCATACTTGTTTCCGGCGGATTTACCCATTTTACTGCAATAGCAGCAAAAGAGCTGGGTTTTCATCACCACCATGGAAACACCCTGCTATTTGAAAAAGGGGCGGCAACGGGCAAAGTAAAGCTTCCTATACTCAATCGTGATGCCAAAAAAAATCTGCTCAATGAATATGCCAAACGCTACAACGTGCCGCATGAAGAAATTCTGGCCGTAGGAGATGGTGCTAACGACGTCGACATGCTGCAGACAGCAGGATTGGGAGTAGGTTTTCACCCCAAGGAATTCCTGTATAAACGGGTAACAAACTCCATTCTTTATGGAGACCTGACGGCTCTACTCTATCTACAAGGATTTTCGCAAAAAGAGATTATTGCTGATACAGAGCAGCCTGAACACGTAAACATCGAATAATTACAATTCTAACCTATTGCTCAACCATTACAATTTTCAATCCAGCACAAAAAAGGAGTATATTATGGATACAGAGGTCAGGATAATCGAATCCGATGCCCTCCGGGCAAATCTTCTTGAAACCTCCTATGAGGTAGAGATTCCCGATGAGTACCAAATCCTGCTTGATGTTGTGGCAAATCTTAAAGGACTCCATACAAGCCTGGAACAACTTCTGCTGGAACTCTGCCACCCTTATCGCAACTGGCAAATTGTCCTTCCTCATCTGCGCAGCTTTATTGTTAAAAATGTCCACTACTATCTACGCCACGAAAACGGCCCGCAAACCCTGCTCCTATTTGCCCGTTTTTTTAAGGAGGCATTACAGGATAATCAAAAGAAACCGCAGCTCCTTGCGCAAACAGTTTCTGCCCAGGCAGTCTGGCTGGAAAAAACACTGCAAAAGATTCCAACCAATGAAGCCCCGCGCTTTGCCCATACCATCGACAGCATCTTTGCAGAACTTGCCCGGCTTGCTGACAGCTCACCGGATATCATGCTGCAGCTTTACCAAAGCTCTCATCCGGTAAAAAAACTGGCACCCCGTCTAGTTACGCTGGCACAACACAGCTCTGATTTTCCTCTTGCCCATTACACCGCATTTCTGCGTAATACCATGCTTCACTGCTATGCCTACTGGCTGGGAGAAGATGACCCCCTGAGCTGGTTTCTCCAACAGTGCTCTATTACGGAAACAGATCTAATTTCCCCCCAGATCTTCACAGAAATCTCCCATCAGGCGTTACGGCAATATCAACAGGAAGCAGAAACGGCAGACCTTACCGCCCTGCTGGAACTGCCGGATCATCTGCAACTCGTTCGGCAATACCGGGCGATCCCCGATCAGCTTCTTGCCAAAGGGGACGCCAAACCGGATTTCCAGGAAAACCATAAGCTGCTCTTTCTATTCAAAATCATGGATACCACCGGGCTTCAGCTTATTCATGAAGAGACTCTGCGTGAGATCAACCGCAGCCTTGTCTATCTTGTCCGCCAACAAAGCTTTGAGGAGATCAAAGACTTTCTAAAAACCACCTTTGAACTCTTGCGGGTGAATGTACGCCGTTACCCCCACACCTCCCTCCAGTGTATTCAGGTACTAGGCGATGAGGTTTTCGACCGCGGTAACAGCCGTATGGTTGAAGCATTTTTATGGGAAGTTGTCCGCTTCGGCTTTCAACATGCCAGGGTAATGGGGGTTGATGAAAATTGGCAGCCGCTGGTCAATCCAGCCCATCTTGCCAATATCCGTGTGTGGCTCCACTTGATTATGCGGGAGCCCAAATGGTGCGGCACCCTCTTTTCCGCACTTATCATTCACCTTAAGCTTTCCGGCACCTGCATCAAGGATACAGACCTCTTTCAACGGGATATAACCGAGCTTCTAAACCATCCGATAGAACCAATCTATAACCTCTCCAAACAGTTCACCAAACTCATGCCCGTGTTTTATAATGAAATAGGCTCGGAGGGAGAGTTACGTGATGTCAGTACCGAGCTTGATGAAATCCACCACAGGAAGGATCTCCTTATCCATTTTCTACGAAAGCAGGGACATGTAGAAAGTTCCAATCTTATTGTCTATTTTATTCGGGCAATCTTTCAATTCTGGAAAAGCGGAGATAAAACTGTACTGATTCCCTATCTACCCGAAGAGGTCTATATACAAATCGCGGATAAAGGAATATTTGTTGATGACCAATACCGCATTAGCCAGCGCTTCTGGCAGGCATTCCGCTTACGGCAGGTGCAGGATATCCTGCAGCTTGATCTGGAGCAGGTACACTCCTATCTCAAGGAGCAACGCGATCTTTCAGAAACGGAGGTACGGCGCTTTGAGCTGATGATACGCATGTATCTGTTGTTAAATCAAAAATACAGCCTCGGTTTTCAACGACTCCGTGAAGAGATAAAACAGGCGGTGCATGACGACTTTCCCGAGCTTCAGCCCCTGCTGGCAGAACTGGAATCACCCGATACAGAAAAAGCCCTGGAGACCCTGCTCTCCGCATTGGAAAGCCTGAAAGCCATTATTCTCTCCCCTGAAAAGTTTGAGGTGCGGGAAGACATCTACTATAAACGTCATATTGCGGTGGATATTCCTTCCGTCTATGGCCGCTATCGGGAAAAAAAATTTGATGCCCTCAGCCTTACCTATCGGCTGGAAAATCTTGCCAACCTCTATCTTGAAAAACTGCCGGAAACGGTAAACCTGGAGATTATCACCCAGGCCACATTCTACAACATTACCCGCTGTATCAAGCTTTTTATGCGGGCCTTGGCGATCGACGGCATAACTTCACGGAAACTCACCATTCATCTTAACCTGCTTGAAAACTCACTGAAGGTACGCCGCTTTTCCTATACCCAATATCTTGATATCCTGCGGGGGATGAGCGAGGGGGTAAAAGATATTATCTATTCGTACTATACCAATATTCATCAGAACAACCTCTCCATCATTATCCCCCAGACAGGCTGTGAAAACATCCTCAGCAAATTCACCAGCCTCTATGATGAAGAGGAGATGCCTGCCACCATTCAGCGGTTATCCGAATCCTTTATGCGGGAGCTGATCGCCTCCACTTTTGGCCTGCAGCATCTTGATAATTTTATTCTGCACATCCTGCAGACCCTTGAAAACCAAAAGAATCTACTCGATCAAAAAAATCTTGACCTATTGATGAGCTATAACCCCAACAAGGCAATCTCCTGCCTGCATAATCCTAACCCGTACACAGATGATTTAATTCATCTGGGTAATAAGGGATTTAACCTGGCAACTCTCTCCCGCCATGGGAAACAGGTTCCCCCCGCATTTATTATTACAACGGAAATCTTTCGCTGTCAGGAAGTCGTTTTTAATTACCGCCATACCAGGGAAGAGTTTATACAGCGGATAAAAAAAGGGCTGAGTGAAATCGAAAACCGCACCGGTAAGACATTCGGCAGTGCAGAAACACCCCTGCTGCTCTCTGTCCGCTCAGGAGGATCCATCTCCATGCCAGGGATGATGGCGACCATTCACGATATAGGTCTTAACCAGAAAATCATCGAAGAGTATGTAAAAAAACATGGCAAAGCCTATTTTGCCTGGGATAATTATCGCCGCTTTATTCAGAGCTGGGCAATGATCTCCGGAATGGAGCGGGATGATTTCCAGAATCTTATGGACAAAGCAAAGGAAAAGCATGGCGTGAGTCTCAAACGGGAATTCTCTGGAGAACAGATGAAGGAGCTGGCACTTGCCTATCGAGAGCTCACCCACAGCCGGGGCATCTCTATCCCCGAAGATCCCTGGCTCCAGCTTGTTACCTCCATCAAGCTGGTTCTCGAATCCTGGAATACACAAAAAGCAATCGAATTTCGTAGAATTATGGATGTCTCTGATGCCTGGGGAACAGCCGTTATTGTGCAAACGATGGTCTTTGGCAATAAGAACCTGCAGGCCGGTTCCGGTGTTGTTTTCACCGCCCACCCTTACCGTAAGGTACAGCGGGTTGCCCTATGGGGAGATTATGCCTTTGGCGATCAGGGAGAAGATATCGTTTCCGGACTCGTCTCAAGCTCTGCTATCTCCATAGAACAGGCACAACTTGACCGCCGCTCAGTTGAAGATTGTCTGGAAGTAAAATTCCCGGAGATATACAAAGAGCTGCTGGAAACAGCCAGAGAACTGGTCTATGAAAAACGCTGGAATCCGCAAGAAATTGAATTTACCTTTGAAAGCCCCAACGCGGAGGATCTCTATTTTCTGCAGACACGGGATATGATAACAATCAAAAAAAGGGAGCATCTCAGTGTTTTTGTAGAAAGTGAAACGCTTGCTGCCTCTTCTCTCGGCTGCGGGGTTGGCGTTTCCGGTTCCGCACTTTCCGGACTAGCTGTTTTTACCGAAGAAGACATCGAGCGAGTACGGCAGCAAGATGCCGAGACACCGCTGATTCTTATTCGCCAGGACACCGTCCCGGAAGATATAAAAATGATCGCCAAGGCGGAAGGACTGCTTACCGCTCGGGGGGGGCAGACCTCTCATGCCTCTGTTGTTGCTGTTCGTCTTGAAAAAACATGTGTTGTCGGCTGCCGTAGTATGAAAGTGTACGAAATGGAAGGATATTGTGAGCTATCAGGAGTACGTATCAACAGGGGAGATGCCGTATCGATAAATGGCCGAACGGGAGAAATTCTACAAGGGTGTCACCAGACAACAGAGAAAAGGGAGGAATTTCATATGTTACCAGGATAACACAGGATAACCATAAAAACATGATAATGGCCTGTAACAAACTCCCAGCAACCTAACAACACGAATAGAGTAATAAAGGGTTGAAGAAGTAGAGGCTCTTTGTTATTTATCACATTACTCAAAGTAGTTGATATGCAATCCGCAATAAAGGAGATGTATTATGCGTGGCTATAAACCGCTTTACCTGTCTGTATTGCTTCTTGCCTTCCTTATTTTCTATTGTGTCAGTGGAGTCTCTGCGCAGCAGGAGAGGCAACCGGTAAAGCGTATTCTCGTAGTACACAGTTATCATGAAGGGCAGAAAAACCATGTTGGCCGGATGAAAAGGGGGGTAGATGACATACTCAACAAATCCGGTTTTCAGGTAAAGCACTTCTATATGGATACCAAAAGAGACAGCTCCCGCAGCTGGATGGAGATCTCCGGCAAGCTAGCTCTTGAGCTGGCCCGGTTATGGAAACCGGATCTGGTTATAGCACTGGATGATAACGCGCAGAAATATTTTGCCCGATTCCTGGCAGAAAAAGAGGGCGCTCCTATTGTTGTTTTCAGTGGAGTAAACGCCGATCCCGCTATATATGGCTTTCCTGCCGAAAATGTCACCGGAGTACTGGAACGGCCCAATATTGAGGAGAGCATTTCCCTGTTGATGAAGATTTGTCCCAACAAAATAAAAAGGATGCTCTTTATCTCGGATAAAAGTGCAACAACAGATCCATTCTTCTCTTATCTTAAAACGCTTACTCTGCCCGTTACTATCGTAGCAGAGAAACAACCGTTGACGTTTGCTGCCTGGAAACAGGTGATTGATGAATACAAGGATGATGTTGATGCTATTGGTATCTATGTCAGCAGAACAGTCAAAAAAGCCCCTGACGCAAATGAAACGGTACCAGAAACAGAACTTATTGACTATATCAACAAGACAACAAACCTCCCTACTGTTGGTTTTTTTGATTCTGCGGCCAAAGCGGGAATACTTTGTGCCGTGAGCGTATCTATGGAAGAACAAGGAAGACAGGCGGCATTAATTGCCCTTGACCTTCTTCGAAAAAACAAGGAAATTAAAGATATAAAAATTCTCCCCTCCAGACACGGCAGCATACAGCTTAACCTGAAAGTCGCTGAAGAAAAAAACATTATCATTCCCTATAGTACTATTAAAAAAGCAAAAGTTCTTATCAAATAGAGCTATATATCTTTTCCACTAGTTATGCGTTTTTCCTTACGAATAAGAATGGTGCTCGTCACCTTGTTGATTCTTTTGACGGGAAGTACATGTGCCCTTTATTACTCCTATATCTCTTCGCGAAAGATCATTACCAACGAAGTTGGAGCGTATCTGACGAAAGAGTCAACAATGGCCAAACACTTCCTGGAAGAATGGCTAAGCTACGCTGCTAACAATGTTCTCGCCTGGAGTTCGACTCCTGCCTTTATTGATGCAATTACAGAAACTGGTTATTACGGAAAGAGAGCCATTGAGGAATCAAACCAACGCCTACAAGGATTCACTGTTAAATACGAGCAATTTACCAGAGTCCATATTTACAATCTTGACGGAGAACTTGTTGCGTCCTCTCTTTCTTTCGATGATTTGAAAGGCATACGTACCAATGTACATGACCGTATATATTTTCAAATTTCAGCAGAAGGGAAAGTTCACATCTCAAAAATATTAAAGAGTCGCTATACCCAGGAGAGATTATGTCTTATCTCTGCACCAATAAAAAAAAACGAGAAAATTGTTGGTGTTGTTGTTGGTGCCATCGAAGTTGAATCCATGCTAGGAGTGCTGAGAGATCTTAACAAAACAAGTAAAAATACGAAAATTTATTTACTTGACAGCAACGATCTTTCCATTGTCTCCTCTTGCAGGGAAGAGGGATGCAAGAAAAGTAAAGCGTTCAATAATGTAAACTTTAAGAATATACTTGACTGTTTACATCGAGAACCATCCCCCAGCCAGAATCAGCCTGCAACCAGCCCTCTCTACTGTAAGGATGAGCAGTATATCTACGTTTCTTCTCCGATAAAATATAACAACTGGAAAATAGTTGTAGTAAGTCTTTTTGATAATATCGAAACAACAATAAAAACAATCCTTAACAGTAACACTGCTGCTGTTATCGCGACTTTTATCTTTATAGCACTAACTCTTTCCCTTATTTACAACAAATATATGTTCTCCAGGCTTGTACAACTACGAGAAAAAATTCAGTTGCTTGAGCAAGGAGACCTCAGCTCTCGTATCCAGCCAGATAATAGAAACGACGAGATATCGTCTCTTACTGATTCCTTTAATAAGATGGCTTCTCAACTTCAGAAATCGATAGCTTCTCTACGTGACAGCCGCGAACAATTTCAAGTTGCCGTTGATGGATCAAATGATGGTATATGGGACTGGGATATTACTAATGACAATCTTTATCTTTCCCCCAGATGCCATTCACAGATAGGATATAAAGAGAACGAGCTGGAAAGTGCTACCTATACATCTTTCACCAAACTCCTGCACAAAGAAGACTTTACCAGGGTGCACGAATATATACAGAACTTTCTGGCAGGAAAAATAAAGGGAAAATTCGATATTGAATTTCGGCTCCTCCATAAGGATGGAAGCGACCGCTGGATACGCTCCCGGGCAACAATGCTGCGGGATAATAATGGAACGCCCTATAGACTTGCCGGAGCTCATACCGACACAACTCATCAGCACTTCATTGAAGAGCAGCTTGTCAAAGCCAAGGAAGAGGCGGAGAGATCCAACCGCTATAAAAGTGAGTTTCTTGCAAATATGAGCCATGAAATTCGTACTCCCATCGGTTTTATCACTGGCTTATGCTATATGATAAAAGATACAAAGCTTGATAAAAACCAGACCGATTTTGTCGATAAGATACAACGCTCTGCCCACTCTCTCCTTGCTATTGTGAATGATATCCTTGATTTCTCCAAAATTGAAGCAGGAAGGTTGGAAGTTGATATACAGACGGTAAATATTCCTCATCTGCTCTCTTCTATCGCGGAAACATTTACCATGGCCGCCAAAGAGAAAGAGATTGAGCTGCATCTTGACATCTCTCCCCACATTCCAGATTGTCTGAAAAGCGATCCCCTGCGCCTGAACCAGATATTTACCAACCTTCTCAGCAATGCAATAAAATTCACCCGCAAGGGAGATATCTTTATCACCGCAAGATGCCTCGGCAAAAGTAGCGACTCGGTAAAGCTGGAGGTCACTATCCGTGATACGGGTATCGGAATGAACAAAAAACAGCAGGAGCGTATCTTTAAACCATTCTCTCAGGCAGATGCGTCCATTGCCAAGAAATTTGGCGGCACAGGGCTGGGCCTTGTTATAAGCCACGATCTGCTACAGCTTCTAGGGGGAGATATCTCAGTAAAAAGTGAACCGGACAAGGGATCAGAGTTTACCGTCACCCTTGAACTGGCAACAGAGACCTCTTCCCCTGCAGCGTCTGATACACAGTCCGCTCCAGGAAAGACAGTCCCCCCTATACCACTACAGGAAACGGCACATTATCCAGATGCAAAGGTTCTGCTGGTAGAGGATAACAAAATAAATATAATGATCGCAGAAAGTCTCCTCGCCAAAAAAGAGATCACACCGGATACTGCCCACAACGGAGAGGAGGCACTGGCTGCCGTGCAGCAGAAGGAGTACGATCTGGTTCTTATGGATGTTCAGATGCCGGTTATGGATGGTTACACCTCAACCCGGAAGATACGTGAGCTTAAAGAAGAGAAATATACAACTCTTCCCATTATTGCGATGACGGCCAATGCGATGAAACAAGATAGAGAAAAAGCGATCTCCAGCGGCATGAACGATCATCTCAGCAAGCCGATAGAACCAGAGGAGTTTTACCGTTTACTCCAGAAATGGCTCAAAAACAGATAAAATTACCGAGAGCCGCAAACAAGAAAATAGCCATTAGATAAAATTTCCTGTTCAACAAAATAAATAAATGTTAATTTATTTGACGCTTTGTTTTGATGCCGCTGTTTCTTCTCCATAAGGGAGGAGGAGTGCGGCGTAAAGAAAAATCTCAAACAGGGAGTTGATATGGAGTATTTGCAAGCGTTCTTTGGCGCCATCGGCGATTTCACCTGGGGTTGGTCACTTATTCCCATTCTGATCATTTACGGCCTTTTCTTTACTGTTGCCTCAAACTTCGCCCAGTTCCGCTATTTTGGGCGGATGTTCCGAGTGCTGAATCCAAAATACAAGCCGGATGATCCCGAAGCCATCTCCGGCCGTGAGGCCCTGTTCCTCTCCATTGGCGGCCGTGTCGGCGGCGGGAATATTGCGGGTGTTGCGGTTGCCATCACCCTGGGCGGCCCAGGTGCGGTATTCTGGATGTGGATGACTGCACTGGTGGGAATGGTCACCAGTATTGTTGAGTGTACCCTGGCCCAGCTTTATAAGCGCCCTGATGAAAACGGTGTGTACCGCGGAGGTGCAGCGCAGACCATTATCTATGGTCTTGGCGAAAATTACCGCTGGTTTGCCAATATCTACGCCTTCTGCCTGATGGTTTCCTTTGCCCTCGGCTTTAACGCCTTTCAGGGAAATACCGTTGCCGGAGCCGCCCTTGACAGTATGGGGATAGACCGGCTCTATACCGGTATTTTTCTTGCCGCCACCACAGCCTTTATCCTTTTTGGCGGTATCAAACGAATTACCAAAACCTCAGATATCATTGTGCCGATTATGGCCTTTATCTATATGGGGCTCTCATTACTGATTATCATAATGAATATCGGCCATCTGCCGGCAGTTATCTCTGATATCGTCCAGAATGCCTTTGGGTTCAAACAGGCTGTCGGCGGCGGAATCGGTGCGGCTATCAGTCAGGGGATGCGGCGTGGACTATTCTCCAACGAAGCAGGCCTTGGTTCTGCCTCTAACGTTGCAGCCACCGCACGGGTAAAACATCCCATTGGACAGGGTATCTCTCAGGCACTCTCTGTATTTATTGATACTATCCTTATCTGCAGCTGTACTGCCTTTGTTATTCTCCTCGGCAGCGTATATCAACCAGGAGCAGAAGGGATTGACGGGATTGCTCTTACTCAGCAGTCTGTTGCCAGCCATGTGGGCGGTTGGGCACAATATTTCCTGACCATAGCCATTCTCCTTTTCTCCTTTAGCTCCATTATCTACAACTACTTCCTGGGAGAAAACGGTCTTACCTTTATGACAGATAAATCTGCCGCTGTTCTGGTGCTGCGTATCGCCACCATCAGCCTGGTTTTCATCGGTGCCGTTGCTCCAGGAGCAACATCGGTATTTTTCTTCTCCGATCCGCTGATGGGTGTTCTTGCGCTTGTTAACCTTCTTGCCCTGCTCATGCTGTTCCCCACCTTTACCAGGGTGTTGAATGATTTTCATCAGCAGATCAAGGCAGGGAATGATCGCCCTGTATTTGATCCCAAAAAATTCAGCGATCTTAATATCGACCATTCTGCATGGGAGAAATGGGAAGAGTAATCTCCCGCTGAGATACTGATTTTTAGTTCCTCTCTTTTACGGCATCTGCTGCTTTTGCGGCGGATGCCGTTTTTTTATCAGGCATCTCTACCCTATACCGTCCATACTCTACAAAAGAGGAAAAACCGTTAAAAACTCTTATAACAATAGCTTTTTTAAAGCGTCTGCGTAGTATTATTCTTATTGATAAGTGCGCCTCTATTCTCCCTCGCAGCAGTAACCAGAGTCAGTACCGTCAATCAGCTTCTTACCATGATGGATAGTTTTGAAAAAAATGAAAACCTGATGATGATTCTTGTTGCCGCCAACCACCCGGAAACCCTGGGCAGTGCTATTACCCGCCCTGGCCGCCTGACTCAAGAATTTACATCGCCCCACCGGATCCTGAGACAAGAAAGACTATTATTCTTGGTAATATAAAGGTTTTTTCAGGAGTCCTCTTTTTCCCAGACAAATTCACTAATATTACGTTCTTCGCTGTTAAAGGTTATGCCTATAAGATAGATATTTTTCCTGTTAGCCTGATATTTTTCGGCATACTTGCGCTCTTTGATCTGATTAAGGGCAGCCCCCTCTTCATCAACCTTAAATTCAAGGATATAGATAGCAGTATCAAGAATAATCGTCATATCAATCCGTCCCTTATTGGTACAATCTTCCATAATTATTGGCAGTTGGGAAGAAGCAAGCCAGGCATAAATAACGGATGCGTAAAAACCTTCATATTCTGCAATATCATTACGGCTATAATTGTGATAGGGAATGGAGGCGAAAAGGGAATGGATTGCTCTTTTAAATTGCTCCATATTCCGTTCAAGAAGAGCACTATACCCTTCCATCTGCAACGAAGACTTTATCTGCGGTTCCACCTGAAAAATCGACATCAAAGCATTATTGAGAGCAGCTTCCACTTCTAGATTCGGAAAGCTTAAAATATACTGCCGCAATGTTCCAATACGCCGAAGTTGTTTAATGGTTAGATAACCGGTTTGAAAAAGTAGACTAATAGGGTTAATATTTTCAATATCAAAACTGTTCAGCAGTTCATCGCCTGCGGTGATGGTTGTTAACTCTGGTAGAAATAACTTCCTCTCCTTGATCATTTTTACAAGAAATGTCGGGGTGCCGGTTTCAAACCAATAGCTGGAAAACTCCTTATCATTTCGCAGGAAAAGAAGAATAGCAAAAGGATTATAAACATTCTCTCCAAGAAAATTATAGCCATCATACCAACGCTGCAATTCTTCCATATCGATATCTGCAAGATAACCGGAAAAAACAGTTTCAAGTTCCTTATGGGAATAACCGCATATCGTGCCAAAATCTGGTGTTAGAGAAATATCTTCCAGATTATTTACGCCGGAAAATATTGATACCTTGGAGAACGTGGAAACACCCGTTAAAAAGGTGAAATGAAGAAAAGAATCACTATCTTTTATCACTGAATAGAGTGATTTCAACTCCTCCCTTGCTGTTTTTGCCATTTCCAGATTATCGATATTATCCAGAATCGGTTTATCATATTCATCAACAAGAACAACTGCCTGTTCACCATATTTATAAAAACATTCCCGAATAAGACGGGAAAAGCGGCTGGAATTAAGCCGGGCAGTATTCTCTTTAATACCAAGCCTTTTTTCATTATCGGCAAGTTGATCGCAAATGCTTTGTTTAAGGTCTGCCGGATTACGAAATTCACCTGTACCAAAAGAAAAACGAATTACCGGATACTTTTTGCTCCAATCATGCTGCTGTTCTGCTGCCAGCCCACTAAATAACTCCCGGCTGCCGGAAAAGAGGTGATCAAGGGTATCGACAAAAAGGCTTTTACCAAAACGGCGGGGGCGAGAAAGGAAAACAGATTTATAGCGGCGTATTAAATCAACTGCAATCCCCGTTTTATCGACGTATAGATAATTTTCATTGCGGATTTTGGCAAAACTTTGAATACCAATGGGCAAATAGTTCATTTTTTCACCTTATATATTTGCACGGTACTTTGGGGTAAATCCAAGGCGGAAAATATGCAACAAAAGAGAGCAAACTTACTCAGACCAAAACCATCTCCATAGCTGCCTATGCCAACAACAGGAGCATATCTGCTTAGGGAAGATTATCTCAACGTATCGTAATTTTATAGCACTGCTATTTATATCCCATCTCTTGGAAATATCGGTCAATAACAGCCTGAAAAACAGAAGATTTTTCTATACGATCACCCGCAGCGGGATGTTACAAAAAGATATAAGAACCATATTATGAAAAAACGTATATTCTTCTGGCCGCAATATTTCAAAACCCGATATTCTCCTCAAACTCCCGCAAGCGGCGATGGATGGAGCGCAGTTCGGTAATTGTTGTCCAGTTCATGGTAAAGACCGAAAATGAGGCCCGAACCCGACTAAAGGCGTTGCTTACCTGCACCATAATACCAAGGGCAATCAGACCGCTAAACAGGCTGGGCGCCATAATCAGATAGGGGGTAATCATCATTACCCGCTCAAAACAGTTCAGCCAGGCATCAAAATAGGTATAGTGGGTGAAGAGGCGATAGTAATTTCTCTTCAGCCCCAGGAAAAGCTGCAGGATACTCTCTTCGGTGGCAAAACGGGTTTTATCATCCTCGGCAAAAACCAGCTCCTTACGATAAGCCGCCTCAACCTTCTGGTTATTATATTCCAGTATCGGCAGTTTAATCCCCACCAGCCAGCTAATGGCAAGCCCGCCAATGGAGATAATCAAGGCAACCCAGACAAGGCCGCCGGGAATATCGCGAATTATCGGCACATCAACACTTTTGCTCAACCCCCATAACAGCGGTAAAAAGGCGATAAGGGTTAAAACAGAGTGTATCACCTGCAGGCCAAGGCTCTCTACAATACGGGCAAAACGGTAAATATCCTCCTGAATCCGCTGGCTGGAGCCCTCGATATCCTCCTTTACCTTGCGCCACTGCACAACATGGGCAAAGGTCATTGCCTCCCGCCAGCGAAAGGTATAAACCCGTGCAAAATAGCCGGAGAGGGTGCCGATTACCACCAGAGAGACCGCAATCTCGCCAAACTCCCACATCTTTGCCCAATAGGCATCCATACTATACTTGCCGACATTCTGCATAATATCATAGAAGGCACCGTACCATTTATTGAGCAGCACCGTCAGATAGACCTGAACACAGATAATACCGATCAACAGCACCCCGCCGCCATAGGCCCATAACGCCCACTTTTTATCGCCAAAAAAAGATGTAAACATGCAATTTCCCCCGTTTAATAACCAATATTGGCTTCAAATTCCCGTAGACGCTTATGGATGGAGCGCAGCTCTGTTATCGTTGTCCAGTTACTGATAAAGATGGAAAAGGACTCCTGCACATTGCCGAAGGCATTGGAAACCTGCACCGCCATGCCGAAAGTGGCCGCACCGCTCATCAGCCCCGGCCCCATGATAACAAAGGGGACAATAACCATTATCTGGGCAAAGAAGATCGCCCAGATATCAAAATAGCCATAGTGGAGAAAGAGGCGGAAATAGTTCTTTTTCAGGCCGGTAAAAAGCTCGATAATAGTCGCCATACTGGCATAGTTCTCCTTATCATCCTCGGCATAAACCAGCTCTTTACGAAAGGCGGCCTCCACCTTCTGATTGTTATATTCCAGACCGGGCAGCTTTATCCCCACCAGCCAGCTTATAGCCAGCCCGCCGAGGCTGACCGCAAGAGCAACCCAAACCAGGGAACCAGGCAGGCCGGTTAAAAAGAAAAACTCCACATGGCTGCTTAATCCCCAAAGCATGGGTAAAAAGGCAAACAGCGTCATCAAGGCACGGACAATCTGCAGCCCAAGACTTTCAACAATCTTGGCAAAACGGTAGGTATCTTCCTGCATCCGCTGGCTGGAGCCTTCAACATCCTCCGCTGCCGCCCGCCATTTTTCCAGATAGGCAAAGGTGATTGCCTCCCGCCATTTAAAGCTATAAAACCGCCCCAATAGATTAACCAGAGTGGCAACAGCAATATAGGGAATGGTGATTTTGGCAAAAAAAACCAGGTTCTGCCAATATTCACTGATATCATGGTCGGCAGCATGCTGCAGTAGGTCATAGAACTGACCATACCACTGGTTAAACATCACCATCAGCTCAACCTGCACATAGAGCCCGGCAATAAGCAGAGTACCGGCTCCCCAGGCCCATAATGCCCACCGTTTTGTTGTAAAAAACGCACCAAACATTCTTCTACTCCCAGAGGGTTGCTAATTCACTGCAGCCCTTTCTGGCATACAGCATCATCTCGGCAAAAGCGTCATCAGTAAAAGATGCCCCCTCAGCGGTGGCGCCAAGCTCCACCCAGCGCATCCCTTCCGCCGATTGTGCCATAACAAAATTGGCATCGGCATCGGCCGAGGAGTCTTCTGCATAATCAAGATCAAGCAGCACCTCGCCTGCCACAACCCCCACAGAGATTGCCGTTACCGGCGTTATCGTCGGCAGTTGTGGGAGCATCCCTTCCGCCGCCAGTTTTTTCAGTGCATCGGCCACCGCAAGGGAGGCACCGGTAATGGAGGCGGTGCGGGTGCCGCCATCGGCGTTTATCACATCGCAATCCACCCGCAGGGTACGCTCGCCAATCGCCTTAAGATCCACCATCATCCGCAGACTGCGGCCAATCAACCGCTGGATCTCCATTGTCCGCCCGGACTGTCCTTTTGTCTCCCGACGGTAACGGCTGTTCGTGGCACAGGGTAGAATGCCGTATTCGGCGGTAATCCAGCCTTGCCCCATATCCTGAAGAAAAGGCGGCACCCGCTCCTCAATAGAGACACCGCAAAGCACATGGGTATTGCCGGTTTTTATCAGCACCGAGGCCGCCGCCTGAGGCTGGATGCCCCGCTCAATGGTGAAGGGACGCTGCTCATCATTTTTTCGATTATTGCTTCTCATAGTCTATAATTTCCTGTTATCAATTACCCGGCAGGCCTTGCCCTCATAACGCTCCAGACTGCGCTCTTCCACCAGCTTAACATCAACGCTCAGCCCCAACTCACCGGCCATACGCCGGCGAATATCATCAACCATGGTACGCTGCTTACGCATGGAATCGAAGAAGAGGGATTCATTCACCTCAACCTTTACCGTCAGTTTATCCTGGTTATTCTCCCGATCAACAATAAGCTGATAATGGGGTTCAGTTCCCTCAATATCAAACAGCACCGCTTCAATCTGCAAGGGAAAGACATTAACCCCGCGAATGATCAGCATATCATCAGAGCGGCCAACCAGACGGTTCAAGCGATGGAAGGTGCGGCCGCAGGGGCAGGGGTCGGTCGTAAGCCGGGTGAGATCTCTGGTGCGGTAGCGGATCATGGGGAACGCCTCTTTGGTAAGGGTGGTGATCACCACCTCGCCCACCTCACCGGGAGCAACCGGTTCCAGGGTATTGGGGTCAAGAATCTCCACCAGAAAATGGTCCTCATTGATATGCTGGCCGTGGTACTCTTCACACTCGCCGGCAACCCCCGGCCCCATAACCTCTGAGAGCCCATAGTTATCGCTGGACTTAATCCCCAGGCGGGAGTTAAGCTCCTGACGCATCTCCTCCGACCACGGCTCTGCACCAAAGAGCCCGAACCGCAGGGAAAGCCCGTTAGGGTTGACCCCCATATCCATCATCACATCGGCAAGTTTTAAGGCATAGGAAGGGGTGCAGACCAGGGCTGTAGTCTTAAAATCCTGCATTATCTGGATCTGACGGCGAGTATTGCCTGCCGAGATGGGAATAACCGATGCTCCCAGCTGCTCCGCCCCATAATGCAAACCAAAACCGCCGGTAAAAAGTCCGTAACCAAAGGCGATCTGGATAACATCGTTGGGAGTAAGCCCGGCGCTACAGAGAACACGGGCAACAAGATTTGCCCAGGTGCTGATATCCTTTTTACTATAGCCGACTACGGTGCTTGTTCCCGTTGTGCCGGAGGAGGAGTGCACCCGTACAACATCCCGCAGAGGAACAGCAAAAAGACCGTAGGGGTAATTATCCCGCAGATCCTGTTTTAAGGTAAAGGGATATTGACGCAGATCGTCAAGGGATTTCAGTTTATCAGGATCAAGTTTTAACTCCTGAAAACGATTGCGGTAAAAGGGGACGGTGTTTGCCACCCTTTTCAAGGTCTGCTGCAGACGCTCAAGCTGTAATTTTTCCAGCTCCTGCCGAGGACGGCACTCTTCTTCTTTCTGCCAGTACATGGCCTTTACTCCTTTTCTCTCACGGGAATCACAGCTGGGCAATCTGCTTTTTATCAACCAGTTTTATGCCGGTTTTATTTAATGCAACCATTGCCTCCTCCATATTTTCAAAACGAAAAATAAGTACGGCATTCTCACTTGCCTTATTGGCAAAGGCATACATATATTCCACATTGATACCAGCCTGATAGAGCGACTCCAGCACCAGCACCAGACCACCCGTCTTATCTTCAATTTCCACCGCGACAACATCCGTTTTCCCTACCGTAAAGCCACCCGCCTGTAATACAGACATGGCCTGCTCAACATCGTCAACAATCAGACGTAAGATACCGAAATCAGAGGTATCTGCTACCGCCAATGCACGAATATTAATATCATTATCTGCAAGAATCCTGGTAATAGCCGCCAGACGCCCCGCCGTATTCTCCACAAAAACTGCAATTTGTTCCACCAGCATACGCTTCTCCCTTTATAGTTTTCGTTTATCTATCACCCGCTGAGCCTTGCCTTCACTCCGCTGAATACTTCTTGGTTCAACCAGCTTTACTTTACAGGTAACACCAAGATAATCCTTGATCTCTTTTTGAATATGCCGCCCTAAACCTTGTAACTGTTTGATTTCATCAGAGAAAAATTGTTCTCCTACCTCAACGAGAAGCTGCATGGTATCAAGATTACCCTCTCGATCAACCACTATCTGATAATGGGGTTCCACCCCATCAACCCCCATCAACACATGCTCCACCTGGCTGGGGAACACATTCACCCCACGGATAATAAGCATATCATCCGTTCTGCCGGAGACTTTCTCCATACGCACCAGAGTTCTGCCGCAGGCACAAGGCTCATAGATAAGACGGGAGATATCCTTGGTGCGATAGCGGATGATGGGCAAGGCCTCTTTGGTTAACGTGGTAAAGACCAGCTCTCCCTCTTCTCCTGCCGGCAGCACCTCTCCGCTATCGGGGTCGATAATCTCCGGCAGGAAATGGTCTTCCATAATATGCATTCCCCTCTCTGAGTGCAGACATTCCATCGCCACCCCGGGCCCCATAACTTCAGAAAGGCCGTAGATATCCACCGCTTTGATATTCAGCTTCTCTTCCACCTCCTGCCGCATATTCTCACTCCACGGCTCAGCCCCAAAAACCCCCACCCGCAATGAGAGGGATGCAGGATCAACCCCCAACACCTCCATCGTCTCAGCCAGATTAAGGGCATAGGAAGGAGTCGCAAGCAGAACCGTTGCCCCAAAGTCTTTCATCACCGCCACCTGACGCTTGGTATTGCCGCCGGAAACGGGGATAACGGTAGCTCCCAGCCGCTCGATACCATAATGGGCCCCCAGACCGCCGGTAAAGAGGCCATAGCCATAGGCGTTATGGACAATATCGCCCTTATGCGCCCCGGCACAGGTTAGAGAACGGGCAACAATATTTGACCAGGTGACAATATCCTTTTCCGTATACCCAACAACCGTCGGCTTGCCGGTAGTGCCGGAGGAAGCATGCACCCGAACCACCTCATCCAGAGGCACGGTAAAAAGACCAAAGGGGTAATTATCTCGCAGATCATCCTTAACCATAAAGGGCAGCCGCTGTAGATCGGCAAGGGTACGGATATCTTCGGGACGCACCCCTGCCGCATCCATCTTCTGCCGATACGGCTTTACCTTCTCATAGACCCTCGCCACCAGCTTCTGCAGCCGGATAAGCTGAATAGATTCAAGCCCCGCTCGGGGCATGGTTTCGACTTCATCGTTCCAATACGTTGTTTTGGTAATTTTCATACACATTCCTTTCTGCCGATATTAATACTTCCTGCTACCGGCCATTCTTCACTGCTTTTTCAGTAGTATTCGCTCTATTTTTTTGAGAAACTATAAAAAATACTTCATAAAAAGATGTTCATTTTATAACCGATAATATTTATAACCCCATTAATAACCGCTCAGCAGGCAGAATTCATACTGCATCCAGCCGACGAGCTGCCCAATTTTCCCATAAAAAACTGCACGAGGGAGACGGCAGTAATGGTGGCCGTCTCTGCCCGCAAGACTCTCTGCCCCAGGCTTACCGTCTGCCAGCCCAACTCTCTGGCAACAGCGACCTCCTCTGCGGTAATGCCGCCCTCCGGGCCCAGGCAAATTGCCACCCCGGGAGCAGAGGCAATCTCTTGCGTAAACTGCTGTAATCCACGTTCCTGCTCCTCTTCCCAAAAAAGAATCTTCGCAAAATCTGCTGGAAACTGCCCCAGTGCCTGCTCCATAGCCACCGGCTGCATAATATCCATCACTTCCGGGCGCATACACTGTTTGCAGGCGGCAAGGGAAATACGCCGCCATCGCTCCATCTTCCCCATTGCGGCGGCCATTTTCCCTTGACAGCGGGTTGCATGGATCGGCAGCAGCCGCCGCACTCCCAACTCGGTGGATTTCTGCACCGCCAGATCCATCCGCTCGTTTTTCAAAACACTCTGCAACACAACCAGCTCTGCCCCCTCATCCCTCTCCTCAAAAGACACAGGGCCAAGGGCAAGTTCTACCTGCCGCCCAACAGTTACAACAGAGGCCTTATAGACTCTTCCCAGACCGTCAAACAGTTCAACCTCATCTCCGGCTTCCAGCCGTAAAACCCGTGCCAGATGATGGGATTCTTCTGCTCCCAATCGAACCAATTCCCCCTTTTTTTCTGCCGGATCAAAAAAGAAACGCCGCATATTACCCCCTCTTCCTCAGCCAGAGAGCCGCCCACTCCTCTCCCTGCTGCATCTCTTGGAGAGAGTACCCCCTCTCCATAAAAAAATTGCCGATATTTTCCGCCTGCGCTCCCTTTAATATGCCGGAGAGGATAAGAGAGCCGCCGGCAGCAAGCCGTGCCGTCAAATCCTCGGCAAGAGAGATCAGCACATCGTGAATAATATTAGCAACCACAATATGATAAACCCCTTCGACCTCTGCAAGAGGAGTAGCTGTGACCTCCATCTTTGCCGCCATCGAATTTTGCGCCACATTCTCTTTTGCCGCAGCCACTGCATCAGGATCATTATCAATAGCCATCACCTTCTCTGCACCAAAAAGAAGCGCACCCATACCGAGAATCCCTGTACCGGTGCCGACATCAAGTACACTCTGCCCCCCTTTCTCCTCCAGAGCCTTACGCAAAAACTCCAGACTAAAGCCGGTGGTGTCGTGATGACCAGTGCCAAACGCCATGCCGGGGTCCATCGTCAAAATCTGCTCGCCCGGCTGCGGAGAATAGTGCTCCCAACCGGGAACTATGACCAGGCCGGATATGACTTCAAAAGGGGTAAAATACTTTTTCCAGCTTGCGCCCCAATCCTGATCGGCCACCATCTCCCATGAAATTTCTGCTCCAGCTATTCCCAATGCCGCCTCCAGCTCGGCTATATGGCTGCGCAGACGGGCAAGAAGTTCGTCCCGCTCTTGCGCGGTGGGATCTTCTTCATTATACCAGGCGGTTACTGTGCCGTAATTGGCCTCACCCTCCGCGCCCATCTCTACCCCGGCACCAACAATACCGACAAGAAAGTCGCTCAGCGGCTCTGCCAGCTGCGGATCGGCAGTAATAACAATTTTCAACCAGTTTTTCTTCTCCATTACATTCCTTTTTTCAAATAGATAACAAGGTTGGCAATCTTTTCTATTTTCTGTACAATGATTTACTTTACACAGCACTTATCTGAGGGGCTATTAAATACCCTTCTCTCTTACCGGTATTTATGCCCTATACTCCAAAGCCTATGAGCAACCAATCTGTCTCTGCCCCATTTTTTGCCTGCCCGGACTGCGATCTGCTTATCGACCGCCGGCAAGGAGAAGCAGGCTACGCGCTTTACTGCCCTCGCTGCGGCTGTCTATTGCAAAAAAAAGTAGCACGCTCCGTTGAAAAGAGTATGGCTCTCTCCATTGCCGGAATTTTTCTATTTTTTCCCACTCTTTTCCTGCCGCTGCTGACCTTTGAGGTTTTCGGTTTCTCAGACTCAGCACATCTGCTGCACTCCATTCTACATCTTTTCAGCAGCAAATTCTATTTTGTTGCCTGTATGGTTGCCCTTTTTGCCGCAATTTTCCCTTTTACCATTCTTTCTCTTGGTTTCAGTGTTTCTCTCTTCCTCCATTTCCGCATCCGCAGCCGCTGGACAGCACCCCTCTTCCGCACCTATCTCCATCTAAGCGAGTGGGCTATGATGGAGGTCTATCTGTTGGGGGTTCTGGTGGCGATCATAAAAATGATCTCTATTGCCAAGATCACTTTTCTTTTTGGTTTTTTCTGTTTTGCCGGACTTGCCATACTTATCATTCTCCTCTCCCTGGTGATCGACAAAACATATTTTTGGGAGAGAATTGAAGAGTTGCAGCCGCCTGCAGAAAAAAGGCCCAACACCACTATTTTTCCGCAAAAATCAACCAATGGAAGAAGTGCCAGCAGCTATCATCTTCTCCGCTGCCATAGCTGTGACAAGCTTCTTGCCCAGGAATATGCAGGGGGGAAATGCCCCCGCTGCGGCGCATCACTCCATCTGCGTAAAACCAAAAGTAGAGAGAGAAGCTGGGCCCTTGTCTGTACCGCTGCCATTTTGCTGCTTCCCGCCAATGCCATTCCGGTTATGACGGTAAACCTGCTGGAGAAAACCAATAGTTCCACCATTATTGATGGAATTATCTACTTTTTTACCAGCGGCTCCTATCTTGTCGGTGCCATTATCTTCACCGCATCGGTGCTTGTCCCTTTTTTCAAGGTGATCGGGCTCTACTTCCTGCTATGCGACAGGGCAGGAAAAAGCAATGCTATCTTACGAAAAAGAACAAAGATATACCGTTTTATTGCCTTTATTGGCCGCTGGTCAATGCTGGATATCTTCGTTGTTGCCCTTCTGTCATCTTCGGTTAATTTCGGCGTTGTCAGTTCTACCTGGATTGCCCCCGGCGCCAGATGGTTCTGCCTCGTTGTCGTTACCACCATGCTGGCAGTAATCAACTTTGACCCCCGCCTTATGTGGGATAACTCTCAAAAAACCATAGCTGAGAAATGAACCCTGTTATCAAAAAATCAAGAAGTATCTCTCCCATCTGGATCGTCCCTGTCGTTGCGGCAATTATCTGCGGTTCCCTTTTTTATAACAGCTACAAAAACGCTGGAATAAAAATTGAACTTTATCTGAAAAACGCCACCGGCATCACTGCCGGCAAAACCAAGGTAATGGTGCGCGGCATCCCGGTTGGTACGGTAGATCATATCCGTCCGGATCTACAGAAAGACAGGATAACTGCAACAATACAACTCAATAGAGAAATGGAAAAAATGCTGGTGGAAGATACCATTTTCTGGGTCGTACGTCCCCGCTTTTCTACCAATGCCATCAGCGGTCTGGAGACAATTCTCTCAGGAAGCTATATCAATGTTCAACCCGGAACCTCAAAAATTTCCAGCCGCACATTTATTGCCGCAGAACAGCCACCGCCGCCGCCGGACAATACCCCCGGTCTTCATCTTGTGCTCAAAGCAAAGGAGTTAGGCTCACTACAGGCTGGCAGTGGCATCTACTATAAAAATATACAGATTGGGGCCGTGGAACAGACACGGCTGCGGCCGGAAGAGAACAGCGTAGAACTGCAAGTTCTTATCAAACCAGCCTACAAGGATCTGGTGCGGGAGGGAAGCCGCTTCTGTAATGCAAGCGGCATACAGATGAAGGGGAATATCTCTAATATATCGTTAAAAATTGCCTCGGTGGCGGCTCTGCTGCGGGGAGGGATCGAGCTATTTACCCCCAAGGCTCTTATCAACACGCCTCTGGCCAAAAATCATGCATCCTATCCGCTCTATACTGATTTTGAGGCTGCTGAATATGGTCTGCCGCTCACTCTGCGGCTCAACTCCAGCCGGGGAATTGTAGAAGGCTCCACCAAAATCATCTATCAGGGACTGGTGGCGGGTACCGTAAAAAAGCTGGAAATAAGTCCTGGTGAAAACCGTGGGGTAACGGCATATATCCAGCTTGATCCACGAGCAAAGGATATCCTGCGGAAGAATACAAAATTCTGGATGGTAAAACCTGAGATCAGCCCTACCGGTGCCCAGAATCTGCGGCTGTTTATCACCGGTTCTTATATCACCTTTCAACCGGGCGATGGCAGTTTCAAGGATGATTTCGATATTCTGCCTTCTCCTCCGGCACAGCTCCCTCAGCGTCCGGGGCAGCTATTCCATCTCCATTCCGCGGGCAAAGCTCCGGTAGCCAACGGTTCTCCGGTGCACTTTAAAGGTATTCAGATAGGAGAAGTTATCACCGTTGCCCTTGACGACAAAAGTGACGGGATCAATACCGATATTTTTATCTATCAAGATTATCTTCATCTGATAAACGCCAACAGCTTGTTCTGGGTTCAATCGGGAGTAAAGGTAAAGGCCGGTATAACCTCTGGCCTCTCCGTTGAAACCAGCCCCCTTACAAGCATGCTATTTGGCGGCATTACCGTCTCTTCCCCGGCCAAGGGAGATGCTCCTGCCAAAGGGCAGGTATTCCCCCTCCACGCCGATTATACTGCTGCTATGGCCAAAAGTATCGCCCTGTATGGTGATGAAAAGATCATCACCCTCACAGCAGAAAACTCAGGTTCTCTTACCGTTGGTGCTCCAGTTCTTTTCAACGATATTCAAATAGGAGAGATAAAAGGCTGGTACTGCAAGGCAAACAGCAGAAAAACAGGGTGAAAATTGAGGCTGTTATCGACAGCCAATACCGCAAGCTGATAACCCGCCATAGCCGTTTCCACCGCAATAGCGGCATAAAAGTTCATGCCGGACTGGATGGAATCAACATTGCGGCCAACTCTCTGCTGACAATTGCCGCCGGCGGAATCAGCTGCGTTAACCTGCACGGTATTCCTGCCAAAAAGAAAAATACCCCCTGGAAATTATATAACAGCCGCAAAGAGATTGAGGATGCCCTGCACACATTCTCCATCACCATTACCATGCCGCAGGCAGACGGGATTACATCCGGCACCGCCGTCATCTATAAAGGGATCATCGTTGGCAAGGTCAAGGAGGTGCGCTTTGCAAAGGATATGCAAAGCGTTATCGCCCATGCAACAATAGAGAAAAAAGCACGAAAACTCTTCACCAAAGGGACAATGATCTGGGCACAGCAACCCCAGGTTGGACTAGAGGGGATAGAACATGCCAAGGCACTGGTTTTGGGCCCCAACCTGGCGATACTTCCCGGTAACGGCGCTGTTACCAATGATTTCCTGCTGCTCAAAAAGCCGCCCTATGCGGAAATCGCCAATAAAAGCGGTATGGGGGTTGTTCTGGAGGCTGCCCATCTTGGCTCAATTACAATCGGCTCCCCAGTCTATTATCGTCAGGTACAGGTGGGGCAGGTTACCGGCTATGAACTCTCCCCCTCTTTTCAGACAGTAGAGATATTTATCAGTATCAAACAACGCTTTCGCCCCCTTATCCGTATGAATACACGCTTTTGGAATGCAAGCGGTATGCGTATCAACGGCGGCCTTTTTTCCGGGGTAACCCTCAGCACCGAATCCATCGCTGCCATTATAAGGGGAGGGATTGCTCTCGCCACCCCCAATAGCGAAGACAAAAAAGTCTCTCCTCCAGCAAAGGCTGGTGAACGCTTTACTCTTTATGAAAAACCGGAAGAGAGCTGGCTTGACTGGCAGCCCGATATAAAGATTTTTGAAAAAGAAGATGCAGCCGCCTATCTCCGCTCAAAAAAATAAGACAGTAACCGGAAAAAGGCGACATAATCATGCCGCCTTTTTCACCAGACCATAAACAATGGTGTCAAACAAGAACGACTAAAACGTATAGGTTACACTGCTGGAGAACTGCACCATCTCCTGACTCATGCCTATGCCGTCCTTATGCTCAACAACCTCCCCTGTATCATAGAATCGATAGGTGGAATCGCCTCTTGTATTCTCGTAGCGCTGGTACCCTGTCGAAATATTCCACACAAAATTTTCCCGAAAAGCCCATCCCACAGAAAATCCAAGGGTAAATAGATCGCCGCCGCTTATCTCATCTTCCGTCACTAAATTACGCATATGATGATTATCCGTGGCCTCCCCCTTAACAAAAGGGGAATAGGTAACCCGCCCGGATAATGAGATATTATTGGTAAAAACAGCGGAAAAACCCAGACCGAGATAGGGCGCAGTCATTGTCTGCTCGTACGTTGCCCCAGCTTCATCAGGAAAACGCCCCTGATCATTCCGAAAACCATTTGTTGAGTAGATAAACCTTCCGCCGCTGGCAACCATCTCGAAATGATCTCTCTTTAGACCAAGAATACCTTGTAACACATAATTATAACGACGGAAAAAAGTCATATTGGCATTAACATCAAGAATGGATGCCGAAGTTATATCCGTATCACTGCTTGACCAATCCGTCCAATCCTCGCCCACAACACGCCAGTCAGAATCCTCCATGGAACCACTGCCATCAGAGAGCTTCCACCAGCTATCCATAGTGAAGGTCAACCAGTCCCGGTAGTCAACAGAAGCACTGAATCTTCCCATTAAAAGCCTGTCTACATTCCAGGTTAACTCACTCAATCGATGCTTTGGTAATTCAGGAGCGGCATAAACATATTCATTAAGCTCTCCAGAAAGAAAACCAGCTCCAGCTTGAACAGAAAACTGAAGAGGCTCTTCTGCAGGAGTAAATCTTGCGACCTCGACCTCCTCCATAACTTCTATGCCCACGGGAGCAGCCGCCGCTGCCCAGGCTGGGGAAAAAGTTAATGCCGCGAACAGGACAGCCTGCGAAACACCCTTTATCTCTTTTTGCATAAAACCCCCTTTAAAAAAATATACTTGCATTTTACTCAAAAAAAAGAGCTACTATAGCAGCCCTTTTATCAGATGAATTTATCGAACCAAAAATAGGTAACAGATGCAAGAACAAAAGAGCCATATTTACATTTATGGAGACCTGACAGATTACCTGACCGGCAAAACCCTGCAGGATACAGATGACGAAAGGATTCGTCAGTCACTGGCTCGCTTTCTGGTTGAAGAGCGGAATTACCGCCCAGAAGAGCTCCTGCCTGAACAACAGATTGTCACCTCCTTTGCCGGTCAGGAGGTGATCAGCCGTATTGATATCGTTATCCAACTGCACCAGCGGCCTCTGATGCTGCTCCGCTGTGCCCCCGGCTCTCTGGTCAGCAGAGAACGCTCCGCTATTGCGGCAGCCCGTATATATTATCCACAGTACCAGCTCCCTCTAGCCGTTGTTTATAACGGGCAGGATGCAGAGCTGCTCAACTGTTATACGGGTAAACCAGTCGCTACAGGTTTTGAGGCGATCCCTCATAGGGCGCAGCTGCAACCATGGCTAAACGTATCTCTGCGTCCTCCGCAACAAGGGAAATCCTACGAACGGGAACAGCGGATTCTTAATGCATTTGATAAAAATTTCTGCTGCATTCAGCAGCAATAGAATAAAAAGGAACAGCAACCAATGAATAACTGGAACAAAACAAGCTGGCATAGCTCCCCTGCATTACAGCAGCCCCTCTGGCCAGATAAAAAAGCAGCAGCAAAGGTTCTGGCAAAGCTCTCGCTTCTGCCGCCGCTGGTATTTGCCGGGGAAATTCTTGAGTTGAAAAAACAGTTGGCAAAGGCTGTTGACGGTCAGGCATTTTTACTTCAGGGAGGGGACTGTTCAGAAAATTTTAGTAATGTTACTGCACCCAACATCCGTGAAAAGCTAAAAGTTTTACTGCAAATGGCCATTGTCCTCACCTATGGAGGAGGTGTTCCAATAATCAAGGTGGGCCGTATTGCCGGGCAATTTGCCAAGCCGCGCTCTGCCGAGACGGAAACCAGAGATGGAGTAAGCTTACCCTCCTACCGCGGTGATATGGTAAACCGCGCGGGTTTTACTCCTCAGGACAGGACACCCAACCCCAAATTCATGTTGCAGGGCTACAATATGGGGGCATCAACCCTCAATCTGCTTCGAGCCTTTACCAGAGGCGGATTCAGCTCCCTGCATCGCGTCCATGCCTGGAATCAGGAGTTTGTCGGCACCTCACCAATGGGGCGTAACTATGACGAGTTAGCAGAGCAGATCACCAGGGCCATCCATTTTATGGAAACCATCGGTCTATCAAAGGATCTGCCGCAAATCAATCAGACTCAGTTTTTTACCTCCCATGAAGCCCTGCTGCTGGGATATGAAGAGGCATTGACTCGCCGGGATCATATTACCGGTAACTGGTTTGACTGTTCTGCCCATATGCTGTGGATTGGAGAGCGAACCCGTCAACCGGATGGGGCCCATGTCGAATTTCTGCGGGGAGTACATAACCCATTGGGGGTAAAACTGGGGCCAGGCTGCACGATTGATGAAGTAAAGCGGCTGATAGATATTCTTAATCCAGAAAACGAAAAAGGCCGGCTCACTCTTATTACCAGGCTGGGCAAAGACAAGATTGACACAATCCTTCCGCCTCTGGTACGGGAGATACAACGGGAGGGGCGGCATATCGTATGGAACTGTGACCCAATGCATGCCAATACATACACAGCGTCAACCGGACATAAGACCAGAAATTTCGATGATATTCTCTCAGAAATAACCAGTTTTTTTGCAATCCATCAAGCAGAAGGTACCCAACCAGGAGGAATTCATCTGGAGATGACCGGCGACAATGTTACCGAATGTACCGGCGGTGCCAATAATATCAAAGATAAACAACTAAAGCAAAATTATCAGACCACCTGCGACCCCAGGCTTAATGCAGAACAGAGCCTTGAAGTCGCCTTTCGCGTGGCAGAGATGATTCGCTTTCAATAACCCCATAGAAAAAGAGGCGTTATCTCCTGCATTACAATTCTGCAATACTTCTTGCCTCCTGCCGGAAAGCAATTATCTTCTCCTGCTGCTTTCAACGGTTCCGGCTTACCGGATATCATCGCTAAACGATAACCAAGCGATAACCAAACGATAAGGAGGTTATACCATGTTCAGTATCAGCTATCGCCCGCTTAAACGCATTATACCAGCAGCTCTTATGCTCACCCTTGCTCTGCATCTCACCGCGGCGGCAACCACAGAGCTGGAGCGGGATATGGCACTCGTAAACCGCACATCAAAGGCTTTTGTTAATATTGTAAAAAAGGCAAAACCTGCGGTTGTCCATATCAAGGTGGAAAAAACCAACAGGCAGTCAACTGCCCTCGATCAGCAGCTTGATGAGATTTTCAATAATCCTCTCCTTGAACAATTTTTTGGCCCCTACTATAAGCAGTTCAAACAACAAATACCCCGCGGCAGAGTTGAAAAAGGGCAGGGATCTGGTTTTATTATCAGCCCGAACGGCCTTATCCTGACCAACAACCATGTGGTTGATCAGGCAAGCAGTATCATTGTAACCCTTACAGATGACCGTACCTTTGATGCAAGGGTCATCGGTACTGATCCGCAAACCGATGTTGCGCTTCTAAAAATTGACAACTCTACAGACCTGCCGGTGCTTCCCTTGGGGGATTCCAGTAAACTGGAGCCCGGCGAATGGGTTATTGCCATAGGCAACCCCTTCGGCCTAAGCCAGACTGTAACAACAGGAGTTGTCAGTGCTACCGGACGCAGCAGTATCGGTATCAATGAGTATGAAAATTTTATCCAGACCGATGCCGCCATCAATCCCGGCAACAGTGGAGGCCCTCTGCTGAATGGCCGGGGCGAAGCGGTAGGCATCAATACCGCCCTTTTCTCCCGAACTGGCGGCTATATGGGAATAGGCTTTGCTATTCCCATCAATATGGCGAAATCCATTGAACAACAACTACAGAAAAACGGTAAGGTGGTAAGGGGCTGGCTGGGAGTGAGTATCCAGGATATGACACCAGAACTGGCAAACTCTTTTGGACTTGATAAGGCGGAAGGGATCCTTGTTAGTGAGGTACAGGAGAGCTCCCCTGCAGACCGGGCCGGCATCCTTCCCGGTGATGTTATTACCCATCTTAACGGTGCCCCGCTTAAAGATATGGCATCCCTCCGAAACAATGTGGCAATGCTGCAGCCACAACAACGGGCAAACATAACTTTATTGAGAAATGGGAGAGAAGAGAGAGTTACTGTCACAATCGGCGAAAAACCAGGTACAATTACCGCAAAGGTATCAGCACCGCCAAATCAGTACAGCAGGAGTAGAAAAATCGACAGATTCGGCCTCACTCTGCAACAACTCTCGCCACAGAACCGAGGGGAATATCGCCTGGGGAGCGGCCTATTGATTACCAATGTTGTTCCCGATAGCCCGGCAGAAAAAGCAGGGCTTAGAGAAGGGCAATTAGTGGAAAGTATTAATCGCAAGGAACTCAACAAGCTGCAGCAGCTTGATTCCCTTATGCAGGATATCAATAGTGCAAACAAACTGCTGCTGCGGGTGCGGGATGGGAAGTACTCCTCTTTTATCGTACTTTCTGCAGCAAATTAAGCACCTCTCCCCCGAAGGCCCACGATAGAAGTCTTTCTACAGGCAGAACAAGCTCTGTCTGTAGAAAGACCGGCAATATACAGCAATATGCCTCTGCACCTAGATAAATATTATAGATACATATAATATTCCTTTTTTATAACTGCCTCTGGCAAGATATCACTCTTCATGGTAAAAGGCAGTTATGAATTCTACACGATTACATATAGCAGTAACCCTGCTGCTGGCAACCATCTTTTTGGGAACCAGCGGTTATGTTATTTATGAGGGAATGCCTGTTTTTGAGGCATTCTATATGACTCTTATAACCATTTCCACTGTTGGCTTTTCAGAGGTCAAGCCGCTTTCAGATGCTGGCCGCTGGCTTACCATCGTTATTATTATAACGGGCATCAGCTTACTCAGTTACACCCTTGGCCAGATAGCGAGTATTGTTATAGAGGGAGAGTTACGAAAAATATTGGGGAGAAGAAAGTTGGAAAAACAGATAGCAGCATTAAAAGATCATTACATTGTTTGCGGATATGGCCGTACCGGCACTGTTGTGGTCAGTGAGCTACAGGCTGCCGGAATCCCCCTAGTCGTAATTGAACATGATGACAGCCTGGTCGAAGAACTCAGCAAACGGGGTATTCTCTATATCCATAAAAACGCTACCAACGATGAAGCATTGCTGGAAGCAGGACTAGAGCGTGCCGCAGGTCTGGTAACAACAGTAAACTCCGATGCAGATAGTGTTTTTATTAGTCTCTCCGCCAAGGGAATCCGCCCCGATATTTTTATTCTTGCCCGGGCCAGCAATAAAAGTAACGAAAATAAATTGATCCGTGCCGGGGCAAGCCGTGTTGTCTGCCCTCACCAACTTGGCGGCGAGTTGATGGCGGAAATCATCCATAAACCAACAGTCGTCGATTTTCTCAATTATGCCTTGGGCAATAACGATATGGATCTCCAGCTTGAAGAGGCTCCTGTGGGAGAAGATTCTCCCGTCCATGGCAAAACCCTGGTTGAGAGCGGACTGAGAAAAAACTATGGAGTTATTATCATTGCCATCAAACGTCAAAATGGAGAGATGGTCTTTAACCCGGGAGCAAATGAAGTTTTTTATGCCCGTGATGTTATTGTCGTTTTGGGAAAATCATCAAAACTTAAAGAGATGCGCGAAGAGATCTGTTAGATAAAAGTATTTTTTATATTTTTTACATCTTTACTTTCTATCTATTTTAATAATTCTTACCCTTTTGGAGGCAAAATTATGTGGAAGGAGATTGAGGCGGCCCCGGCAGATCCGATTTTTGGTTTAACCGAGGCGTTTAAGGTAGACACAAATCCCAACAAGGTAAATCTGGCTGTAGGTGTTTATAAAAACGAGGAAGGGAAAACACCGATTATGGACTGTGTTCATAAGGCAGAAGAGATCTTGCTGAAAAAAGAGCAGAGCAAGGTATACCTGCCGATCTCCGGTGATCCTGAGTACGATATGGAGGTGCAAAAACTGATTTTCGGTGAAAACAGTGAAGTGGTCACCTCCGGCAGGGCAGCAACCGTACAGACCCCTGGAGGAACAGGGGGGTTAAAGGTTGGGGCTGATCTTCTCTTCCGTTTTCTGCCCAAAGCAAATTTATGGGTGAGTGATCCCACCTGGGCAAACCATAAAGGGGTCTTTTCTACCGCTGGCTTTTCCATCAAGAGCTACCCTTACTATGACGCTGAAAACAAGGGTGTTGACTTTCAGCAGATGAAAGACTGCCTTGCCAAGATCCCGGCAGGAGATATTGTACTGCTGCATGGCTGCTGTCATAATCCAAGCGGTTTTGATCTTAGCGTGGAACAGTGGCAGGAGGTCGCAGAGATTGCCGTCAAACAGGGGTGGATGCCCTTTATTGATTTTGCCTATCAGGGCTTCGGTGACGGACTTGAGGAGGATCGGGCAGGAATCAGTGCCTTTGCCGCTAGCGGGATAAGTTTTTGTGTTGCCAACTCCTTCTCCAAAAACTTTGGCCTCTATACGGAGCGAATAGGCGCATTAACCGTTGTTACTGCCAGTGAAGAGGAGATGGCAACCGCATTAAGCCACCTGAAGGTTGCTATTCGGGTGAATTTTTCCAATCCGCCAGCCCACGGGGCACTAATTGTAAAAACAATTCTTACCGATGCTGCCCTTCGTCAGCAGTGGCAGGAAGAGCTGACAGCCATGCGTAACCGGATCAAAGAGATGCGTAAGGCACTGGTTGATGGGCTTGCAGCCCGTGGAGTCGAGCAGGACTTCTCCTATATTAATCAGCAGAAAGGGATGTTCTCTTTCAGCGGCCTCTCCCAGGAGATGGTGCGCTGGCTACGGGAAGAGAAAGGAATCTATATGGTGGGCGCAGGCCGTATCAATGCCGCCGGCCTTAGTTTGAAAAACATAGATTATATCTGTGATTCCATCGCCGAAGGACTAAAGAGATAAGAGTAGTATCGAAATTTTCCAACCTCTTTTTCTGCCTGCTGTCTTTTCTGCCTCTATGGAAAAAAGACGGCAGGCAAGGAATATCCTTTACATTTCTTCTGCAGTTGCGTAAGCTGAGGGGTAATTACAGGAGAAATCTTATGAGAACCGCTTTTATTGCTACACATAACCGCGAGTCCTATCGCTGTCTTTTCAACTGCCGGATGTTTTATCTGTAACATCTCTCATGGCGCTCCCGCCGCTCTACTGTTTTTTCAATAAACACCATACACTGCTTTTGACCTGCAGTGAACGTCTCATACTACAAGAGGTGACTCCATGTTTGAAAATTATTCTCCCGCCACAACTTCCCCTGAAAGAAAAGCTGAAGCAGAAGGGAATTTTTATAAAGATCTCCCCGAAGGCCAACTCCCCGGAATGAATCCGCGTATTCAGCGGTTGCGTAAGCTGAGTGTAGAAACAGAGCCAACCATTTCCATTGAACGGGCAGTGCATGAAACGGCATTTTATAAGGAAAATTTTGGAAAATACCCCATTCCTGTATTACGTGGGCTGAACTTTCTTGATCACTGCACCCGAAAAACGATCTATCTTGGTGATGATGAGCTTATTGTCGGAGAGCGGGGGCCAATGCCCAAAGCTATCTGCACCTTCCCCGAACTCACCTGCCATAGTGTGGAAGATTTCTATGTGATGAATAACCGGGATATGCAGCCATACAAAACCTCTCAGGAAGATATTGATACCTACGAGCGCGATATAATTCCTTACTGGAAAGGGAAAACCCAGCGGGAGCGCATCTTCAACCATGTTCCTGATGAGTGGCGTGCTGCCTATGAAGCAGGGCTTTTTACCGAATTTATGGAGCAGCGGGCACCGGGGCATACCGTTCTTGACGGCAAGATTTACCGGAAAGGGATGCTTGATTTCAAGGCAGAGATTGAAGAGCATATTAAAAATCTCGACTATCTAAATGACCCGGAAGCAACAGATAAGGCAGAACAGTGGAAAGGGATGGCTCTCTCATGTGATGCCATTATCGTTTTTGCCAACCGCCATGCCGATCTTGCAGAAGAAAAAGCAAAAGAGGAAAAAGATGAAAAACGGCGCAAAGAGCTGTTAAAAATTGCGCAGGTATGCCGTCGTGTTCCTGCTCATAAACCGGAGACATTCTGGGAGGCACTGCAGATGTACTGGTTTGTACATCTTGGCACGATTACCGAATTGAATGGCTGGGATGCGATGAACCCAGGACATCTTGACCAGCACCTTGCCCCCTTTTATGAAAAAGAGATTGCCGCCGGAACCTTGACCCGTGAAGAGGCAAAAGAGCTCCTCTCCTGCTTCTGGATTAAGGTTAATAACCATCCGGCACCACCAAAGGTAGGAACGACGTTCAAGGAGAGCGGAACCTATAACGATTTTACCAATATCAATATCGGCGGCATAACACCGGATGGAGAAGACGGCGTTAATGAGGTGAGCTATATCCTGCTGGAGATCGTTGAAGAGCTGCATATCCTGCAGCCCGGCAACTCGGTACATATCAGCGAAAAGACACCTGACCGTTTTCTCGAAGCGGCAATCAAGGTTATTCGCCAGGGGCATGGTTATCCTTCCGTTTTCAATCCTGAAACCTACATTCAAGAGATGGTGAATATGGGAAAAAGCCTACAGGATGCCCGGGAAGGAGGCTGTTCCGGCTGTATTGAGGTTGGAGCTTTCGGCAAGGAGGCATTCCTGCTAACCGGCTATCTTAATGTACCGAAACTGCTTGAAGTAACACTCAATAATGGGATTGATCCCGTTACCGGTAAAAGAGCAAGTATTGAAACGGGAGATCCCCGCACCTTTACCTCCTTTGAACAGCTTTACGATGCCTTTATGCAGCAGGTGCGTTTTATTGTCGATCAAAAGATGCGGGTAAGTAACTACATTGACCGCATGTTTGCGAAATATGCACCGGCAACTTTTCTCTCGGTCGTTATTGATGATTGTATTGCCAAGGGGAAAGATTACTATAACGGAGGCCCGCGTTATAACACAAATTATATCCAGTGCTGTGGTTTAGGAACCGTCACAGACAGTTTTGCTACGCTGAAAAAGCATGTCTTCGAGGAGAAACGTTTTTCCATGGATCAAATGCTTGATGCAGTTTCCTCCAATTTTGCCGGAGCGGAGGTCTTACGGCAAACCATTATGAACCGCACGCCCTTTTTCGGCAATGACGATGACTATGCCGATGATATTGCAGTACGGGTCTATAATGATCTGGTGGCAACCATTGAGGGGAAACCCAATATCAAGGGAGAGTGCTATCATCTCAACATGCTCTCCACCACCTGCCATGTCTACTTTGGCAAGGTGATGGGAGCGACACCTAATGGCCGGTTGGCAGGTAAGTCTATCTCCGATGGAACCTCTCCATCCCATGGCGCAGACACCCACGGCCCTGCAGCAGTGGTAAAATCTCTAAGCAAACTTGATCATACCAAATCCGGCGGCACCCTGCTTAATCAACGTTTCCTTCCCAGTCTGCTTAAACGGGATGAGGATGTACGAAAACTGGGTAAATTGATCCGTACCTACTTCCGCTTGGGCGGGCACCATATTCAGTTTAATATTGTCGATACTGCAACACTACTTGCCGCCCGACAAAATCCTGATGATTATAAGGATCTGCTGGTGCGTATGGCCGGCTATAGCGACTATTTTAACGATATGAATGACGATCTGCAAAGAGAAGTCATTGAACGTACTGAAAATGAAGTCTTTTAAATAACCAACGAAATTTTGGCAACCAGTTGGTAAAAGCAGCTGCTCATCCCTGAGACAGGTCTAAGTCGGATGAGCAGCTTTTTTGGGTTTTGGAGCCAGTTTATAGAGGAACAGAGAAGGTGCAGGGAACAATTTTTGATATAAAACACTATTCAATCAACGATGGGCCGGGAATTCGTACCACTGTTTTTTTTAAAGGCTGCCCGTTACGCTGTGCCTGGTGTCATAACCCGGAAAGTATTTCACCACACCCACAGAAGATGTATAATAAGGCCAAATGTATCGGCTGCAGGCTCTGTGTAGATGCCTGTCCAGAAAAAGCCTGCACACTCACCCCTGATGCGGGTATCGTTACAGATCTTACCCGCTGTACAGGCTGCGGACGTTGTGCCGAAGTCTGCCCGACAATGGCAACAGAGATGTCTGGCCGTCTGGCATCCACAGAGGAGATTCTTTCTGTGGTGGAGAAAGACCGCCCTTTTTACGAAGAATCGGGAGGAGGAGTTACATTCTCCGGAGGAGAACCAACCAGGCAGGCAGATTTTCTCCTTAACCTACTGAAAGAATGCGGCCGGCGGGAAATCCATCGAGCGGTGGATTCCTGCGGATTGGTCAACACAGAAACACTCCTTACCGTAGCACAAGAGAGCGATCTTTTTCTTTTCGATCTCAAAATGATGGACAGCAGTCAGCATCGTCTGTGGACAGGAGTAGAAAACAGCTTGATTCTGCATAATTTACAGGAGCTTGCAAAAACAGGAACGGCAATTTATATTCGTATCCCTCTGGTAAAAGGAGTCAATGACAGCGAAGAAAATATAGAAAAAAGTGCCCGTTTTCTTGCTTCTCTTACGGGGGAAAAAAAGGAGGTCCATCTCCTCCCCTTCCATAATATTGCAGAAAACAAATATTTACGTCTTGGGGTAGAGTATGACAGCAAACGACTGGCAGAGCCGGAAAAGGTTGTCTTACAGCGCATCATAGATCAATTTTCCGCTCACGATATTACTGCGAGTGTTGGCGGATAAAAAAAGGAAAGAGAATATGAAAAACAGTTGGAAGATAGAGACGAAAGTTGTTCAGGCCGGTTGGCAACCGCAAAGCGGAGAGCCGCGGGTATTGCCGATTTATCAGAGTACCACTTATAAATATGATACCGCTAAAGAGGTGGCAGATCTTTTTGATCTGGCGGCAGACGGTCATATGTACTCCCGAATAAGCAACCCTACAGTAGCAGCCTATGAAGAGAAGATTGCCGCACTCGAGGGCGGTGTTGCCGCTCTGGCAACCTCCTCCGGCCAAACAGCAAGTATGGTGGCAATCGCCAATATCTGTACTGCCGGAGAACATTTTATTGCTGCCTCTACCCTTTATGGCGGAACGGTTGCCCTCTTTACCAATACCTTGAAAAAGATGGGAGTGGAGGTTGATCTGGTTGACCCTGATCTCTCTCTTGCCGAACTGCAGAAATATATCAGACCAAATACCAAATGTATCTTTGGCGAAACCATTGCCAATCCAGGCATGGATATCCTTGATTTTGAAAAATTTTCAGCACTTGCAGAAGCTGCCGGGGTCCCCTTTATTGTTGACAATACCTTTGCCACCCCCTATCTCTGCCGGCCGCTGGAATTGGGAGCTCATATCGTTGTTCACTCTTCCACCAAATATATCGACGGTCATGCAACCAGTGTGGGCGGAGTGATTATTGATGGAGGTACATTTAACTGGAAAAATGGCAAGTTTCCGGAAATAACCGAGCCGGATAAGAGCTATCATGGCCTGATCTTCAGCGAGCAGTTCGGAAACGCAGCCTATATCGTTAAGGCGCGCGTACAGTGGATTCGTGATATGGGCGGCTATCAGGCACCGATGAATGCCTTTCTCTCCAACCTTGGAGTGGAAACACTTCATGTTCGTATGGAGCGTCATTGTGAAAATGCACAGCGACTCGCAGAATTCCTTGAAAGCCATGAAAAGGTAAGCTGGGTCAACTACCCGGGCTTGCCCAACCATCCACACCATAAACGTGCAGAAAAATATCTGAAAGGCAGTTCCGGCGTACTAACCTTTGGTGTTAAGGGAGGAAGAGATGCAGGAGAAGCAGTGATGAACGCGCTGCAGCTTGCCGCAATCGTGGTTCATGTGGCTGATATCCGCACATCCGTACTGCATCCCGCCAGTATGACCCATCGTCAACTCTCCGATGAAGAGCAAAAAGCAGCGGGAGTAAGTGCCGATCTTATTCGGGTTTCCGTCGGTATTGAAAATATCGATGATATTATTGCCGACTTTGATCAGGCTCTGGCTAAAATATAAGAAAGACAAGCAGCTCCTCTCCAGGGGAGACGGAGTTGCTTTACTCATACCGATAACCGTACCCGTATTTATTGGAGGTGGCAAAATAGTTGCCGTGATAATCATTAAAAACGATACCGATAATACGATCCGGTCCAATTGCATTAATCGCTTCCTCAATCTTGACCCTGCCGACAGCTCCCTGCCGTACAACCAACACTACTCCATCAACATGATGCGCCAGCATTCGTGCTTCTGCTGCGAGTAAAACAGGCGGAGAGTCAAAAATAATAGTTCTATCCGTATAGCGGGCAGAAAGCTCATCAATAAGCTCTTTCATCAGATTAGAACTAAGTAACTCTGCAGGATTTACAGGAGAAGATCCTGCAAGAAGCATTGAGAGTTTGGGCGTCTTCGAGCGAATAATCAACTCTGACAATGCCGTACGATGATGGAGATAATTTGCCAGCCCAAAATCTTCATTACGGCCAAAAAGTTTTTTTATTGACGGTCTGCGAAGATCCCCATCGACCAATAAGACATACTGGTCAAGCCCCGATGCAAAAGCAAGACTCAAATTCGCCGTAATAAAACTTTTCCCTTCCTCCGGCATTGCGGAAGTCACCATAATAGTTCCCGCAGATGCACTTCCTTCTGTCCGCAAAAGAATACGGGCCCGAAATGTTTTAAAAACCTCTGCAAGAGAATTAACAGAGTAATTGGCATGGTAAAGCCGCTCTTCCCAATGCTCTTCCTGAATGTTTTCCTGCTCAACAAGCAACGGTTTTTCATCTTCAAGAGAAGAGGAAAAGGCTATCTGATGAGATCTTTCCTGCGATAAAGAGCTCCCATCCTTACGGTAAAGCCCGTAAGAAGCATCAACCCCCGCTTTTTCCATGATTTTGGAAAACTTTCCCATTTCTTTAACATCCCTTAAAATATCAATTTATAACGATCAACGATCTCTTCGATAAAGAGAACAGAAAACTCTTTGACAAGTCTGCTATATTATTATTTTCCCCTTACTCCAGAAAAAGATCAAAGAAAGCAATAATCCTAAAGTCCATAGAGAAAAGAACACACCCTCCATCCAGTAACGAATTTTCTTTTTTCTCCTCTCTCCTTTCAAAGAATATTGAGGAACACAAGCGATAACCTCAATACCAAATGCCTGTTCAAGGTCTTCCGGACTATGAAAAGAGGTATCAAGAAACTCAAGGCAGAGAGCAAGTCCTCCCCCAAGGCCTGCTCCAGCAGCAATCGCCAACAGGATATACTTTAAGAAATCCGGTTTTATCGGCTTAAGCGGGATCCTTGCCATATCCTTGATCTTAAACTGACTCCCCTTTTGATTCCGCTCAAGATTCATAACAGAACGCGCTTGAAGATTTTGTGCAACGAGAAAATCATAATGCTTCTTCAGCTCTCCATACTCCCGGCTGATAGCTGCCCACTCAGCTTCACGCACAGGAGTCGCAGCAATCCATTTTTCATATTTGGCAATCTGTGTTTTGATAGATGCCATCTCTTTGGTAATTTTCTCAATATTAAGGGATATCTCCTTTAACTGAAGCTTGAGGTTAAAAAGGATCTTGTCGGTAACCACTTCCTGATCATCAGACGTACTCTCTATAACTGCCTCATCCTGCTCCGGCTGCTCTGGTGACAACCTCTCAAGAGCAGCGATTTTCTTATCAAGAATTTTGATCTTTGGATGCTTGACAGTATAGCGCTGCAATAAGACTTTTCTGAGTTTTTTTAGCTGCTGCAATTCCCCCAGAGAAGAAGTCGTCGTGGTCAACCCTGCCTCCTGCGGAGAAGCAGACGCTGCTTCCTCACTTGAAAGGCGTTCCAGCAGCTGCCGCCTGCCATTTATCTGCTCATTGATCAAAACACGCGTTTTTTCCAGATCCTGAATTGACTCCTGCTTACTTTGGTAATGCTCCTGTAATGCCGTAAGCCTGTTGATATTATCCTGCCGCTGCTGCGGCATCTCATTATAGTATTTCAACTTATAATCACGAAGAACCAACTCCTTACGATCAAGAGTCTGCTTTGCCATATCAAGTTCTTCCTGGGTATAGTTGGAGGTTTCAACAGCCCTGTCCTGACGTTGACGCAAATTTTCTTCCACAAATTTCCCAGCAATAATATTCGTCACCCGGGCAACAACCTGTGGATTTTTATCAGAATAAGAGACGGTAAAGGTGTTTCCCCGGCGGGAAGGTTTGATAACAATGCGTTTCCGCATTAACAGCACAACATCGTGCATAGAGCTCGTCTTTAACTCTTCAACAAACAATTTTTGCGACTCTATAATACTCTCAAGATTGGTTCTACTCATAATAAGAGGGGAGAGCGAACTAACCACACTCCCCAAGTTGCCTCTCTCATCAGGAGACATTTTTGCAGGGTTTACTTTCTGCTGCTGATAAACTATCAACGCAGAAGCGGTATAAATTTTATCCTGCATAAGATAAAAACCAAGCCCCAGAGTTAAGGCAAAAAGCAGAAAGGACAAAACAAGAACTCTTCTACGTAAAACAACCTGAAGAATCTTTTGAATCTGCTGCACTTGTTCAACATTTGAATCCATTACCTTTTGCCGCCTCCCTTGCTATGCTGGCCTGCATTATCGTAGAGTTTCCCATTCGCCATAACGAATTATACTCTATTACAATAACAGAAATCCTGTTATTACTCATATGTTTTTATCTATCTCTTTCTGTCGGCCGCATCCATCTTCAAAAAGATCTTTCTGGCTCTCTCCCATGAAAACTCTTGCAGCAACAAGCGACCAATAGTAGTCTGTTGCCAGTTTGCAAACCCAACCTGTAAAGACAACAGTACCAAAGGCGAAACTGTGAAACATGCCGAAGAATATAGAGAACAGCAGCTTGTCCGTCCTCTTGTTGAACGTCTACTCTCTGCAATAGACACACTCCCTCATCCCATCAGGATTATGGAAGTGTGCGGAACCCATACAATGGCTATCTTTCAAAGCGGCCTGAAATCTCTTCTCCCCGCGAAGGTAGAGCTCGTTTCCGGTCCAGGATGCCCTGTCTGTGTTACAGCCGCTTCTCAAATGGATTGTTTTATCAACATTGCCGATGCCCGGGAATATAAAGGGAGAAAAATTCGTCTTGCTATCTTTGGCGATCTCTTTCGTGTGCCGGGAACCAACTCATCTCTTGCAGAGGTAAGTGCTCAAGGGGCACAGGTACAGATCGTCTACAGCCCTATGGATGCTCTTATCCTCGCCCGAAAGAATCCTGATGAACTTGTCGTGTTTGCAGGTGTTGGCTTTGAAACAACAACTCCCACCATTGCAGCAACAATACTTGCTGCAGCCAAGAGTGGAGTAGAGAATCTTGTTATACTCTGTGCCCAAAAGACCATGTTTCATCCCCTTATCCAGCTTTTTTCAGACCCCGACTTACGCCTGGACGGTCTCCTTTGCCCTGGCCATGTTGCCCTTATTACGGGGCTCAAACCCTGGGAAGATCTTGCCTCCCGTTTTCATCTCCCTTCTGTTGTTGCAGGTTTTGAACCAGCAGATCTACTAAAAGCAATTATTATGCTGGTTACACAGATACAAAAAGGAGAGGCAAAGGTGCAAAACGGGTATCCCAGAGCAGTCAGTGCCACAGGAAACACCAAAGCACAACAGGTTGTTGACGAGGTTTTTGAACCATGCGATACCGTCTGGCGCGGGCTAGGAATGCTTGCCGAAAGTGGACTTGCTATTCGTGAAAAATATGCCCGTTTTGACGGTGCCCTTCTTTTTCCCGAATTTACGCAGTTGACAACACATGACAGTAAATCTCCCAGGGGATGCCGCTGTGGAGAGGTGCTGCAGGGACGTTTGCAACCAACAGAGTGTGCCCTTTTTGGCTCTACCTGTATGCCAATGAAACCAATCGGTCCCTGTATGGTTTCCAGCGAAGGGGTTTGTGCCGCCCATTATAAATACGGAGAAGGATTATGAGTTCCATTGTTCTTGATCATGGCAGCGGGGGCCTTGCCAGTCGAATGCTGCTTGAAGAGCTGATTTATGACAAACTGGGCAATCCGCAGCTACATCACGGAGGGGACTCGGCTGTTCTTGCTGCAGTCTCACCAGGTCACAAACTTGCCTTTACTACCGATAGCTATGTCGTTGATCCTCTTTTCTTTCCGGGAGGAGATATTGGAAAACTCGCAGTACATGGGACGATCAATGATTTAGCAATGACAGGGGCCATACCTAAGGCATTAAGCCTTGCTCTTATTCTTGAAGAAGGGTTTACCTTTGATGAACTGAGTCAAGTACTCGACTCCATCCGAGAAGCCTGCCAGGACGCAGATGTTGCTATCGTCACCGGAGATACCAAGGTTGTCCCCAAAGGGAAAGGAGATAAAATTTTCATCAACACTTCAGGAATCGGAGAGATCTCTTCTCTGGCACATCTCGACACTGCACGAATAGAGGAGGGAGATGCGGTACTTCTTTCCGGAACTCTTGGAGATCACGGCATAACCATAATGACCCGCCAGGCGGGATTATCGGTTGATGGTGATTTACGCAGTGATACCATGCCGCTCCATCGGCTAACGGCAGAGCTGCTGAAGACCTTGGCAGAAGACGTTCATGTCCTGCGGGATCCAACCAGAGGAGGAGTGGCAACAGTAATCAATGAATTGCTGGAAAACAGCGGGCTACAGCTTGAGGTAGACGCACAATCTCTCCCCGTTCGTCCACAGGTAAAAGCTGCTTGTGAATTGCTGGGTCTGGAACCGCTTTATCTGGCAAATGAAGGGAAAGCAATTGCTATCGTCAAAGGAGAACGAGCCGAAGAAGCACTCTCTATTATGCGCAGTCTACCCGAAGGAAAAGACGCTGTTATTCTAGGTTTCCTTGAAAAGGAAGAAAAAAAGAGAACAGCTCATCTTATCTTACGGACAACAACAGGAGGACAACGCCTCGTTGCTCCTCTGCAGGGTATGGCCTTACCAAGGATTTGTTGATATGCATGAACTCTCTCTAGTGCAGAATTTATTCAACCAACTTCGTGATCTATTACAACAGAATAATGCCCATAAAATTTATTCTGTTAAAGTTGAGATTGGCGCATTTGCCGGAGTGGTAACAGATTCTTTTGAATTTGCTTTTGGGGTATTGAAAGATGCTGAGCCATGGGCCGCGGATGCGCAGCTTGAACTTATTACTCCGCAGCCGCAATACCAATGTATTTGTGGTCATATTCAGCAACGGGAAAAATTGGAACCAGGAAACTGTGATAGATGTGGAGCAACCAGTCTATCGCCGGTTGATGGTAATGATATTATGCTGTTACAGGTCGAAATGGAATAATTATCCTTCTGCTTTTTATGGAAAAGCAGGCAACTATTGAAAATGAGAGGGACTTATGTGTGATTCCTGCGGTTGTAATCATCATCACGATGACCATCATCATGAGGCAACAGCCAAAACGGTGGATGTTAACGCCAGTCTTTTTGCGGCAAACAATGCCTTGGCGGAGGTAAATCGTGAGCATTTCAGAGAACACGGTCTTATTGCTATCAACCTTATAAGCAGCCCTGGTTCGGGAAAAACGACCCTACTGGAACATACCATTGAAGCACTGCAAAACGAGATAAATATAGGCGTGATTGAAGGGGATATTGAAACCGAAAGAGATGCCGAGCGTATTCGGGAAAAAGGTGTTCCTGTGGTGCAATTAACCACTGGAGGTGCCTGCCATCTGGATGCCGCAATGATTCACAAAGGCTACCATAAACTCAGCAGCGAGCCTGGTGGAGATAAAATTCAATTACTTTTTATTGAGAACGTTGGGAATCTGGTTTGCCCATCCAGTTTTGATTTAGGCGAAGATTTGCGAATTGTCTTGGTTTCAGTCCCGGAAGGGCCTGATAAACCTGCAAAATACCCTAAGGCATTCAGTAGTTCCCAGGCCTTTATTATCAGCAAATGCGATTTGCTGCCTCACTTTGATTTTAATTGTGACGACGCCGTCGCTGATGCGAAACGAATCAACCCAGACTTAAATGTTATGCAGCTCTCATCCACAACAGGGGATGGAATGGATGCATGGTTAGATTTTCTTAGAAAACTGGTTGAAAGAGTTAAATGAAAAAACGAAGAGGCTGCTGCCGCAAGGAGCAGCCTCTTCATTATATTTATCCAGCAGAATGGAGAGCTTCTTAAAGAAGATTCCCAGCGAAGCTCTCTTCTTTTACTTACCAGCCATCGCTTGCGCTTCTATCTTCTTATATTCCTCGGTAGTCGCAATTTTGATTTTTTCCAGTCGATCAACTTCTGCTTCGGTGAAATGAAATTTACCGCAGGCAGGGCAGGTTCCATCAAACTTCTCGTGTACCGCACGTGCCTTCAAATCATAAACTGTCATATGCTCCGACTTACCACAAGAGTAACCGGGGTTTTCCGCACGAACCTGAAAACGACCTCTTTTCACCATCTCTTTCACCTCTTGCCGATTCGATACTTTTAAAACAACAGGTTACATAATGAATCTGGCAGGAATCTTCCCTGCCAGATTCATCGTATTCTCTTCTCAGTTCTTGATCTCCTCCAGCACATTACCGTCTTTATCCTTGATCTCTACAGAAACGGGGATACCGCCATCCAGGCGGTGTGTGGCGCAAGACATTCAGGGGTCATAGGCGCGTACCGCCATCTCTACCTGATTAAGCAGCCCTTCGTTATAGTTTCCATCTTTTATCAAGGAGGTGGCAGCCTGCTTCACACTCATATTCATTGGTGCAATATTATGCGTCGTACCAACGATAAGGTTCGCACTCTTGATACAGCCGTTATCATCTGTATAATAATCATGAATCAGCGTTCCCCGTGGTGCCTCCACCACACCAATACCTCGCCCAGCCTTTGGCTCAACCTTGGCACGGACATTGGTATCAGTAATGCCATCATCGTCAAGCAGTTCCAGACAACGCTCACAAGCATAAACCATCTCAATAAGACGAGCATAATGGTAGAGTAGCGTCTGCTGTGCCGGTCTGCCAAAGGAGCTGCGAAATGCCTCAAGAGCAGCGTTTGCCTTCGGCGTTGAGATCTGATCGCAGACATTAATTCTGGCAAGGGTATTCGAACGGTAAATCCCCTTAGGAGCAGCCAAAGTCATATCAAAGCCTTCATTCCACTCTTTGGCATACGGCATTTTAGAATACCCCCAGGGCTCCACATGCTCACCAAGATAGTCAAGATAATCTGCCGGCTCAAAATCAGTATAACTACCATCCGGCTTCATCATACGCAACTTACCGTCATAGAGCCGCAGGGAGTTATCTTCGCGGTCAACGGTACCAAGAAAACCGGTTTTAATAACACCAAGCTCACCAATAACATCCATATACTTGGAAAAGACATTATCAATAGCAAAATCGAGCGCATAGGTGGAGAAATCAAGCAGAGTCTGTACCCCTTCCCGTAACTCCTTACGCTCATCTTCTGTCATGGGCTTGGCAAAACCACCGGTAACCCCCGCAATGGGATGAATCGCCTTACCGGCATATTTCTCCAGCATCATCTGCCCCAGCTGGCGCATTTTAACCACCTGCGTTGCCAACTCAGGAGCGGCCTTAACCACCCCGATAACGTTACGTACAGAGTAATCGGCATCCGGGCCCAGAACAAAATCGGGAGCGGCAAGAAAGAAAAAATGCAGGATCTTGTCATTTATATGAGCAAGAACCTGGCAAAATTCCCGCAGTTTATGACCTGCAGGGGTCGGTGTCACAGAAAAGCAGTTATCCACCGCCTTGTTTGATGCAAGATGATGCATCCAGGGACAGATACCACAAATGCGATTAACAATCCGGGGTACCTCCTCTGCCGGACGCCCTTCAATAAATTTTTCAAATCCGCGCAAGGACTGAATATGAAGAAAAGCATCTTCCACGTTACCATCATCGTTGAGATGAATGGCAATCTTAGCATGCCCTTCAATACGGGAAACGGGAGCTATATTTAAGACTTTTCCCATTATTTTACCTCCTGAGCTGTTTTTCTCGCTGGCTTCAACAAATTGTGAGCACCAGAAAAACGTAAGATATTTTGTCTGTCTATCACTGTCCTGTAATCAATGCCGTTACTGGCAAGGGCATTAAGCATATCAAGCATCTGATTGCCCTCCGGCCGAACCGGACCAAAACAACCTCGGCATGGAACCCTTGCCCGAATACAATTCGGGGCTTCCCTTTTCGCACATCCAGCAGCGGTTACCGGCCCCATACACATAAACCCCTGCTCCAGCAGACAGCGCATATCACTGATCGGTTTTTCCGGATCATATTCCGCATTTTCCAGAAAACGTTTCACTTCACCTACGGCCCCCTTCCCTTCCCGCTTGGTGGGACAGGTGTCACAGACCGAACGTTTAGGTAAGCCGGGAGGACGATTTTCAAGCAAAGCAGTCAATACCTCGGCAATCAACTCCGGATTAGGTGGACAACCAGGCAGCTGTAAGTCAATTTTTACCTTTTCATCACAGGCATAAACCCGATCAAGAGGTTTGGGTACCTCAACATCAGGAAATACCGCACCTTCATCAGTGGAAGAAGTTTTAAATGTATCCTCCAAACCACTACGGAAACCTTTTTCATTCATCAGTGCAGGCAGGCCGCCATGGGTCGCACAGGTGCCAAGAGCAATCAATACCTGGCATTTTTCCCGCATCTCTTCCAGGATCTCCACATGCTCTGCATTGGAGACTCCGCCAGTGACAATCCCCACCACAGCATCAGGGATGCTAAGAGTTGCCCCCTCTCCTGTCTGCCCAAAATATTTATGATCCATCAACACCGGAGCGTGGACGATATCAAGAGCTTCCGTAATAAGGGGAACCAGTGCCTCACCAATATTAAGGATGGAGATTTCGCAGCCGGAACATGACCCCAGCCATTCAAGTGCAGTTGCAACACCCATTATGCCACCTCCGTTTCTTTAATCGGCCCCAGCTGCTTCACCGTATTCACCATGCTAGTTACCGCTTCAACAAAACGATCCGGCTCCGCAGATGAGACCCAGTTAATACTGAACCGTCTTTTATCTATCCCTGAAATTTCGAGAAAATCACTAATCATATCAGAGCGTTTCAAGGCCTTTTCATTACCATCCAGGTAATGGCATTCACCAAGGTGTCAGCCGAGTACCATTACTCCATCGGCCCCCTTTTCAAACGCCTGATAGACAAATTCTGGATGCACCATACCTGAACACATCACCCTGATGATCCGTATATTACCTGGATACTGCATACGGGATGTCCCGGCCAGATCCGCAGCAGCATAGGAGCACCAGTTGCAGCAGAATGCGACAACATTTGGTTCAAAACTCATTGTATTCTCCTTTTATTACAAGGGAATTGAACATTTCAACTCCCCTGCAGATATATTGTTTCATCTTTATATCGCCAGCGCTGCTTCAATTTGTGCCGACACCTGCTCAAAGGTAAAACCGTCCACGGAAATACCCCGCTTCGGACAGGTTCCCTGGCATAAGCCGCACCCCTTACACTGCGCCTTGTTTACCCGAACAAGACGACCGCCTTCTTCTCCTCCTCTGTCTGCAAGAGAAATAGCATGATAGGGGCAGACGTCAACGCAGAGGGCACAACCGTCACAATTTTCGGCATTAACAGCGGCCTTAACCGCATCAAGCTGCAGACTGTTTTTCGATAACAACCCTGCTGCCCGTGCAGCAGCGGCCTGAGCCTGAGCGATACTCTCCTCCACAGGTTTTGGATAGTGGGCAAGACCCGCAACAAACATACCGTCTGTGGAAAAATCCACTGGTCTCAGTTTGGCGTGAGCCTCAAGAAAAAAGCCGTCTGCATCAACCGGAATTTTGTAGAGCTGCGATAGTTGCTCATAATTTTCCATAGGACGAATCGCAGTAGCGAGCACAACTATATCGGTCTCCAGCATCATTGGCTGATGCAGGACATGATCCCACACGGAAACAGTCATAACACCATCTTTTTCAGAAACCTTTGGTTTCCCGTGCAGATCATAGTTAATAAACAGAATGCCAAGCTTGCGGGCTTCACGGTAGAGCTTCTCCCGTTGACCATAGGTCCGCATATCCCGATAGAGAATATAGACCTTGCTCTCCGGCTTCTCTTTCTTTACCGCAATCGCAGACTGAATGGAGTGAGTACAGCAAGTCTTCGAACAGTACATCGCCCCTTCTTCACGACTGCCGACACATTGAATAAAAACAAAGCGTTCCGCATCAGCCACATGCCGCTCTTTCAGGGCATGGAGGCGATCAAACTCCAACAGGGTAACCACTCTGTTGATAGAGCCGTAACCGTACTCGGTAGGAACATACGGCGTTCCACCAGTGGCAATAATCCCCACACCATGACTGATGGCGGTTGCCTTACCATCTTTCCCGGTAACGACCGAATGGAAATTACCCACAAAACCATCAACGGCTGTAACCTCGCTCTCTTTATAGAGAGTAATACGATGATTGGCTTCAACCTTCTTCACCATCTCATCGACCTTGACCGGAATCTTCTCCCCGGACCAGGTCTGAGTAAGAGAGAGAGCATTGCCGCCAAGAGTATCACTCTTTTCAACCAGATGGACGTGAAAACCCTGCTCCGCAAGACTTAAAGCAGAAGTCATTCCAGCAATACCGCCGCCAACAACCAACGTTTCGTCACTCATATTCACAGAAACAGGCGTAAGTGAACGAGACAAACGAACCTTGGCAACAGCCATACGGACAAGATCTTTTGCCTTTGCTGTCGCAACCTTATTATCCTTGGAATGAACCCAGGAATTATGATTACGAATATTTGCCATTTCAACCAGATATTCGTTAATTCCTGCGGACTTGAGAGTCTCCCGGAAGAGAGATTCATGAGTTCTCGGGGTACAGGCGGCAATAACAATACGGTTCAACCCTTTCTCTTTGATCCGCTTGGTCAACTGCTCCTGGGTATCCTGAGAGCAAGAGAAGAGATTGCGCTCGGTATAAACCACCCCCGGCAGACTCTTCGCGTACTCTTCCACCGCCTCAACATCAACAAAACCGGCGATATTGGAGCCACAGTGACAGACAAAGACACCTATGCGCAGCTCTTCTGCGGCCACATCCCGCTCCTCTGGCCATTCAACTTCAGAAGTAAGAGCATGGCGGGAAGGAGCAAGCAGATCAGCCACTGCTGAAGCGGCAGCGGAACCTTCCACAACTGCCTGCGGAATATCCTTTGGCCCGGCCAAAGCACCACAGGTAAAGAATCCGGGCCGAGAAGTGCGTACCGGAGTAAAGTCAGAAGTTTTGGCAAAATTATCTGCAGTAAGTTCAATACCAAGTTTTCTTGTCATTTCAAGAACATGTTTCGGCGTCTCCATTCCAACAGAGAGCACCACCACATCATAGAACTCCTCAATCTGCTTCCCCTCTTCATTGACATAACTCAAACGGCAGTCGCCGCCTACGCCATCGGTCTCCACGCCATTGACCCGGCAGCGGACAAATCGCACACCACCATCCTTGGCACGCTGATAGTATTTATCAAAATCCTTACCATGGGTCCGCATATCCATATAAAAGATGGAAGTCTGCAGCCCCGGCACATGATCTTTGGCAATCATCGCCTCCTTAATGGCGTACATACAGCAGACTGATGAACAGTAGCCATTATTACAGAGGTTCTCATCACGAGAGCCAATACATTGCAGAAAAGCGATCTTGCGTACCGGCTTGTTATCCGACGGCCGAATCAGATGCCCTTCGGTTGGCCCCGAGGCAGCAAGGTAACGCTCCAACTGCAAGGTGGTAATAACGTTGGGATTTACCCCATAACCCCACACTTCGGCAGCAGCCGGATCATAAGCCTCAAAGCCGGTGGCAAGGACAACCGCACCGACATTTATCTCATGCCATTTTTCCGTATCATTGTGGTTAATTGCCCCTGCATCACAAACATTTATACAAAGACCGCACGCATTCGGCTTTTTCAGACGGATACAGGCATCGGGGTCTATCTGGTATTTCAACGGCACCGCCTGGGCATATTTTACATAGATAGCCTTGCGTTTACCTGTCCGTGCATCATATTTACCATAGACCTTTCGCGGACATTTATCGGAACACGCCCCGCAGGCGATACATTTATCAGGGTCAACATAACGGGGAGATTCTTTTATGGTAACAGTGAAATTACCTGCCTCACCCTGAACCTGGGTAACCTCACTGAGCGTCATCAATTTTATATTCAAGTGCCGACCGCACTCCACCAATTTTGGCGCGATAATTCACATCGAGCAG